>Ga0210390_10002025_pt1 | contig 18448 bp, 20 predicted proteins | sample IncBWH11OmetaG_FD_161050 | JGI IMG/M metagenome (GOLD analysis project Ga0210390, IMG submission 161050) | Forest soil microbial communities from Barre Woods Harvard Forest LTER site, Petersham, Massachusetts, United States - Inc-BW-H-11-O ... | reverse complement strand
ACGATCAAGAAGCGTAATTTTTCCTGGATGCAGCAACTGAAAATTCACGTACGGCGTTGAGGTTTCGGCAAGGCAGTTGTAGCGGCGCACTTCAGTGCGCCATCGGTGTTACGGCATGGATCAGTGGCGCGTCACGGATCGCCGGTATGCTACGATTAACGGCGGTCTGAAAGCCGCACTCAAGCAGTCTTCGTAACCACCCGCCGAGCCGCCAGCGAAATCATCAACCGCGTCACGCCACTAAAGAAAATGCTGATCCCCACCAAAGTGCCCAGCACCCACTCCACGCTCGAAGGCCACGTCGCCCAAATCATTCCACCCAGCACCAGCGTTACGATGCCATCCATCAGGAACCAGCCCGATCCCGCAGCCGGGCGGTGCTGAAAAAACAGCACAATCTCGAAAACTCCCTCGATCAACAGATAAAACGCCAATGCCAGCGTCAAAGTAGCCAGCCCGCGCGCCGGATGATCCAGCAGATAAATTGCCACGCACAAATACAGAATCCCCAGCAGAACTTTCAGCAGCACGCTGCCCGTGCGCCGCGTGTACCACGCAAAAACGAAATGCGCCACCGCCGCGAATATCAGCATCCAGGCCACGAAAATATTCGCGGCCAGGCCGGCCTCGTACGGCAACGCGATCGCCAGTATTCCGGCCACAATCATCATCACGCTCACAAATATAGACCAGCCCACAGCCTTCCTCGCAATATCCGAAATATTAGGATCGCTCATCGCTGCCCTCCCCCGCGCCGTCGTGCATTATCGCGCCGCTCCGCCATCCTTATATCACTACTCGCCGCGCTTCGGCGACATTGCCGTTGTGCGCCAAACCAATCCGCCGGTCCACACTCGTTGCAGCCGCAGCCTTTGAATTTGTGAATCGCCCACAGTGCGATTCATCGTGAGATCCCGCTGTGCGGGATGGAAGGGTCGCGGCCGCCTGCTTTTGCTTTTCATGCGGGCGTCTTTGACGTTGCCGTGGTCTTTGTCGTTGTAGCGGCTCCAGCCAACTCTTCTCGTGATATGTTTGCAACGATGCACCGCAAACTCTCGCACCCGCCGAGGCGCCTTTCTTGACGCAACACAACCACGCAAAGTCGGCCAGTGCTGCTAAAAACGAAATGGTGGAAAGCATTCCGCAAACGGAGTCGCGCGCACCCGTCATGGCGCAGGCCTTCGCGTTCGTACGGCGGCACCAGCTGCGTCTGCTGGCAATTTCCGCCGCGGTCCTCGCGCCCGTTTTCTGGCACCGCAACATCGCCGCCGGAGATCTGGGCAGCCATCTTTACAACGCCTGGCTCGCGCAACTAATCCGCCACGGATACGCGCCCGGCCTCTGGCTCGCGCCGCGCTGGAACAACACGCTGTTCGATCTCCTGCTCGGCGGCCTCGGACATTTTCTCTCCCTGCACGCCGCCGAAAAAATTGCCGTGTCGCTAGCCGTGCTGATTTTCTTCTGGGGCATATTCGCCTTCGTCTGCGCCGCCACCAGCCGCGCACCATGGTTGCTCTGTCCTGTGATCGCCATGTTCAGTTACGGCTATTCGTTCGCAATGGGCTTCTTGAATTTCTATATTTCGCTAGGCATCGCGTTTTTCGGCATCGCAATTTTCTGGCGCGGCCGCGGCTGGGAACGTTGGATCGCCATCGCGCTCGCGCCGCTGGCCATGCTCGCCCATCCGCTCGGTTTCGCGTGGCTGGTCGCTGCGTCGGCATACGTCGCGCTGGCGGAAGCGATTCCCCGCCGCTATCAGATCTTGCTGGTGGCTGCGGCGGGCGCCTTGCTATTTGCCACGCGCTATTACTTCTGGCACCACGATATTGTCCTCGCGCGCGATGATCCCTTTTATTTCTTCAATGGTTCGGACCAATTGCTCCTCTTCGGTCCGCGTTACGCAATTCCAGAATTCGCGCTGCTGGTTTTCATCCTCTCCGCGCTGGCGGCGAATTTCTTTCGCCGCCGCTGGGGGCAGATTCACTGGACCGATTTTGCGCTGCCCGTGCAACTCTACGTCATCGTCTGCATAGCCGTAATCCTGCTGCCCGACGGCATTCGCTTCCCATATCAGCCGTCAGCGCTCGCGCTCCTCACCGAACGTCTTACCTCCGTTTCCGCCGCGCTGCTTTGCTGCCTGCTAGGCGCAATACAGCCGCGAAAATGGCACTTGTTCGCATCCGCAGCGATTACGGCAGTCTTCTTCACGTTTTTGTACCAGGATACCGGCACCATCAACCGCATGGAAACGCAGGTCGAGCGACTCGTGCGCACCGTGCCGCGGAACTCGCGCGTCCTCGCCACCCTCAAGCCGCCTTTCCCCGATTCGCGCGTCCTCGTGCAACACATCGCCGACCGCGCCTGCATCGGCCACTGCTTCAGCTATGGCAATTACGAGCCTGCGTCCGCGCAATTCCGCGTCCGCGCAAATCCCGGCAACCTCTACGCGATGCACAGCTACGATGCCGCGGTGAACATGGAAGACGGCTCGTATGAAGTTCAACCGCAGGATTTGCCGGCCTATCAGGTCTACCAATGCAGCTCGGACGGAAAGCAATTGTGCATCCGGCCGCTCGCAGCCGGAGAAATGAACGATGACCTCGGCGTCCATCCCGACGAAGAATAGTTGTCGGCATGCCGCGACGGGCGACACCCGTCCAGAATCACAATTTGCCGGAATTGCGGCTCGCGCCGCTCTCCTGTATTCTTCTACGCTCATCCTGGCGCAGCAGCCGGGAAACCCCGAGGAGCTAAAATGTGGATTTCGCGAGCTGGAATTTCCCGCGCCTACTTTATAGGACTGGTGGCCCTGCTGATGAGCTCATCGCTTTTTGCAGCTTCGAGCATTTACGAATTTACGCTTCCTTCGATTGACGGCAAGCCTCTGCCGCTCGCGAATTTCAAAGGCAAAGTCGTCCTGGTGGTAAACGTCGCCAGCCGCTGCGGCTTCACTCCGCAATACAGCGCCCTCGAATCCACCTACGAAAAATACAAAGACCAGGGCTTCGTGATCCTCGGCTTCCCAGCCAATAATTTCGGCAAACAGGAACCCGGCACCAATCAGGAAATCAAAACTTTCTGCCAGACAAAGTACAGCGTCACCTTCCCCATGTACGCCAAAGTTTCCGTGAAGGGCGACGACCAGACTCCGCTCTACGCCTATCTCACCACGCAGGCCAATCCAGCCGCAGCCGGCGAAATCAAATGGAATTTCACGAAGTTCCTGGTGGACCGCAACGGAAACGTCGTCAAGCGCTTCGAGCCAGACGTCACGCCGGACTCTCCCGAAGTGATCGCTGCGATTCAACAAGCACTGAAGCAGTAGCGAGAAGTATCAAAAAAGCTAACTGGATGGGCGGGGCTTCAGCCTCGCCATCAGGCCCGGCGAGAGAGGGGGCTTTAGCTCCTGAAGCCACACATTTCGAAGTCCGAGCCTACGGCAGCAATCCGAAAACCGCCACGCTATTCGGCGTCCCCACATAAACTTTCCCGTTCGCAATCATCGGCGTAATAAATTTATTGTCCGCAAAATGATCCCGGCTATTGGCCGCCTGATTGCTGTTGTACAACTCGGTCCCGAGGTTCGTCGCATCGTAAGCGTGCAACACTCCCCCACCGTTGTTCTCCACCGCCCACACAATTCCCGCGGAAGTGCCGTTCGCCGAAATGCTCGGCGTTGTCCCCGGATATGCAAAACTCTCCGATGTCAACGAACTCGCAGGCGTCGTCAGCTTCGCGTTCGCGATCGAAAATGCCCGCAAGTGGTCGCCCACCGCGCCGTAATACACCACGTTGTTGAAATAAGCCGGCGTGGAGAACACACCGCCGCTCAATCCGTTCGAATCAATCTCCTGATAAATCGCGCTGTCGTTGCTCGTATTGAATTTCCCCATCAGGTCGCGATTCACCACGTAGATGTGCCCGTCCTTGCCCGCGCCCACCGCCAGATGCCAGGTGTTACCCTGCGTATCCTTCACGTCGGGCAGCAGCATCTCTCCGCCGGATCCCAAATCTTCGTCCGCATCAGATTCCGCGTCGGTATTGAACATCGTGAAATAGTCCGCCACGCTCAAGCTGTTGCCCGCCGTGGAAATCTTGATGAACGCATTGCCGTAATCGCCGTGCTCCGGGAATCCGCTACTGTTCAGCGTGTCGTCAAACGTTCCATTAGCGTCCAGAAAATAAATGTTAGCTGAAGAATCGGCCGCCGGACCGTCGCCCGCCATCCATATCGCGCCTTCGCCGCCGTTGGGCGTCAAGTCCAGCACGCTCGATTGCTTTAGAGTCGTTTCGTTGTAGCCCATGATCCAACCGGTGTATGGGTTGTCGTCGCAATGCGATGCCCAAGTGGTATAAATCACGCCGTTCAGCAGCAGCAGCGCCGCGCGTTCCTTATATTGTTTGGGATCGAAGGTCGTCGTGCCACTCGTCATCGGGAAAGTCGCCTGTATCGTCGTAGGACCGCCGCTGATTTCCGCGCCGGTACTCAAATCCAGCGCGTGCAGCCGCTGGTGATAGTTTCCGCCGCTGTCTAGCGACATCGCCACCAGGAAAATCTCGCCGTGCGTGCCGGCGCTCAGATCAATCACCGGCGTCGAAGTAATTCCGATGATCGGAGAAACCTGCCCGCATCCGCGGTTATCGCTCGCGGTTTCGTTCGCGCCCAGCACCGAGACGTGCCACAACTGCGCGAGCGTATCGGCATCGAACGCGTAAACAGAATCGTTCTCGGTCACAACGTAAACAACGTTATGCACTCCGCCCGCCAGCGTGAGGTTCGATACATACAGCGGCTCCGCATCCACCCCCGCATCCACCGACAAATTCCCCACCAATCCGAAGCTCGCGGATTTCACATTCGCCGTAGTCAACGTGCTTTCGTTCAGGTTCTGCCCCGTGCGCGCCACGTCGTTGTGATACGTCAGCACATTCACAGCGCTAGTCTGCACCGCATTCACAGTCAGCGTCACAGTCTGGCTGGTCGCATGCCCTACAGTGTTTGTCACCGTGACGAAAATCTGCGCGCCCGTCTGCGCCACCGTAGCCTGCGAAATCGTGAAGGCATTTGAATTCGTTCCCGCCGCGGCACCGTTCAAGGACCACTGATAGGTCAGCGGCGCAGTGCCCGTTGCCGTCACCAAGAATGTCGCGGATTGCCCTGCGGTGACCGTCGCGTCCGTGGGTTGCGTCACAATCGTCGGAGCCGTCGGCGCAGGCGCATTCACCGTCAAAGTTACAGTGTTGCTCGTTGCGCTCCCCGCCGTATTCGTCACCTTCACATGAATCTGTGCGCCGGTCTGCCCGGTAGTGGTCTGCGCGATCGAGAAAGTATTCGAATTCGATCCGCTGGCGGTGCCGTTCACAAACCACTGATAGCTCAGCGGTGCTGTACCTGTCGCCGTTACTGAAAATGAAGCCGCTTGCCCCGCACTGACGGTTTCGCTCGCCGGCTGCTCCGTGATCGTCGGCGCAGTAGCCGCCGCGGTCACGGTCAATGTCACCATTGCGCTAGTCACTGCCCCCGCTGCGTTCGTTACCGTCACGTCTATGTGCGCGCCAGTCTGTCCGCTAGTGGTCTCCGCGATCGAGAAAGTATTCGAATCCGTCCCGCTTGCTATGCCATTCATGAACCACTGATAACTCAGTGGCGCGGTTCCCGTCGCCAGCACCGAAAATGTTGCAGCTTCGCCGGCCGTCACCGTCAGGCTCGCCGGCTGCTGCGTGATCGCAGGCGCCGTACCCCCAGGAGGAAGTTTGTCACCCGTACTAGTACCAGTGGATCCACTACAGGCAAACAGGGAAATGCTCATCGCCATCAGCAAAGCGCACAAAACTAAATTCTTGGGATTTCTCAAGTAGCAGACCTCGCTAATTTTCCGTAAATCTCTTGCATGAGAGCGACCGATTCCGCCGGGCGCGAACGCAACTGCCTCCAATCTGACCATTCACCGCGTGCTTCACCTGAGAAAACCGCGTGCAACAATGCTACTCGCCTGAAGCCCCCCATTCACCTGACCAACGGAGCAGTTTCGGAACAGTGTCCAAGTGGAACGAATCACCGCAATTCACGGGTTCGCAGGCCAGTCCAGCACTTTTTCCCACGGCGAGTTTCCAAACTCGGCGCCAAAATTCCAGGCAAGCACCGCGTTTTCAATAATTTATCAGGCTGCGAGTATCGGTTCTCGGCAGAGCCCGGTCAATCCATGATTCGCTGTATAAAATGACCGGCGTCAATATTAGGAGCTGCTTACCGCACCGAAAAGGCCCGCTAGCGCGCGAATCGCCACTACGCCGTTTCCGCAGTCGAAGGCTCCGACCGAACACCGCCCCCAGCAGCTACCCTCTGCCCGCGCCTATAAACCCACATTCCCAACCGGTAGGCCAGCAAAACTCCCACGATTACCGCGTAAAGGAGCGGCTTGCGCAAATCCGATTTCACCAGCCAGTAATAATGAACCACTCCCAGAATCGCGCTCACATAAATCGCGCGATGCAGCATTTGCCAGCGCTTTCCGCCCAGCCGCCGGATCATTCCCGCCGTCGAAGTCACCGCCAGCGGAATCATCAGCACGAACGCGGCAAATCCCACGGTAATGAATCGTCGCTTCTGCACGTCCTTCCACATCTCCGACCAGGCGAAAAATTTATCCAGCCCGATCCACGTGCCGAAATGCAGGCAGCCATAGAAAAACGCGAAAAGTCCCAGCATTCGCCGAAAACGAATCAATTGCGGCTGCCGCAATATGTTCCGCAGCGGCGTAATCGCCAAAGTGATAATCAGAAAACGCAGCGTCCAATCCCCCGTCGCATGCGTGATGAATTCGATGGGGTTCGCGCCAAAATCCATGTTATCCGGAAATCCCGCCAGACCGTTGTGGAACGCGCGCCATAGCAATTGCCCCACAGGGATCAGGCACGCCAGGAACACCACGACCTTCGTCCATTTGCTTGTGAGGATGGAATTCACCGGAGGCTCACGCTCAATAATATTTCTTCAGGTCCATGCCGCTGTACATGCTCGCAACCTGATCGCCGTAGCCATTGAACATCAAGGTTGGCCGCCGCCGGAATTCACCCAGGCGGCGCTCCGTGGCTTGCGACCAGCGCGGATGGTCCACACTGGGGTTCACATTCGAGTAAAAGCCATATTCGCGCGCGTTCGTGATGTTCCAAGTAGTCGGCGGCTGCTCTTGCACGAACCGAATCCGCACCAGCGACTTGATGCTCTTGAACCCATATTTCCACGGAATCACCAGGCGAACCGGCGCCCCATCCTGGTTCGGCAGCGTCTCGCCGTACATCCCCACGCTCAGTAGCGTCAGCGAATTCATGGCCTCGTCCATCCGCAATCCCTCCACATAAGGCAACTCGATTCCCGCCGAGCCGCCTTCGGGCATTTGCTTCGGGTCGTAATAGCTTTCAAACGCCACGAACTTCGCTTTGGGCGTTGGTCCCGCCAATTTCACCAGCGTGCTGAACGAATACCCGATCCACGGGACCACGATAGACCACCCTTCCACGCAGCGGTGCCGGTAAATCCGTTCCTCCAGCGGCGCAAGTTTCATTATTTCATCCATGCTGAACTTGCGCTTATTCTTCACTTCTCCTTCGACAGAAATACTCCACGGCGTGGTCACAAAATTCCGGGCGTTCGCGGCGGGATCGGTCTTGCTGGTGCCGAATTCGTAAAAATTATTGTAGTGCGTCACATCTTCCAGCGATGTTTCCGGCTCCGTGGTGCTGCCCGGCCATTTCGCCACGCCCAGCAGCTTCACCGGCGTCGAACCAGTCGCCGGCCCATCCAGCAATCGCGTCAATTTCTTGTAGCCCACCACCGCGCCATACGCCGCGGCCAATCCAAATAGAAAATTGCGCCGCCCCATGTACAAGCTCTTGGGCGTCACATCCTTATAAGTAAGATCCGGCGCTTTCTTGACCAGCATGATGCTCTCCGTGTACGCACTTCTCTACATATATGGTACGCGCGTAACGAGAAATTGGATGCGGCAAATTCCGGAAGGGCTTGCAGCATAGGTCACGCGCAGGCCAAGCAACGCGACTTAAAGATTAAATTTTTAGCGCTTGCTCGAACCGTGCACGGCATCCGCCTGGAAATTCTGCTGGCGCAACAGCGCCACGAATGCCGCCGCCGCCCGCGGCAAAGTCCGATCGCGCCGGTAAACCAGCCCCAGTTCCCGGGTGAGCTGCACGTCCGTGATCGGCACCAGCTTCGCTTCGCCAGAGCGCACTTCGTCCTTGGCAAAACTTTCGCTGATGATCGAAACTCCCAGCCCCGCCGCCACAAAGCGCTTGATCATACCCACACTAGCAAGCTCCATGGTGACCCGCAGTTTCGAGCGGTATGGCCGGAACAGCTTGTCGAATAATTGACGCGTATAACCAGTTTTGGGCAGGATCTGCGGCTGGTCCGCAATCTCGCTCAGCGTCACGCCTTTCGCCCGCGCCAGCGGATTGCTCGCGCTCACCATCAACATCAGCCGGTCGCGAAAAATCGAATGGATTTTCAGGCTCGGCGACTTTACCGGAAGCGTCACGATCCCCACATCCACGCTACCATCTTCGATTTTCTCAATCACCTTGCGGCTGAAATTCCGGTAAATGCTGATCTGGACCCCGGGATATTGCCGGTGATACGCCGCGAACAAATCCGGCAGCACGTACAAGCACGTCGCTTCGTTCGCTCCTACTTGCAGCGTGCCGCGCGGCGAACTCGACAAATCAGACACCGCACGCAGCGATTCTTCCTTCAAGCTCAGCAGGCGGTTCGCGTACACAATCAACGCTTCGCCCGCCGTCGTCAATTTCACCGTCTTGCCAACCCGATCGAACAACTTCTGCCCGTACTCCTGCTCCAATTGCCGGATCTGCGCGCTCACCGCAGGCTGCGAACGAAACAGTTTCTGCCCTGCCCGCGAAAAGCTACCCAGCTTCGAAATCTCCAGAAAGGTTGTCAGGTGGTCGAAGTCCATAATTTGAGGACCGAATTATAGCAGACCCTACCCCTTGCACTTATTTCAAAGGATCCTCTACGAGCTCCTCACCGCTTGTAATAGTCCGGCCGTCGGGCCAGCTGCGCCCGAATCGTGGCCGCACGTCCCTCCGGTGTCACGTCCTGGCCGACTCCCACAAAAATCGGATTCGAAAGAATCCACGGCACATCAGTCCGCAACAACGGATGCCCCACCAAAAACGCCTCCACGCGATAAACTCCCGCCTCCGCGTCCTCCAAATCCAAATGCTCCCCAACAACTTCGCGCACTGCCACTCCGTCCTTCTTCAAAACCACGCGCACCGCCTGATTCGCCACCTGCACCGCAACATGCAAGGTGGAATTCACCGGCGCGTCCCCGCCGCTCGGAATATCCTGCACACCATTTCGCGCCGTAAACTCAAATCGCTCCGGCTCGCCCGCCCCCCGTATGCAACTGAAAAAATCGCCGCCGCGCACCGCCGCCTCGGGATCGGACTCAAAGCGCCGAGAAATCCCCATCCCCACAAACGAGAAAGTATCCGCGTACGACGGCACCTTCATCGTAAACCACGACCCGATACGAAATCCGCCGTGCGCGTCCGACGCCTCAAATCCCCATATTTTGCCCCGCTGCAGGAAGCCATCCCAGTGCGCCAAAGATTCCGCGGGAATCGTGATGCTCTTCAAAAAATAATAATGCGAAAAAGGATAGTACATCCCAAGGCGCAACCGCTCCGGCCATGACGCACCGCGTAAGCTCGTAAACAAATTCAGCACTTCGATCCCACCGGGCCGCAAACCAATATCCCAGTAGCGCCACCCAAAATCCGGGTCATCCGGATAAGCCAGCACCGGAAAAGCGCCCCAGCCGCGCGCGTCGTCCATCGCTTCCGGCGGAAACGACGACAAAAGAAATCCCGGAGCCTGCTGCGCTCCGAAAAAAGTTAGGTGCCCGTCCGGCAAACTAGCTTCCGACCCACCCACAATCGTCACGCCATCAACAATCTTTCGAAAACTCGAAGACGCCAGATTCGGCCGCCCGTGATCCGTCAACAGCACCAGGCTAATCCCCGTCGCCCGCGCCTGCTCCGCGATTTCTTCCGGCGATTGCAACCCGTCCGACATCGTCGAATGAACGTGATAAACGCCCCATATATAATGATCTGACCGCTGCGGCGCATACGATGCGTAACGCAACCCCGTCGCCACATAAGCGCTCAATGCCAAAACAGTAATCGCGCCCGCCCAAACTCTGAATTTCTTCATTCGCCAAATCTCATAGTCGCTCCACGCCGTCGCCGCTAGCATACCCTCCGGCCGCGTTATTATTAGCGTATTTCCGCCCGCCGTCTCAGGAAGAGTCACCCGCACCGCCGCTGTTCGTTATCCACGGTAGCGGCGCTGCTTGTGAATCGCTCCCGCTCTGCGGAAGTGATTCATCCTTCGATCCCGTCCCGGCTTTTCGGGGCGTGGGCTACAACGCGAATAGGCAGGACGCGCCACGCCAAGTGGAGTTTTCTTCGCTGCGGTGCTACCTTGTCTGTTCTCGATTTCCCGCGCAATAATCCTCGACGAGGTGAACGCCAATGACCTGGGGCCAGCGCCGTGCCATCATCATCATCGTTCTAGCGGTCTTTCTTGTCGTGCTGTTTTTTGCGGCGATGAAACCCAGCAGGATGATCTTGCCCTCGAACGCCGTCTTGGTGATTGACGCAACCGGCCAGATCGAAGAGCAGCGCTCCCCCGACCTTTTCAGTGCCTTCGGCGCCTTCACGACTCCGGTCCTGCACGATTACGTGGACGCGATCGACGCTGCCGCTAAAGACTCGCACATCGCCGGCCTCGTCGTGCGCATCGCCCCGCTGGAAACCGGCTGGGGCAAGCTCGAGGAAATTCGCAGTCACCTGCTCGCCTTCCGCAAAAGCGGCAAGCCCAGCATCTGCTATCTCGGCTACGACGGAATCGGCAACCCTGAGTATTATCTCGCAACCGCCTGCCAGCAAATCTGGCTGGTTCCCACCGCGCCCGTCAGCATTCGCGGCATGATGGCTGAAGCGCTCTTCTTCCGCGGCACCCTCGACAAACTAAAAATCGTTCCCGAGTTTTATCACATCGCCGAATACAAGACTGCCGGCAACACGTTCACCGAAAAACAGTTTACGCCCGCGCATAAGGAAGAGGTCGAAGGCCTGCTGCACAGTATCTACGATCTCTACCTCAACGACGCATCCAAAGCTCGCGGCATGGATCGCGCGCAATTTGAAGCGCTGCTAAATCGCGGCCCGTTTTCCTCCAGCGATGCGGTGACCAATAAAATCGTGGACCGTCTCGGCTACTGGGATCAGTTGCAGGATTATTTCAAAGGTCGCGCCCAAGGATGGAATCCTGTCTCGCTGAATCGCTACCGCTCCTCGATCTCGAATGACGGGACTGCCAATATTGCCGTCGTCCATGCCTCTGGTCTGATAGTTTCCGGAGATTCCGGCAGCACGTCCGGCGGGGGTTCGGTTATGGGTGGTGATTCCGTGGCCGCTGACCTTCGCACTGCGCGCAAAGATCACAGCATCAAGGCCATCGTGCTCCGCGTGGATTCCGGCGGTGGCTCGGTGGTAGGCAGCGAAGTGATTCGTCGCGAAGTCGAACTCGCCAATCAGGTCAAGCCCGTCGTCGTCTCCATGTCAGACGTCGCCGCTTCCGGCGGTTACTGGATCGCAGCTCCTGCCCGCAAAATAGTGGCTGACCCCGGCACCATCACCGGCTCCATAGGCGTGCTCATCGGTAAATTCAACGTTTCTGGACTCTACGCTCTCCTCGGCATGAGCACGGATTCTGTGGCTACCAGCGACAACGCCACCATGTTCTCCGCCCAGCAGAATTTCACCCCCGCGCAGCGCGCCTACATTCAAAAATCGCTCAACGACACCTACGCCGATTTCACCAAAGGCGTCGCGCAAGGCCGCAAAATGACCGTCGAAGCTGTGGACAAAATCGGCAAAGGCCGCGTGTGGTCCGGCGTACAAGCTAAGGAAATTGGCCTAGTGGACGAGCTCGGCGGCCTCGACCGCGCCATCGAAATCGCCAAGCAGCTCTCCAATATTCCCGCCGGCGAAAGCGTGCACATCGTCCGCTACCCCGAAGAAAAATCATTCTTCGAACAATTTCTCAAGCGCCAAAAAGACAACAACATGAGCGAATCTCAATCCCTCGAGTCAATGATCAATCACATCCTCAGTCAAATGGACCCAGTGCAAGCCCGTATGCCCTACGAGTTGCGCATCCGATAGCAACTGACGAAGAACTGGCAATACCTGGGAACGCCTATCCCGCTTTGCGGGATTGGCGCACCGCACTTCGATTTCGCAACGCAGGCCGTTACTCTTGCTTTTGAATTTCTAGCGGCCATCCCGCCTTTGCGGGATGGGCGTACTTGCCGTTGGTTTTGAATTTGTAGCGGCCGCCTGCTTTTGCTTTTAGGGCGCCATTGACTTCGCTCTCGAATTTGCGAATCGCGCTGCGGCGCGATTCACCCTGAAAGTCCGCAGTGCGAGATCGAAGGGTAGCGGCGCACTTCAGTCCGCAATCCGCAACGCCGCAAACATCGATCGCAGTTGAATCTCAGCACAAGTAGGCCCTACACTCACGCCCGCTAGCTTCCCGGCTGAAAGTACAGCACGGTTTCGATATACTGTATGACCGAGGCGCGGTACCCAAGTGGTAAGGGAGAGGTCTGCAAAACCTTTATACGTGGGTTCGATTCCCACCCGCGCCTCCAAGAATTGCATCGTAGAATGAGCTACTTACGGTGGACAGTTTCCGCGTGTCCCTCTCGTGTCCCCCGGATATCGCTACGAGTTCCGGGTCCTGCTTCCAAGCGTTAGTTAAGTCTGCCTCGAGTTGTTCTTGTCGCGATCGCACCCAGGGAGCGTAGTGCTTCTCTGTGATTCGCACACTCTGATGTCCAAGCAAGATCGAGACACGTTCTATCGGTACACCGGTAAGTAGGAGTTCAACCGCGCATGTGTCGCGGAACCTATGAGGGTGACCACCAGTGACTGTCGCTAGCTCAAATAGCTTTGCCAGCCGTCTCCTCCAGCTGCCTATCGTGATTTCGATCAGCTGTCTGCCATCCCAAAAGAAATGTGTCGCCGTAACTGTTGGTGTTCGCTCTAGCGCATAAGCGATTGGATTCGGCAGAATTGTGTTTACCGCGACTCCTGTTTTTTGGGTATAGAGGAAAAGTTTATTCCCCTGGACTTGGTCGCGACGTAGCCTGGTAATATCCCCGGTCCTAAGGCCCGCATACCGGAGCAACAGAACGAAACTCAGAAGGCGTTGGGCGTTCAGGGAACCGCGTTCATCAATCTCGTCTTCATAAGTATCAACCGCGGCAACGATTCGTTGCATTTCCTCTCGTGTGAACGGCAACGTGGGACACAAAGTGACCTTGGGGGGTTTCAGTTCAGTTGCGGGGTTATCTGGAACCCATTTTCGTTTGAGAGCAAAGTCAAAGAATGACCTCAATCTCTCCAGCTTCTTCGCGCTTGTTCGAGGAGCATCCTGCCAAGTCGAACGAAAATGACTGATGCTTGGTAGAGTAAATTCATCCAAAAACTGAATCCCTCTCTCCTTCGCATCGCTTTGTGTTTGGCGTTCAAGTACTTTGTATTTCCTGATCGTCGATTCGTGAAGACTGCGAGGTTGTATATCCACGAGAAATTCCTGCCAGCCTTCTGAGATCGCCTTCCTTGCACTCGATGCGGTACGACGGTCAGCGATTTCCCAGTCGCGAATGAGTTCCTGGGCTCGTTGCCAGTCCCTTATCTCGAGCGACTCGCGTATTTCCTGGCCAGACAGGAAACCATCCACCCAGATGGGGCAATGTCGGTGCTTCCGGCCCTTGGCCCGATGCTTACAGCCCTTCCGATGACGGCGGTAGATCGTGAGCATTTAAGTCTCCTAAACGCGCACCGGTTTCGCCGCGAGACGGTTGTGAACTCGCTGCAGGACGGTCTGTGGGATCCGAAGCGTCAGATAGCGCCGCTTGTGGCGTGGGTTGCGATCCCCGATGACGAGCACATCAGGTTCGTGCTCGAAGATCTCGCGGACCTTGTCAGGGCTAAGGTTCCACATCTCCGCAACCTCAGTGACCGCATAGTGACGCTCGGCGAGTGCGACGTTTTCCTGCTGTGCTAGGACTCCCATGGTTGTTTCCTTTTCCTTTGAATTTTCGAGATAGAGGATTCACAAGATCGTGTCATTTAATCACTGCTCTATGTGTTACATCCTCGAACAATGCCCGCGTGCTCGGTTTCGTGTGCGCCGGCTCTGGCGAGGTCGGATTTTCAGTTTGTGAAACTTCTGGTTGGTCTGCCTGGTGTGCAAGCCATTCACGGAATTCCGCGTCCTTGTTAAACACCAGCTTCAGCGATTCTGCGACCACAAATGCAGGCGTGCTGCCGATGAACTCGGCATACTTCCTGAGTTTGGAATCTATCTCTTCCTCGACGCGGACCTGAATGGTCGCGTTGCGAACGAATTTCGGTGGTGCTTTCAGGACTGGCATTTCTTCTATCCTCCTTCCCGTGGGCCTGCCATGCAGGCCTTAATACGAGATTCAAGCGGCGCTTCATGTTCTGCGCGTTCGCGTTTGACTTAAGGTACGCCATTTTGCCGTGCGTGCAATTCACGGTTCGTCGTGTGGTTTGGTGTACGACACAAAACGGGCGGGAGCGACCCCACGAAACTTTTTGGGCGGCTGAAAGCCGAAAAAGTGGGGTCGCTCCCGCACGTTTTTGTAGTTTTTCCACCGCTGCTTTTAAAATTCCCGCTCCGGATGTTCTTTTCTCTCAGGGCCTTGGATGGGGGCAGGGTGAAGACCTTGGTACAGACGAGGTTGCAGAGTGAAATTCTTACATTCTTCACCGAGACGCCACAGTAATCGCGGGGCCGAGCAACGCATGTCTGCTGTTGAGTAAGTGAAACGGCCGAGAGGACAACTGCTCCAGGCGCGAGTCGGAAGGGACGAGTCAAGATCTGTTCAGACCCGAAACGTCTCACTGCTGCAATCCTAATAAGCACCCGAGGGTTGTTCATGGTTTGCCCTCCACAAAGGAGATCGATGCAAGTTCAGCTTCTATCTACCTATTCAGTGTTTGGAGAGAAAAATGTGTCGCTTAAAGATGGAAAAAGTCTCAAAATTTTCAAAGTTCCCGATTTCGATAGATGAGTCAGCTTTTCAATGGCCCGAGAAGCTCGTCGAACGAAGCCACAGGGAGGGAGGAGCGCCTGAGTCAGAGGTCGAATCCTTAGAGGCGTCGTACAGGCTCAGCCGTGAGCCCGGCTTGCAACCAGAGCTATAGCCTCAATAGCGCGTCCATGAGGCGCTCAATCTTCCTCCCGTACGTGTTCAGGTCCAAGACCCTTCGTCGTTGCCCTCGCGACAGACTCTCCTCGCAGAGAAGCACTTGGTCATGATGTTTCGGGTCATCCAGTTTTGCCCGTAGCAGCTCTCGTTCTATGGCTCTATCGTTTCGAGCGAGGATCTTGACGCAAGCAGTGCGGATACGATTGTGCTCATCCTGGAGACAATTGTAAGCGCGCGCGATGTTGCGGTGCATCAGCTGCTCCCGTCTCGCTCGCTGCTAATGGAGCCGCAAAGTTGCTCAAAATCTCCGGATTTCCAGCTGCTGAGGTCGGCTTCCTCGATCGCCATGCGTGTGCTAATCCGCCAGCAAAGTTCAGTTTTGTCGGTAAACCGAACGTGGAAATACAAGAGGCCTTCCTCAAATTTGTGTTCGACCCAGTCCACGACCTTTCCACGTAAGCCGGGATAGCGACGACCGGGAGTGAAATTGCGGGAGTCCGGGCTCGTCGGCTTCTGCTTTGTCATGGGCGGCGTCCTCTGCTCTTCGGCGCTGCGGAACGTGCAAATTCTCGCGCTGTCGATCCCACCTTTTTGGAGGGCTTTCGGTTCATGCGGCGCCGTCTCGCCTTTGCACTTTTTCTCCTCGCGGATTGCTGCTCGTCGTACCGGTCTTCGTCGGACATATCCCAATTGGGGAGGATGACGACACGAGGCCGAAGCCCTTTTCGCTTCCGTCTTTGTTCTGAGTCCCGGACTTCGAGATAGATATCGTCAGGGTCTTCTAGTTTTTTGGTGAATGCGCGCTGGAATTTGTAGGCCCACTTGGCATCGTTCTCGACGATAGCTTCAAAGTTGTCGAAGAATTCCCGGTTCACATATATACGCGCGATTTCAACATCGGAGCGGGCATGCTGGATGAGATCTCGCTGGAAGAATGGAACCGACTCCAGTCTTTCCAGGCCAAAGATTAGCCGGTCGAACAACCGGTTGAGCTCAAGAATCTGCTGAAAAAGCTCGAGCTTCATCGAATCTCCCCATTTCTTGCCAGTAGTTCGCGAGGGGGTTCGGCAACATTCATCTGAGAAACGCAATGACGGGCCTGGTCGGTAGGAAATAGACGAACGGTATAGAGTCGGGATTGAGCCGGAAACAGGGGCGCCGACCGGAGTTGCGCCCAAAACGGGAAATAGATAACTTCTCTTTCAGTCATCGTTGCACCTGAGACGTGCACTTTGGTTAGGGGCGCGTGGGTGCTAGTAACACCGACGCGCCCTGCTACGTCATGAGCCTTTGCTTGCCTGTCGTTTCGCCTTGCGGCGAGGTTTTTTGCGGTACTCCTGGGCTTTGTATTGTTTCAATTTCGCGAAGCCCTCATCAGTCCAGTAGCGAATCTGCGATCCTGCAATTTCTTGTGTAATCGGCTCGGGCACAACTCGCTTGTCGATCCACCTGTGCAACGTGGCCCGATGAATTCCAAGCAACCTCGCGGCTTCAGAAATCGAGTATTGTGCCATTTAGAATATGCGACATGGTGTCGCATTATGTCAAGCGAAATCTGCTCGACGATCTTTACCTTGCTCGACAGCCTAATTTATCATCACGGCTAATTAAATTGGCCGGAAAGTCTAACTAACCAAGCATGAATCTAACGAACTTATGGCTGTCTTTCGGCGATCCGCGACGGCGAGAGACCGAATTGGTCCGTGAGTGGGCGTGACCGCTCGGCGGATTTCGGCGATCGCACAGGTATTTTGCTCCAGAGTCGTGGCGCAATCGCTATCGCCACTCCCGTGGCGCGACGAGTCGGATGTCGGGCGATTTCTCTATACGGGGGAGGACGTTCACGTGCAAGGCGGTCTCGACATAATAAGCTAATAATAGTACAACATAAAAAGCTAATTACCATACAGCGCAATAAGCTAAGCGGAGAACGCGGCCAATGGCCACGCCGCCACAGAAACTCGCTGAATCGCTCGGACTGTTGGAAAAACTCCAGGCCGCGGGCGGCGCAGCCGCGATTCGCGCGCGCGACCTGACGCGCACGCACCGGGAGCGCCTCGTCACTGCGGGCTTCCTGCAGGAAGTCATCAAAGGCTGGTACATTCCGAGCCGTCCCGATGAAGTCAAAGGGGAAAGCACGGCCTGGTATGCTTCTTTCTGGCGCTTCTGCGCCACCTATCTGGAAGAGCGGTTCGGGGCGGCCTGGTGTTTGTCGCCCGAACAATCCCTGTCTCTTTACGCGGGGAACTGGACCGTGCCCCGCCAGCTGATGGTGCGATCGGCGCGCGCGCGTAATAAAATTACAAAACTCCCGCACGGCACGTCGCTGTTCGACCTGCGCGCCGCTCTGCCTGTCGCCGCCGACCGCGCCGAAAAGGATGGGCTGCGTCTTTTCTCGCCCGAGTGCGCGCTGATCGAATGTTCGCCGGGATTTTTCACGAACCACGCGACGGATGTGCGCGCGGTAATGCCGCTGATCCGCGATGCTTCGCCGCTGCTTGAGCGCTTGCTCAATGGCGGCCACACAGTCATCGCCGGCCGTCTGGCCGGCGCGTTCCGCAATATCGGCCGTGCTCAGATCGCCGACGAAATTCTGAAAACGATGGCGGCCGCCGGCCACGCGGCCCGCGAAAACGATCCGTTTGCCGATAAGCCTGCGCTTGACTTCGCCGCCCGCGAGACGTCCCCCTATGTCAACCGGATCAGGCTCCTGTGGAGAAAAATGCGTGAACCGATCATCGCAAGGTTTCCAAAAGCGCCCGGCCTGCCAAGGAATGCTGACGGCTACATGAAGCGTGTCGACAACGCCTACGTCACGGACGCCTATCATTCGCTGTCGATTGAAGGCTACCGCGTAGCGCGCGACCTGATCGAGCGCGTACGCACCGGAACGTGGAACCCGGAGGCGGACGAGGGCGACCGCGAACAGCGCAACGCCATGGCGGCGCGCGGCTACTGGCTGGCTTATCAGTCTGTACAGGGAAGCCTGCGCCGCGTCGTCGAAGGCGCGAACGCCGGCGACGTCGCCGCCGACGATCACCGGAACTGGTACCGCGAGCTGTGCGCACCGAGTGTGAGCGCCGGTATCCTCA
>Ga0210390_10002024_pt1 | contig 18452 bp, 17 predicted proteins | sample IncBWH11OmetaG_FD_161050 | JGI IMG/M metagenome (GOLD analysis project Ga0210390, IMG submission 161050) | Forest soil microbial communities from Barre Woods Harvard Forest LTER site, Petersham, Massachusetts, United States - Inc-BW-H-11-O ... | reverse complement strand
AATGGTCGTTCGTCGTTGGTCGTTGGTCGTTGCCACAGGGTTCGATCTGGCCAAAGACGAAGGGCCGCCGACCAACGACTGAATCACGCCCGAGGATGCCGCATGTGTTTAGCCATACCAGGGAAGATCGTCGAGATATCTTCAGTTAACCAGGATTCCGCGCTGGTCGATGTAGTCGGTGTGCGGCGCAAGATTGATCTGGGGTTGTTGCAGGATGACAAGCCCGTTCCCGGCGATTGGGTGCTCATTCACGTGGGCTTCGCTATGAGCAAGATCAGCGCGCAGGATGCCACCGACCAGATGAACACGCTCCGGATGCTCGGAGAAATCGAAAGCGCGGAGCAGGAAGCGCAAGGCTACGGCCTGGAGGATGTGCAGTGAGGCACGCCCGCGGCCAGCCAGCAAGAGAAAAATCCGCATGAGATTCGTGGATGAGTTTCGCGACCCTAGACTGATTTCGAAGACGGCGGAAGAAATCCGCCGCCTCGCGAGCCCGGGGCGCCATTACCGCATGATGGAAGTCTGCGGCGGCCACACCCACGCCATTTACCGCTTCGGGCTGAAAGACATACTTCCCGAAAACATTGAGTTGATCCACGGCCCGGGGTGCCCGGTCTGCGTACTTCCCATGGGGCGAATCGACGACGGCCTTTCGGTCGCGCAGCAGCCGGATGTTATTTTCGCAGCCTTTGGCGACATGATGCGGGTGCCCGGAACGCAGGGTAGCCCGCTCGAACACAAAGCTCGCGGCATGGACGTTCGCATCGTGTATTCGCCTTCCGATGCGTTGAAGCTAGCCCGACTCAATCCCGACAAGCACGTTATGTTTTTCGCCATCGGTTTCGAGACCACGGCTCCTTCGACCGCGCTCACACTGATGCGCGCCAAAGCCGAGGGCATCCGGAACTTTTCGGTTTTCTGCAACCACGTAACTATTATTCCCGCGATCCGTGCGATCCTGGATTCTCCCGACATGCGGCTGGACGCTTTTATTGGGCCGGGACACGTTTCTACCGTGATCGGCTGCCGCCCTTATGAATGGATTGCGGCCAATGAGCGCAAGCCCATCGTGGTTTCCGGATTCGAACCACTGGATATGCTGCAGTCCGTGGTGATGCTCCTTCATCAATTGAACTTGGGCGAAGCCAAGGTTGAAAATCAATACAAGCGAGTGGTTCCCTGGGAAGGCAATCGTGCTGCCCTTCGAGCTATGGCCGAGGTTTTCCAGCTGCGTCCTTACTTTGAGTGGCGCGGACTAGGTTTTATCTCGCAATCAGCCTTGCGCCTGCGCGATGCTTATGCCGAGTGGGACGCTGAACAACGCTTTGCCATTCCTGGAGTTCGCGTGACCGATCCCAAGGCCGCGCAATGCGGCGAAGTGTTGAAAGGCGTTCTGAAGCCACACCAGTGTAAACTCTTTGGACGTGAGTGCACGCCGGAACATCCGATTGGCGCGCTCATGGTGTCATCGGAAGGATCATGCGCAGCCTATCACACCTACGAACACCGCAAGGCGGCAATGGTAACCAGTCTGAACTCGATCGCGTGAGCAGTCGGATCGCCACGGATGCCAGCCTCGTTCCCATTCGATTCCGCGACCCGCAAATCGAGATGGCTCACGGCGCCGGAGGAAAAGCCAGCCGCCGGCTGGTCGAAGGACTCTTTGCTCCTTTGCTGTTCGGCAATAGTCCAGGGCCGCTGGGCGACGCGGCGCTTGTAGATATTGGCGGAACAAACGTTGCCATTACGACGGACAGTTTTGTGGTTAAGCCGCTGACCTTTCCCGGCGGATCAATTGGTGAGCTCGCCGTCAACGGGACGGTTAATGACCTGGCGGTCTCGGGAGCTAAGGCCGAGGCTCTGGTAGTGACCTACGTACTGGAAGCGGGGCTTCCCACTCCCGTGCTTGAGGCCGAAGTCCGCGCCATGGCCAGGGCGGCGCAGAACGCGGGAGTCAGGATTGCGGGCGGGGACACGAAAGTCGTCGAACACGGCAAAGCCGACCAGATGTACGTCACGACAACCGGCATTGGCCACCGCCTTCGCGGTGTCGCTATCGATCCTGGTTCGGTGCGTCCCGGCGACAAGATACTGCTCTCCGGTCCAATCGGCGACCACGGCATCACCATTCTGCTGGCCCGAGGCGAGTTGGATTTTGAAGCTGATCTTCATTCCGACACGCGTTCCGTGCTTCCTCTGGTTGAAGCTCTGGTTCGTGCTGCGGGGCCGGGCGTGAGGTGGATGCGCGATCCCACCCGGGGAGGTGCTGCCACTTCCCTCAACGAACTCGCTCGTGATTGCGGATTGGGTATCGTTTTATTTGAAGAACAGATTCCGGTGCGCGACGCGGTTCGTGGCGCGTGTGAACTGCTGGGGCTCGATCCTCTCCACATCGCCAATGAAGGCCAGTTTCTCGCGGTGGTGGCCCCAGAGTGTATCGACGCCGCAATAAACGCGCTGAGTCTGGTATCTGGCGGAGAAGCGGTGCAGGTGATCGGTGAAGTCCGCGAACAACCATCAGGGTCGGTCCTGGTTACCACCCTTTACGGCGGCAGCCGCATCATCGACATGCTCGTAGGCGATCCTTTGCCCCGAATTTGTTAGTTGAGATTTGACTATGAAAACAACGAGCAGACTTGCCAGCCAGGTAGAAGGGCGACTGCTCGGGAGGAACCAGTTATTTGGAAATTTCTTTTCCCGCGAAGCGTCCCGCCTGGCGGCGGCTTGTCGCGAGATGTCGGAACGCTTCATGCGGGGCGGGCGGCTGCTTGCTTTCGGGCGCGGGCCTTATGCCACCGATGCGCAGCATGTTTCGGTAGAGTTCGTTCATCCGGTAATCGTGGGCAAACGCGCTCTACCCGCGCTGGATCTATCGATTCTCTTTCGACCATGGCTCGAAGCCATCCTTCATCCTCAAGACATCGTGATGGGATTCGGCCCTCCGCAGGGCGATCCAGAAGTGTGGGCCACTCTCAAGTGGGCGCATTCTCGGGATGCGATGACCTTCGCCCTACCCGGTGTCGAAGGTTCTTATGCGGTAGAAGCGGCCATGCCTGATCCGTTCATGCATCAGGAGTTGATCGAGATCCTCTATCACACGCTCTGGGAGGCAGTTCATGTCTTCTTCGAGCACCGCGAACTCGGCCACGATGTGGGGGAATCGGGATTTCTCTATCCGTTTCTGGGAACGGAAAAGCAAGCACCCGGCGACCTGGTGACCGAGGTGGCATCTTCTATTCTGATGAAGGTCGACGATGATGCCAAGCTGCGCGAGCAAGTGGGACGTGAAGAAGCTGAACAGATCAGCAGCGCGACGCTTGCGATTCAGGAGCGGCTCTTGCGCGGCGGCAAGTTCATTCTTTTCGGCAACGGCGGGTCGGCGACCGACGCCAACGATTTCGCCATCGACTGCGTGCTTCCACCGTCTGGCTATCAATCGGTCCCCGCAGTGTCGCTCTCCCTGGAGCCGGCGAACATCACGGCCGTCGCCAATGACATCGGCAGCGACGCCATTTTCCTTCGCCAGTTAATCGCACAGGCTCGTCCCGAAGACATTGCGTTCGGCATTTCCACCAGCGGCGGATCGCGCAACATCATCATGGCCCTCGAAGAAGCCCGCAACCGCAATCTGTTGACCGTGGCGCTGTTGGGCTACGACGGCGGCGAGATCAAGCGCAAGCGGCTGGCTGACTTTTCCGTGGTCGTGAACTGCGACTACATTCCCCGCATTCAGGAGGTGCAAGCGTCGATCTATCACGTCATTCGCGAATCGCTGGAGGCGCTGCACCGTGGCCAGGCTTGAACTCTTTGGGACCGCTCGTTGCCCCCATACCGGCGAAATGCGCGAGTGGTTGGAATGGAAGCGCTCGGACTTTGTGGAGTATGACGTCGAAGCCGATCCCGCGGCCCGCAGGCGCATGCGCGAGGTCTCGGCGGGACAGAGAAATGTTCCCCTGCTGGTAGAGGATGGCAAAGTTATTCAGGTCGGCTGGCAGGGACGCAGTTGCGTTGTGGATTTGGAATGATCATGGCCGTTGCGTGTTCCATTCGAGTGCGAGGAGTGGTGCAGGGCGTGGGCTTCCGTCCGTTCGTCTATCGCCTCGCCCACGCTAATACCCTGAACGGGTGGGTGTTGAACGCGGAAGAAGGAGTCGAGATCCATATCGAGGGCACATCGCAGGGTTTGGAAGCCTTTGTTCGCGATTTGAAAGGCCAGCCTCCGCCAGCCGCGAGCATTGCAGAAATCGAGGTCCAGCCGGCGCAGCCGGTCGGCTTGAATGAATTCACCATTCGGGAAAGCCAGCGCCAGGGTCACCCGACAGTTCGAATTTCACCAGACATCCCGGTTTGCGACGAATGTCTGAAGGAACTCTTCGATCCCGCCAATCCGCGCTACCTGTATCCCTACATAAACTGCACTAATTGCGGGCCACGCTATACCGTTCTACAGGCCCTGCCTTACGACCGGCCGAACACCACAATGAAGGATTGGCCGCTAGATGATTTTTGCGCCGGCGAATATCGTGACCCCGCTAACCGGCGTTTTCATGCACAGCCGGTGGCCTGTCCGGCTTGCGGCCCGGGATATTATCTTCACCCGAACGACGATGAAACCTCTGGCAGTGAAGGCGGCATCCGCCGGGCCGCCGAGATGCTTCGTGCCGGCGGCATTCTCGCAGTGAAAGGACTTGGTGGATACCATTTGGCATGCGATGCCCGGAATCCCGCCGCAGTCGCGGCCTTGCGAGCTCGCAAATACCGGAAGGAAAAACCTTTCGCTCTGATGGTCAAAGACATCCATTCTGCGCGCGCTCTGATTGATTTGTCGACGGAGGCTGAGACGCTGCTGAATTCTCCTGCGCGGCCCATTGTGCTGGCTCCAGCGAAGGTGGAACTCGCACAAGTCGCGCCGGACAACAACGAACTCGGCGTGATGTTGCCCTACACACCTTTGCACCACCTGTTATTCGCTGCCGGCGCTCCAGAAATCCTGGTTATGACCAGCGCGAATCGGTCGAGTGAGCCGATCGCTTACGAGGACTACGAAGCATTACAACGCCTCGCGGGAATCGCAGACGCCTTTCTGATTGGCCAACGGCCCATCGCGCGGCGAGTGGACGATTCCGTTGTGCGCGCTGGCGCCTTCGGCCCGGTCGTGCTGCGCCGCGCCCGCGGATACGCTCCGGGTGCGGTCGCAACACTTCCTGTCGAGCGCCCCATTCTCGCGCTGGGAGCCGACCTGAAAAATACAATCACGCTGGTTGTAAATGGACAGGCCTTCGTCAGCCAGCACATTGGCGACCTCGATCACTATGAGTCATTCCGCGCGTTTGATGAGACCGCCCGCGATCTCATCTCGATGTATGAAGTCCGCTGGGACGACCTGCTCGTCGTGCACGACCTTCATCCGCAATATCTCTCAACGGAACACGCCGCAACGCTTGGGGTCTCGCAGAGCCACGCGGTGCAGCACCACCGCGCCCACGTGGCATCGGTGCTGGCGGAGCGGGGAGAGTGGGCGAAGCGAATTGTCGGCGTGAGCTTCGACGGCACCGGCTACGGAGATGACGGCTCGATCTGGGGAGGCGAAATTTTTGTCGGGAGTGGCAGTGAAGGATTCGAGCGCGTGGCTCATTTGCGCCAGGCGGCTCTGCCTGGCGGGGACGCCGCTGCCGAATTACCGGTCCAGGCAGCCGCAGGATTCCTCGCCCAACTGGACAAGGCGCCCGATTTCACCGCACCTCCATTTGGTTTTCCCGACCGCTACAGAGCCGCTTTGGATTTGGTCCGCAAGAGCATTCGCACTTTCCCCACCACCTCCGTGGGACGGCTTTTCGATACTGCCGCCGCGCTTCTCGGGTTCACCCGCAAAATCACGTTCGAAGGCCAGGCCGCCATGTGGCTGGAACAACTCGCCCGCAGCACGACCTCGACCGAGCCATACCCTTTCCCGTTCGACGGCGAGGAATTGGATTTTCGTCCGCTGCTTCGAGCCCTGGTCGAGGATCGGGTTCGTGGGCGCGAGGTGAACGGAATTGCACGATCCTTCCAGCGGGGAATCGCTCAAGGTTTGCTGCATGCCTTGAAGAGAGTCGCTCGAAGTCACGAATTGGACACAGTTGTTCTTTCTGGCGGAGTATTCCAGAATGAGCTGTTGCTGGAAGACTTGAAGGGTCTGCTGTCTGACGGATCATTGCAAGTGTGGACAAACCATGCCGTCCCACCCAATGACGGCGGAATCAGTCTGGGACAAGCCGCACTGGCGGCATTCGGTCGGTTCGATAGCCCAGCGCAGACAGCCTACAGGCCGCTCAAATAAAGGGCATATGCACGAACTGTCTATTGCGATCAGCATTATCGAACTGGCCCAGGAAGAAGCTCAGCGCCGCGGCGTCGAGGTTGAAGCTGTTCACCTCAAACTGGGGGCCTTGTCGGGCGTTATGAAAGAGGCCCTTCTCTCCTGCTATGAAATGGTGTGCGACGACACTCCGCTGGAAGGTTCTCGTCTCGTGATTGAGGACGTTCCCGTCGTGATCTTTTGTCCCAGTTGCCGGGCGGAACGGCTTCTCAACTCAGTACAGTTGTTTTGTTGCCCGGAGTGCGGGACTCCGGCGTCTGCGGTAGTGCACGGCAAGGAACTCGAAGTAGTGGCATTGGAGATAAAGGAATGCGCCCCGAACCCCGCTTGATTGAAGTCCGAAAAAATGTTCTGAAGCAAAACGATGTCGTGGCTCGCGCTCTTCGCGATCGTTTTCACGACGCCGGGGTATTCGTGGTGAGCCTGGTTTCCAGCCCCGGCTCGGGAAAGACTGCGTTCCTCGAAAAGACACTCACTCTACTTCGCCCAAGCTATCGCGTGGCCGCTCTGGTAGGCGATCTCGCCACCGAAAATGATGCGGTGCGTCTGGCGCGCAGCCAGGCCCCAGTGAAACAGATCACGACCGGCACGCTGTGTCATCTCGAGGCCGCCATGGTGCAAAAGGCCTTGGACGAATGGGATCTCAACCAGTTGGATTTCCTCTTCATCGAAAATGTCGGCAACCTGGTCTGTCCTTCCTCTTATGATTTGGGCGAAGATCTCCGCCTTGTCTTGATTTCGGTCACCGAGGGGGAGGACAAACCGCTGAAGTATCCCACGATTTTCAACAGCGCCGACGTCGCAGTCGTGACTAAGGCCGATTTGGCCGCAGCGGTTGAATTTGGCTGGGATACCGCGTACAACAACATCCAGGCGGTACGCCCAGGCATGCCGGTTCTTAAGGTTTCTGCTAAGACCGGAGAAGGAATGGAAGCGTATCTGGGATTCCTGAAGACGCGCCTGATAGAGATGCGCCACACAGCCACAGTGTAAACAATCGACGTGAATGCAAATGATCAGCTTTCTCTCCATTCTCGCTGTGGGATTTTTTCTGGGGATGCGCCACGCGACTGACCCCGACCACGTCATTGCGGTCACCACCATCGTCAGTAATCAGCGCAACAAAATGCGAGCGGCGCTCATTGGGGCATTCTGGGGCGTTGGCCACACGGTGACTATCTTTGTGGTCGGCGCAGGAATCATTCTTTTCAACCTCGTCATTCCGGTGCGGGTCGGACTCAGCATGGAGCTGTCCGTCGCGGTGATGCTAATTGTCCTCGGCCTGATGAATGTCGCAAGCTTTCTACGCTCGATGCCCGCAGGATCAATCCCCAACAACAATAACAACAACGAAGAAAAAATCGTTCACTCTCATCCGCACAGCCACGGAAATTACGTTCACAATCATCCCCACTCGCATGAACTCGAGGCTCATCCCCACCCAACCGACCAAACACCAGTGGCGTGGCTAGACCGAGCCTTTGGAAGCATCGGCGTGTATCAGTACCTTCGACCGTTCGTAGTGGGCGTCGTCCACGGACTCGCTGGCTCCGCGGCGGTAGCTTTGCTGGTCCTCACCACGATCCGAAACGTCCATTGGGCGATCGTTTACCTGTTGGTCTTTGGAGTGGGCACGATTGCCGGCATGATGCTGATCACGATGAGCCTGGCCTCTGCGTTCTCGATGGTGGGAAAGAGTCGTCAGAAGTTCTCCCATCGACTGGCATTGGCTTCGGGACTGATCAGTCTCGGTTTCGGTCTGCTGGTCGCTTACCAGATCTGCTTTGTGAACGGCCTTTTCACAACCCACGCACGATGGACGCCGCAGTAAGACGACCGCAATAACTTCGATCGGCGACCGCTCGATCTCCTGACCAAGTTTTTACAATTCGGAGACACGCCCTTGACATACGGGCCGAGAAAATCACCGAGAATTCAGTGACTTCGGGGTGAGTGGATGGTCTCGTCTGAAACCCATTCGGGTCCGCAATGCCGCCTCATCAGCCACTCCCATCAATTTTCAATTTAAGGAGAAGAATAATGGTGTCTCAAAACTGGTCGCGCCGCGCACTCGCATTCGTGGCTTCACTCGTGGTTGTGGTGGGTTTGATCCCAAACCCCGCAAACGCTCAATACGCCATCACTAATCTGGTATCCAACCAGAAGGGAAAAGCCAAACATCAGGACAAAGTTCTGCAAAACGCCTGGGGAATGTCTTTCTTTTCAGGTGGCCCGTTCTGGATCAGTGACAACGATACTGCCGTTTCAACCTTCTATACCGGAGCCGGCGTGAAGGTCGGACAAATCACCGTCCCGCCGACAGTCACGGGGCAGGTCGCCAACAGTACCCAGGATTTTGTTGTGACGCAGGGTGGGAACTCCGGACCCGCCCTATTCATTTTTGCTACTTTTGAACCGGGCACAATCAGCGGCTGGAACCCGAAGGTGAATTCGGGGAGTGCGGTAGTCGTCGTCAACGGCGCAAATGCCTGGTACACGGGCCTGACCATGGGCGTGAGCAACAGCGCCAACTACCTCTATGGTGCGGACAACCTTAACAATAAGGTTGATGTATACGACGGCAAATTCAACCTAGTGGGTTCGTTCAACGATCCGAAACTCACCGGCCTGATCGTGTACAACGTTCAGACCCTGAACGGAAAAATCTACGTAACTTTTGCCGACAGCGCCGACACCAAGGGTGCGGTGGATATCTTCCAACCCACCACGAACCCGAGTCAACCGAAACTGATCAAGACCATCAATGACGCCCACCTCAAGGCGCCTTGGGGTGTGGCATTGGCGCCGAAGAATTTTGGTCCGGCGAGCAGCGCCTTGGTGGTGGGAAACCTGGCTGACGGCCGCATCAATGCGTTCAATGCCAAGACCGGAAAGTTCATGTCACAGCTCAAAGATACGACTGGCAAAGTGCTGAGCATCAGCGAACTTTGGGCGCTGGCTTTCGGTCAAGGCGGCGGAATGAATGGCAAACCCAACCAACTGTTCTTCACCGCCGGTCCGAACGGATACAAGAATGGCCTGTTCGGCGTGATCAACTTTAAATAGATTGTTGACGATGTGCAGCATCCGGGCTCTGGCCGCGTGAACACTGGGTCGAGTAAACCACTCGGCGCTACTTCGAAGCCAGAGCCCAAACTTCTGTCACGCGGAAACTTTACAAGTTGTTGACAAGAAATTGACAACATTTTCGTCCACATTGGCGAGCATTGTCTGGTTCAATTGTGGACTTCATTCAGTGCGAGTTGCTCCATAGGTCCGAGTCTGTTCAACGAGTTTGCTCTGTTATGAGGGCCGGAGATTTTCTTTGCAAGGACGCCGAGACGCCCCTGTGCGAACATTACACAGCGGCCGGTGCCATTTGCCGTTTTTCGACCAACTCCGAGCCTCTTCTGGAAGCAGCCAGAGAGAGCTTTCTGCAGATCGCAGGATTTCCCGGCTCGGTGGACTTCTCCGTCCGATTCTGGGTGGATCATAGAGACTCGGCGCAGCCACCTTGGCCAAAACCCTACGTCAGAGGCCTCGATCATCTTGTTTTTGCCGGATTTGATTCCGGCAGTTCCATGTTGGCAGATCTCCGCACCTGCCGTGTAATCGGGCGCTTCTCCGAAGGCATTGCGAATGATCGAAATTATTGGAAGACCGTTATTTTTCCAATCCTCCTAACAGTTGTAGGCGCGTCGGTGGGGATCACGGAGTTGCACTGCGCCTGTGTAGCCAAAGACCAGAAGGGACTTCTCCTTGTTGGTCCAGGTCGCAGCGGAAAATCGACGCTAGCAGCAGCTCTCGCACAGTCCGGTTTTGGATTTCTTTCGGACGACCGCACATTCTGTTCCTGGCGAGAAGGCAAGCTCTGGGCGTGGGGACTAGCGACAACACTCAAACTACGGTGCGATGCCGGAGCGTATTTTGGAGAGCTCCAGGGTGAAAAGCCGACCGCTCTCCACAACGGCGAACGCGGTTTTCGACTCGATCCGGAGTTGGACCTCGGCCTGGAGCGGGTGAGGCGTTGTGAACCCCGATTGCTGGTCTTTCTGGAACGCCGTGAGAATTCTACCTTTTCCTTGACCAGTATGTCACCCGACGAAGCAGCCGCTCGACTCGAAGAGGATCTGGTCGAGGAGTCGCCGGACGCGGCAGCTCGGCAAATGGACGTTCTCAGGAGGTTGGTCGACCTGCCGTGTCGCCTCCTGCACTACGGTGGATGGCCGAGGGATGTGGCGAAAAAGCTGGCTATCCATTTTGGGCGACTTTAGCGATCACAGCGAAACCGGAAAACAGTACACGGTGGAATGAAACTTATGGAAGCGCCGTTCAAGGGCACAGACTATCCAAACGACGCGTCGATGCGCTGGAAGATTTCCGCCGGACCAGGGCGCACGGATTTACTACACCGCTTCACGCTTACGCCCTATGCTGTGGATTTGCGCATTATGGCAAGTACGGTTCGCCTGGAAACCAACAGCGTCGCGGTAGTTGAAAGTGCTGTGGAATTCTTTGCCCGGTACCAAGGGCGTCCGGTCGGCGATCGACAGTTTTTGTGGCGAATCGAGACCCAAGAAGAAGATCCGCCGATGGACCAGGCGGGGGTGGCATTGTCGGCTTTTTCGGATCGTGATCTTCGTTTCGTCAATATCGGGCAGCGGAGCTTCTTGGCGGTTGATCTCGAGGCGCGCGAAGGAATCGGATTTGTCGCTGAAAGGTTAGTCGAGCCCGAACCGAGGCTGAACTGCCGGCCTTTTTTCGACACCCTGTTCTGTATGACCGCCGGGAGCCTGGGCATTTTGCCACTGTCAGCAGCATGCGTCGGCTTGGGGGAAAACGGGATCCTCATATTCGGTCCGCCCAACAGTGGCAAGACAACCGCAAGCTATCTGGCGGCAAAGCTCGGTCTCGAGTTTCATTCGGACCAAGCCGTGTTCTTGGAAGTTGAATCGGGCAAATTGCAAGTTTGGGGTGATTTCTTGCCGGCGATTTTCCGCCCGGAATCGATTCAGTTTCTTCCCGAGCTTGGGGCTACGACTCGTCGATTCTCGTACCCTGGACTGACGGTTCACTACTTGTCAAAGCGTCCATTTCAGACCAGTCAAGCGCATTCCGTCACTCCAATCGGCTGCTTATTTCTTGAGAGACAGGGTGCCGCCGTTCCCAGCCTCTCCTCCATTGTTGGCTCCGATTTATCCCGCCGACTCGGCGAAAATGTGCTTTTCAAGGATGATGACCGCTCTGTACAACAGAATGCCACGGTCCTCAATGCTCTTAAGAAATTGCCGGCCTATCATCTGACGTACGGCAACGATCCCGCGACCGCCGCAATTTTAGTACGAAGCATGCTCACGGAATGCGAATTTGCAGAAGGTTGTTTGCGGCGCAAATTTAGCAACGAAGATGTATCAAGAATCCCGGCTGCGAGCCAGGTTCCAAAATCAAATCTCGCGCGTTAATGGCTAATAAGTGAATAAAGGCTTTTGGATAACGCTGACATTCTCGCTGGGCTATCTGGTCTTGGCCCTTGCGAGTCTGGTCCTTTGGGGAACTTTCCACCCATGGCTGAGAGTAGACTTCTTCTCGGGCGGTTATCTTGCGCTCAGGTCCCTAGGTTCGATCCACTCTCTTATTTCGAGTCGGCGAGTGTTTGATTCGAAACCTGTAATGCGTGAGTGGTGGGGGCTGGAATCGAACCAGCCCGCACCACGCTTAGTTATTCTTCTGATGGTGGCCGATTTAGCTGTGTTTCTGGACTACGGGCACTGGCACTTGCTTCCCAAGCTCGAACAACCGTGGCTTCAGAGCCTTGGCTTGGGACTGTATGTGGCTGTCGCGATTTGGCAAACTTGGACGGATACTCACCTCGCGAGGTATTTCCGGCAAGAAAACCCTGAAACCGTTCCCATGGATCACGGTCCGTATCGCTACGTGCGCCATCCTCGCTATTCTTCTGCAATAGTTGCGAAAGTAGCATTCGCCTTGGCGTTAGCCAGTGTTTTGGGATGGGTGCTGGCCATAGCTTGGGCAATCCTACTGCTGCGGAAGATCGCGGTGGAGGAAGCTCATCTTAGAACCCTGTTCGGCTCCAGATACGAAGCGTACTCACAGCGGACGGCGAAGGTACTTCCGGGAATCTACTAAGGTCAGCCGGTTGCGTCACCAGCGAACTTTGAACATGGCAGAGCACTCAGCAACGGAATCACCACGAATGCTGGTTCCCGAAACATCTTCTCCGAGATTTCGTCGCTCCCCTGATTGGACTAGGTCGAGCGAGAGCGCCCTCCTCGTCATCTTGATCCTTGTATTCTTAGCTAAAGGATTAATTCCAGCGTGGAGACACCTCAATTCGGATTTTCCCAACTACTATTTGGTCGCACGTCTCTATCGTCAGGGATATCCGGTCGAACGTGTCTACGACTGGGTTTGGTTGCAACGACAAAAAGATCATCAGGCGATTGACGTGCCATTAGTTAGCTACATTCCTTCTACTCTTCCATCGGCACTGATGGTGTTGCCATGGTCTTCACTGTCACCCTTGCAAGCCAAGCACTGGTGGCTGCTGGTTAACCTGGCGTTTTTGTTGGTAACCGCTGTCCTGCTCTCTGCGGTCACGAAGATGCACCCGAGGCGGATTGCGTTGTTAATGTTCTTGGCCGTCATTCCTCTCCGCGACAGCTTCCTTTATGGGCAAATGCATATTCTGGTTTTGCTCTTGATCACCTTCGCTGCCTTCTTGTATTTCGAAGATTCCTTTTTCTTCTCGGGCGTAGTTCTTGCGATCGCCGCGACCCTGAAGATCTACCCTGCGTTGTTCCTGATCTTCTTTGCATTCAAGAAGCACTGGCGTGCAGCAATTGGTCTTATTGTCGGACTCTCGAGTGCGACGATGATTTCAGTCTACCTATTCGGAATAAATACATGCCGGCTTTATGTTCAAGAAATCTTGCCGCGAGCACTCATGGGAGAGACGATAGACCCTTACAACGTCGGTTGGAACTCTTTGACGGCACTATTGCGACGGCTTTTTATTGCCGAACCCGAACTGAATCCCGCGCCGGTTGCGCACGCGCCAGCGCTTTACGCGTTTCTCCATCCCCTGGTTCACGGTTTTATCTTTGTTACGTTCATGTGGGCGATCGGTTCAAAAACCGGAGGGGTCGGCAGGCGAAAACTGGAGTGGGCAACGTTTCTATTCCTGCTGTTACTTCTATCTTCACAGCCTGGTCCTTATCATTTTGTAGTACTGATCCTGGCCGCAGTCCTGGTTATCGATTACCTGGTTGCCCATCAGCAATCGATCAAGGCCGGCTCTTTCGTTGTCATCTATGCGCTCATTTGCGGTCCTCTGGTCCGATTGCCTGGAGTATCTGCAGCGGGCTGGAGTAACCTCATGTTTTTTTCGCGGCTCGCGTTAATGGTGCTCTTAGGAGGAGTGTTGTTGTGGATTCTGATACCGCTCACGCCAGAGTCACCGGGCAAGCGCTTCAACTCCCGGGTTTCGTTGCCTGCTGCCTCTGTCTTAGTCGGGCTAGTCGCGATTGGTTACATTTCAAACATGCGCCACCTTCAGGGTCAATTCGATAATTACCAGTCACGCGTAGTTACGGTTCCTGGTTCCGCGATCGCGACGGACCCGATCGTCACCTCGGATGGTTTGTTCTTCACCGCGCTGGTGCCCAGATCCATTCCTTCAATTCGCGATACATACAAAGTTTACGAATTTAGAGCCGCATCAATCGCGTCTTTTGCAGTCGGAGGCGATTGGTTTCATCCCGCCGTACGAAAGGATGGTCATCCCGCCTGGGTGGAAGTGTCCACAAACAGCGGCTCGCGCGTTGTCCGCTTTTCTCCTGCTTTCTCCGAAAATCCTGTTGACGAAACAATGGTTGAGGCGGAAGATGCGGAACAGCCGATTGTATCGCTCGACGGTGAATTGCTTTCATTCATCCGCCCGGTCAAGGGTCGAGGCAGCTTATGGGTTCGAGACATCGGCGCAGGACGGCCCGGAACAGTCACCATAGGAGAACGCCAAATTACGGGGTCACAGTACGATGTGCGAGAATCCGCATTCTTCCCTGACCATCGAATGGTGTTTAGCGCAAGGCGCGAGGGACGCTTCAGATTGTATGAGGCCGATCTCGCCTCCGGGGTTATAACGGAAATGAACGTTCCAACTTGCTCAGCCCGCTACCCTGCCGGTTCGCCAGACGGGGAATGGATCGCATTCAGCTGTGACCAGCGGGGTGCATGGCAGATTCACGTGATGAACCGGCACACCAGGGAACAAGTACAACTCACGAATGCTGACTGCAATTCCGTCAGCCCTGCCTGGACGCTTGATTCCAAAGAACTCATTTACGCGACAGATTGCAGCCGTGGGATCGGACTGACAGCGCTGGCGAGATTAAGTGCGTTTCGATGAGCCACTTATTAGCGGGCGGGGAACCGAATTTGAAGCCCTCCACCAAATCTGCTGCCACCGATCGACAACTGGTGCCGGCGCTGCCGCGGTCCAAGAGTTGGTTTATGCCTCTCACATTGTTGGCGTGCGGTACTTTTCTATATCTGCAGATGTTCGTCCTTCCTGCTACGCCCCGTATAGCGTCCGGCGATCAGGCAATCTACTTGCACCACGCTACGCGAATGCTTGAAGGCCAACTCATTTATCGTGACTACGATCATTTTACGTTACCCGGTACCGATGTTCTTTATGCGACGCTCTTCAGGCTTTTTGGCGTGAGAGCCTGGATCCCCCAGGCAATGTTGGTCCTGATCGGAGTGATCAACGCTTGGCTGGGCATCGTGATCTCCAGAAAGTTGCTGACCGGAGGAATGATTTTTCTTCCTAGTTTGTTGTTTCTTACGCTTCCATTCAGCAGCTACCCGGACGCAACCCACCACTGGTACAGCGCGCTTGCCGCTGTTGCCGCGCTGGCGAGCGCGATCGAAACCAGATCTGTCGTTCGAATGGCATGTGCCGGGGCTCTGTGGGGGTTGGGCACTTGCTTCAGTCAATCAACGGCATTGGGAACGATAGGGTTTGCTTTGTTTTTGCTGTGGGAACGGCCCCGAAACGGTGAGCCTTGGGGCTTGCTGTTTCGAAAGGAAGCCAGCCTTTTCGGCAGTTTTCTTGCGACCGTTGCACTCTTCAATTCCTATTTCGTGTGGAAGGTGGGATTGAAACGGCTTCTTTATTGCACGGTGGTATTCGTTGCTAAGTATTATTCTGCCGACAGGTTTAATACCTGGCGAGTCTATCTGCGAGAGTGGCCTTCCGTTCATTCTTGGCCGAACTGGGTTGATTTGCCAGCCTGGCCTTTTGTCCACATCCTGGTTCCATGGGTATATATTTTTTTCTTCCTCTTTTACCGGCTTGCAGGGCGATCGCGGTCTGAGCTGGCTTGGGAACGCTTGATGCTCGTCAACATCACGGGACTATCGTTGTTTCTCGCAATCGCCTCTGCTCCCGCGTACAACAGGATGTATACAGTTTCCCTGCCCGCAATCCTTCTGCTGGTCTGGTTTGCGAGTTCGTTGGTGGCTCTTGGGAGAATACTTTCCCCGATCCTTTGGACGATGATCGTAGGCTTGGCAATCCTCAAACCGATTGTCACGCAAACTCGGTGGAAAGCCTATCTCGACCTTCCCACCGGTCGTACCGCCTTCTTTCAGCCGGAGGTTTACGAAAAGACCAAATGGGTAGCGGAGCGGACTCGCCCGTCGGAGTATTTCTTTGGTGACCAGCTTCTTTGCTTCGCTCTCGCACTCCGAAATCCGGCTCGGGTCCCATTCCTTAGACCAACAGACTACACCAGGCCCGAAGAAGTTCAGGATGTGATCCAGGCTCTGAGAGAACACCAGGTAGGCTTTGTGAGTTGGTACGGTGGGCTGGATGTCCCCGACAAAGGCGTGGGTGATCATCTTGCTCCTTTACGTCTCTATCTTCGCGACCATTACCACGTCGGAAAGACATTCTCGAATGGAGACAAAATCTGGGAGCACAATAATGTCCCGAGCCAATCGCTTAACGGCTCGATGACCTCAGGCGGCGGAGCCGGAGGCGCACGAAATGAACAGCTTTTACGTCCTTCTTTGCCGAATATATTTCGTCGCTAAAGATCTTGGCGTGCCGCGCATCTTGGATCGGTGCCCCGCGACAATGCGAGCTCTAAGGCGACTTAGAGCGCTGATTGAACGCCACCTATTGCCGAATCGGCAGGTTTGGGTACAAGCAAAGGGCGGACTATCTCAGGGAATGTGGATGCAGCTTCGTCTTCCCGACGAAGAGCGCCACTGGCGCGGGGAACATGAAATCGATGTTCAGGATGCAATTCGTGCTGGGATTCAGCCTGGTGCTGTTGTCTATGACATTGGCTCTCACATAGGAACTATCGCTCTTGGGGCCGCACGGCTCGTGGGTCAATTGGGCTGCGTTGTAGCTTTTGATGGTGATCCCGAAAACGCGGCAGCATTGCGGGAAAGCAGTGTGCGGAACCATCTGGCGGCACGCCTTGATGTTGTGCATGCCGCCGTCTGGTCCCACACCGAGAGTCAGGGGATTCGCTTCCGGCGCGGAGGAACACGAAGATCACAGGGTGGCGTGGAAGTGAACGGGCAACACCCCGTAGTGGGAACCGGCGAAATTATAAGTGTGCCCGCCGTCACGTTGGACGACTTCATCACCACGGGCGGACCCATACCACAACTGGTCAAGATCGACGTCGAAGGTGGTGAGTACGAAGTCCTGTGCGGCGGCACAAAGCTTTTTGCGCGTCAGCGGCCACGCATCATAGCTGAAGTCCACCATCAGCGGGCTGCCGAGCAGATTGGCGCTTGGCTCGAAGAATACCAATATTGTGCCCAGTGGAACATACCAAAGGAAAGTTTTCCACGCTGCTTGTTCGCTTGGCCAAGTGAATATGATGGAGCAGGATGGCTGCGTGAAAGTGCAGCCTTACGGAAACTACGGCCCATGTGTCATTTCACTTCGTAGCTTTACTGCCAAGCTGCTTTCTTGCGATAGCCGTTGATCCCCAGCGACTCGACATCAGGTGCAACTCGGGGCTGTTTCCGGCTGCAGCCTTTTCGCGTCCACACTCGGCTTGGGTAGTCTCACGATATTCTTCAACTGGCGATTGAGCCATAGTTCAATCGGGAAACTGTAGAAGTCGTGATTCAAACGCACGCGAGCCGGATAGGCAGTGAGATGTTGAATTGCCTTCGCAAAGCGGCCGTGGCCAGTAGTCGCGATGGGAGCGCGATCAAAGGCGATGCGCAGATAATCTCGCATAGTTTGCACGCGCTGGTGATCTTTGCCTTTTAGCCAGGGCAGAACCGTATAGCGCGGGAAATAGTCTACCCACGCCTCAAAGGACTTGGGAACTTCGATGCCAAGTTTTGCCGCCTGGTGAAAGATTGGCGAACCCGGATAGGGAGTGAAAATGTTGGTCCAGAACTCGGCACCCGGAAACTTCTGGCAGATATCCATCATAAAGTTGACGGTCTCGCGTCGTTCCTTCGGTCCCTCGCCTGGGAAGCCGAAAATGATATTGAAGGACGGAATGACCCCGGCTTTTATGCAACGCTCGGTTGATTGGTAGATGTCCCCGAGTATCTGAAAATCTTTGTTCATTGCCTTCATCACGGTAGGCGAGGCGGTCTCGATGCCTTGGCAGATCTGATGAAGCCCAGAGCGGCGTAAAAGCGTCAACTCGTCGATACTGAGACGCGCCGTAAGGTTTGTCGTAGCTTGAACACTCCACTTGAAATTACCTCCGGCACGAATCAACCCTTCTGCGATCTTCAGCGACCGGTCGAGGTCGACCAGAAAATTATCGTCAGCCATCCACAGTAGTTCGAGCCTGTAACGCCTGGTCAGTTCGATGGTTTCTTCGACGACCTGCTCGACTGGCAGAGAATTCCATTTTCGTCCGTACACCCCCGCATTGGTGCAGTAGAAACAGTTGAACGGGCAAGCGAGACTGGAAACATACATGGTCCAGCGGCGTCCGCAAACTTTTTCATACGCATCGAAATCCGCAAGGTGATAAGCCTTGGCTGGCATTTTATCGAGTGTCTTCAGAGGACG
>Ga0210390_10002023_pt1 | contig 18461 bp, 16 predicted proteins | sample IncBWH11OmetaG_FD_161050 | JGI IMG/M metagenome (GOLD analysis project Ga0210390, IMG submission 161050) | Forest soil microbial communities from Barre Woods Harvard Forest LTER site, Petersham, Massachusetts, United States - Inc-BW-H-11-O ... | reverse complement strand
GTTCGGTCATGTCCTTTCTGGCCGATCGTCTTGCTCGCGTCAAAGCCTCGCCGACTATGGCGATGACTGCGCTTGCCACCGAATTGAAGGCGGCGGGGCGCGACATCGTCAGCCTGTCGGTCGGCGAGCCCGATTTCGACACGCCCGACAATATCAAGGAAGCGGCGATCGCGGCGATGCGGCGCGGCGAGACCAAATACACGACCTTTGACGGCACAATCGAATTGAAGCGCGCGGCGGCGCGAAAGTTCAAACACGAGAACGGGCTCGATTACGATCCCGCCTCGCAGATCACGATCAGCGCCGGCGGCAAGCAGGTGCTGTACAACGCGATGGTCGCAACGCTCAACCCGGGCGATGAGGTGGTGATCCCCGCACCTTTCTGGGTGTCGTATCCGGAAATGGTGTTGCTGAGCGACGGCACGCCGGTGCCGGTGCCGTGCCCGCAGAACAACGGCTTCAAATTGCGGCCAGAGGATCTCGACGCGGCGATCACGCCCAAGACCAAATGGCTGATCCTGAACTCGCCGTCGAACCCGACCGGGGCGGCCTATACCGAGCCCGAGTTGAAGGCGGTGGCCGAGGTATTGCTGCGCCATCCGCAGGTCTGGGTCATGACCGACGACATGTACGAGCACCTCGTCTACGACGATTTCGCCTACCGCACGATCGCCCAGGTCGAGCCGCGGCTTTACGAGCGTACTTTGACCGTCAACGGCGTGTCGAAAGCCTATTGCATGACCGGCTGGCGCATCGGCTTTGGCGGCGGGCCGACGGCATTGATCAAGGCGATGGGGGCGATCCAGTCGAATTCGACCGCGAACCCGTGCTCGATCAGCCAGGCGGCGGCGGTCGAGGCATTGACCGGGCCGCAGGATTTCATCCCGGTCCACAATGCGAAATTTCAGGAACGGCGCGACCTCGTCGTGGACCTGCTGAACCGGGTGCCGGGCCTGTTCTGCCCGCGTCCGGAGGGGGCGTTTTACGTCTACCCGTCCTGCGCCGGGGTCATCGGCAAGCGCACGCCGCAAGGCAAGAGGATCGCTAACGACGAGGATTTTGTGCGCTATCTGCTCGAGGCGGAGGGGGTCGCGGTCGTGCATGGCGAGGCTTTTGGGCTGTCGCCGCATTTCCGCATCTCCTACGCGACCTCGAGCGAGGTGTTGCGCGACGCCTGCGAGCGCATCGAGCGCGCCTGCCGCGCGCTGAGCGGCTAGGGCCGTCTCGCCGCCGCCGGCGCGGAGCCGGCCCGCCAGATTTCGATTGCGTTACAGCCGCCGGCCGCGCCAGATTGCCCGACACACCGGGTGCCGCCGCGGCGCTCACTCGACCCCGCGGGCGCCTGACAAAAACGGCTGGAGGCGCCCATGGCGAATACATCCGCGAACGGAGCCGCGGCCCCGCGCTGCGCTGCGTTGATCGGTCCATACCTGTCGGGCAAGACGAGCCTGCTCGAAGCATTGTTGTTCGCGAGCGGGACCACAACCCGGCGCGGCAGCGTGCGCGACGGCAATTCGGTCGGCGACCATTCGCCCGAGGCTCGCGCGCGGCAGATGTCGACCGAGCTCAACGTCGCGGCCACGTCGTTTCTCGGCGATCCGTGGACGATCCTCGACTGCCCGGGCTCGGTCGAGTTGGCTTATGAGGCGCAGGGTGCGATGCTGGCGAGCGACGTTGCGGTCGTCGTCGTCGAGCCCGAGGTCGAGCGCGCGCTGACGATCAGCCCGCTGTTGCGCTTTCTCGACCGGCACAAGATCCCGCACATGATCTTTATCAACAAGATGGACACCGCGAGCGCGCGAGTCCGCGACGTATTGGCGGCATTGCAGTCGGTGTCGCAGCGCCCCCTGGTGTTGCGCCAAGTGCCGTTGCGCGGGGCCGAGGGCGAGGTCACCGGCTATGTCGACCTGGTCAGCGAGCGCGCCTATCGCTATCGGCCGGGTCAGGCGTCCGACTTGGTCCCGCTGCCCGACGGCTTTTGGGACGAGGAGCGCGAGACCCGTTCGGGGCTCATTGAAAAGCTCGCCGATTTCGACGACGCGCTGCTCGAAAAACTGCTTGAAGAGATCGAGCCGTCAAAGGAGGAAATCTACCAGCACCTGACCCGCTCGTTGAGCCAGGCGCAGCTAGTGCCGGTGTTTCTCGGCTCGGCGATGGCCGATCACGGCGTGCGGCGGCTGTGGAAGGCGTTGCGCCACGAGACGCCTTCGCCGCAGGAAACCGCGGCCCGGCTCGGCGTCGCCGCCGACGGCGAGCCGCTGGCGCATATCGTCAAAACCTATCACCTGCCGCACACCGGCAAACTGTCCTTGGCGCGGATCTGGCGCGGGGCGGTCAACGAGGGCATGGTGCTGAACGGCACCCGTGTGGCCGGCCTGTTGCGGGTGACCGGCGCGCAGCACGAAAAGCTCGCTGCCGCGCAGGCGGGCGAAGTCGTCGGCATGACGCGGATGGAGGAGCCCGCGACCGGCGACGTGCTGACCCCCTCGGGCAAGGCCGACCCGCTGCCTCGCCCCGAGCGGCCGCAGCCGGTGTTCGGCTTGGCGATCGCCTCCGAGCGGCGCGCCGACGACGTCAAACTGACCGGCGCCATCGCCAAACTGGTCGAGGAAGACCCGACTTTCGAGCTCGACCAGAACGCCGACACCCAGGAGATGGTGCTGTGGGGGCAGGGCGACATCCATCTGCAGATCGCGATGGACCGGCTGCGCAATCGCCACAATCTCGCGGTCACCGGCCGGGCGGCCGCGGTGCCGTACAAGGAGACGATCCGCCGCGGCGTCCAGCAACATTCGCGCTTCAAGCGGCAGAGCGGCGGCCACGGCCAGTTCGCCGATGTGACGATCGAGGTCAAGGCGCTGCCGCGCGGCTCGGGCTTCACCTTTACCGACAGCGTCGTCGGCGGGGCGATCCCGCGCAACTACATCCCGGCGGTCGAGGAAGGCGTCGTCGAGGCATTGCACCGCGGCCCGCTCGGCTTTCCGGTCGTCGATGTCGCGGTCACCCTGCTGACCGGCCAGTTCCACGCCGTCGACAGCTCGGATCAGGCGTTCCATACCGCCGGCCGGCAGGGCGTCCAGGAAGCGCTGCCGAAATGCGAGCCGATCCTGCTCGAACCGATCGATTCGGTCGAGATTTCGGTGCCCAACGCGTTTACCGCGCGGGTGCAAAGGCTGGTCTCGGGGCGGCGCGGCCAGATCCTCGGCTATGACGCCAAGCCCGACTGGCCGGGCTGGGACGTGGTCAGCGCGCATATGCCGCTGAGCGAGCTGCACGATTTGATCGTCGAATTGCGCTCGCTGACATTGGGCGTCGGCAGCTTTGCGCATGCCTTTGACCATATGCAGGAAATGACCGGCCGGCCGGCCGAAAAGGTCCTGGCGCAGCGCACCGCCGACGCCGCGCAATAACCTGTCTTCGACTTGCCGCGGTCGCGCTTGCTCGCGAAACCGTGACTTGCCGCCGGTGGCGCCGCGCTTAACTAGCGTCGTTACAATATCGAGGAACAACGATGCTGATCCGGCGCAACAGAGGGTGGGAGCTTCGCGACAGCGCGGCGACGCCGGAGGCCGTGTTTCTGCGCCGCCGAACGCTGCTCAAGGCGATCGGGCTCGGGTCGATGCTGATGCCGAGCCTGGTGACGGCGTTTGCCGCGGGTGCGGCCGAGGACGAGCAGGACCCGTCGGCCGGCCTCTACCCGGTCAAGCGCAATCCGCGCTACACCCTCGACCGGCCGATCACCGACCCGAAATATTCCGAGAACTATAACAATTTCTACGAATTCGGCTCGGAGAAGTCGATCGCCGACGACGCCCAGGCGCTGAAGATCCGGCCGTGGACGGTCAAGATCGACGGCATGGTCGAGAAGCCCACCGAGATCGGCATCGACGATCTCTTTAAAAAGATGCCGCTCGAAGAGCGGCTCTATCGTCACCGCTGCGTCGAGGCATGGTCGATGGCGGTGCCGTGGAGCGGTTTTTCGATGGCCGCTTTGGTGGCGTTCGCCAAGCCGCTGGGCTCGGCGAAATACGTACAGATGGAGACCTTTGTCGACGCCGCCGAGGCGCCGGGGCAAAAGCAGTTCTGGTATCCGTGGCCCTATGTCGAAGGGGTCACGATGGCCGAGGCAAAGAATGAACTCGCCTTTATGGTCACCGGCATGTACGGCAAGCCGGTGCCAAAGCAGGACGGCGCGCCGCTGCGCTTGGTGTTGCCGTGGAAATACGGCTTCAAATCGATCAAGTCGATCGTCCGCGTCTCGTTCACCGACAAGCAGCCGGTGTCGTTCTGGCAGACCGTGCAGGGCGACGAATACGGCTTTTGGGCCAATGTGAACCCGGACGTGCCGCATCCGCGCTGGAGCCAGGCGACCGAACGGGTGCTTGGCACCGACGAGCGCGTGCCGACCTTGAAATGGAACGGCTACGGCGAATTCGTCGCCCACCTCTATGACGGTCTGCAGGACCAAAAGCTGTTCATCTAAGCCGCTGTCGGCATGCGATTTTAAAAGTAAAAGCGACAGTTAACCGTCATTCCCGCGAAAGCGGGAACCCAGGGTCAACTGCCCGTTCGCCGCCCTGGACCCCCGCTTTCGCGGGGGCGACGGTCACTACTGGGGTCGTCGCCGGTTTTCGGATCGGGCACATGGTTTAGTCACGGGCCGAGGCCGAGGCGGTCGAGCGCGGCGGGCAGATCGTCAAAACGGTCGAGCAGCGCATCGGCGGCGAGCGAGGCCGGATCGCCGCGGGCGTAGCCGTAGCGCATCAGCACCAGCGGGACGCCGGCGCCGTGGGCCGCGGCGGCGTCGTTCTCGCCATCGCCGATCATCGCCGCTCTGTCGGGCGCGCCGCCGAGCGCACCGATCAGCCCGAGCAAATGGCCGGGGTCGGGCTTTTTGACGGCGAAGCGATCGCCGCCGGCGATCCCGTCGAAGAGCGCCGACAGTCCGAGGCCTTCGAGCACGGTGTGGGTTGCGTGCTGCGGCTTGTTGGTGCAGATCGCGGTGCGATAGCCGCGCCGTCGCAATGCCGCCAAGGTTTCGGACACCCCCGGGTAAGGCCGGGTCAGCCGGACGGCATCGGCTTCGTAGAGCTGCAGGAAGCGCGGCAGCGCGTCGGCCGCCGCGGCCGGATCGGCGCCGCTCGCCGCGAGCGCTCGGGCGACCAGCGCCGCCGCGCCGTCGCCGATCATTTGCCGGACCTGCGCCAGCGGCAGCGGCGCGCGGCCGCGCTCGCGCAGCATCTCGTTGAGCGCCGCCCGCAAATCGGGCGCGCTGTCGATCAGCGTGCCATCGAGATCAAAAACCAGCAAAAAGGTTTCCATACCGGCAAGTCTGGGTCGTCACGGCCCGCGCCGCAACGATTTCCCGCGTTGGAAGCCGGTTCGCAGCCCCAGGGTGGACATAACCCGGCGACAACCTAAGCGCGGCTATGCTACAATATGAAACAATCTGTGTGTTGTAACACGGGGCCTCGCGCGGCAAAAGCGATGCGGTGCTAACCCGTTGCCGATTGGGATGTCGATGAGCCGATCCGACTTTGCCGCGATCATCCTCGCCGCCGGCAGCGGCACGCGGATGAAATCCGCGATGCCCAAGGTTATGCATCCGATTGCCGGCCGGCCGATGATCGCGCATCTGCTCGACGCGCTAAAGCCGCTCGGGGCGGCGGCGACCGTCGTTGTGATCGGGCCGCGGATGGAAACCGTCGCCCGCTTTGTCGAACCGGCCGAGAGCGTCGTACAGGAACCGCCGCGCGGCACCGGCGACGCCGTGCGCACGGGTCTTGCGGCACTTGCCGGCCGCCTCGCGCCAGAGGGATCGATCAACGACGTGCTGGTGCTGTGCGGCGACACGCCGCTGTTGCGCAGCGAGACCATGGCGCGGCTGCTGAAGGCGCAGCAGCAAGCGCCCACCGCGGTCCTCTTGGCCGGGATGCGGCCGGCCGATCCCGGCCCCTACGGCCGGCTGGTTGCGGCGCGGGACGGCAGCGTCCTGCGCATCGTCGAGGCCGCCGACGCCGGTCCGGAGGAGCGGAGCATCGGGCTGTGCTGGGGCGGCCTGATGCTGATCCGGGCGCGCTACCTGTCCGGGCTCGTCGATGCGCTTGATTGCAACAATGCCCAAAATGAATTCTACCTGACGGCGATCGTCGGATTGGCGACCGGCAAAGGGCTCGAATGCCGCACGGTCGAGCTGCCCGTCGAAGAGCTGATCGGCATCAACACCCGCGCCGAATTGGCCACGGCCGAGGCGCTGATGCAAGGCCGGCTGCGCCGCGCGGCGATGGCCGGGGGGGCGACGTTGGTTGCGCCGGAGACCGTGTTCTTCAGCGCCGACACGCGGCTCGGCCGTGATGTCGTCGTCGAGCCCAACGTCGTCTTCGGTCCCGGTGTCGTTGTCGGCGACGGCGTGCGCATCCGCTCCTTCTCGCATATCGAGGGTGCCGAAATCAGCGCCGGATGCGTCGTCGGCCCCTATGCGCGGCTGCGCCCCGGCGCGGTCCTCGACGAGGATGTCCGGATCGGCAATTTCGTCGAGGTTAAGGCTGCCCGTCTCGGCGCCGGGGTCCATGCCATGCATCTCTCGTATATCGGCGACGCCGCGATCGGGGCCCGCACCAACATTGGCGCCGGCACGATCACCTGTAATTACGACGGTGTTAATAAACATCGCACCACAATCGGTGAGCGGGCGTTTATCGGCTCGAACACGGCACTGGTGGCGCCGGTCATGGTCGGCGACGGGGCGATCGTCGCCGCCGGCAGCGTCGTCACCCGCGACGTACCGGCCGACGCGCTGAGCCTGGCGCGCGGGCAGCAGGTCGACAAGCCGGGACGCGCGGCGGAGATCCGATCTCGGCTGAGGAGAGAAAACTGATGTGCGGCATTATCGGCATCATCGCCAAGGACATGGTGGCCCCGGGGCTGATCGAAGGGCTGCGGCGGCTCGAATACCGCGGCTATGATTCGGCCGGGATCGCAACCTTGGTCGATGGCCACATCGAGCGCCGGCGGGCCGAGGGCAAGCTCGTCAACCTCGCCCGGCGGATCGAGCACGAGCCGGTGCAGGGCGCCATCGGCATCGGTCACACCCGTTGGGCGACGCACGGGCTGCCGACCGAGACCAACGCCCACCCGATCGCGACCGACCGAGTTGCCGTCGTCCACAACGGCATCATCGAGAATTTCCAGGCGTTGCGCGCCGAGCTGACGGCGCGCGGATACGTCTTCCAGACCGAGACCGACACCGAGGCGGTGGCGATCCTCGTGACCTGGTTCCTCGATCAGGGGCGATCGCCGCAGGATGCGGTCGCCGAAACCCTGGTGCGGCTCGAAGGTGCGTTCGCGCTCGCTTTTCTGTTCGCCGGCGAGCACGACCTGTTGATCGGCGCCCGGCGCGGCAGCCCGCTCGCGGTCGGCTATGGCGACGGCGAGATGTTCCTGGGCTCCGACGCGCTGGCGCTCGCACCGCTGACCCGATGCATCACCTATCTCGACGAAGGCGACTGGGCGGTCGTGACCTCGTCCAAGGTCGCGATCTTTAATGTCGACAATGAACCGGTCGAACGGCCGATCCGCCAATCGTCGGCGTCCGGTGCGCTGATCGGCAAGGGCAACTACCGCCATTTCATGCTCAAGGAAATCTTCGAGCAGCCGGCGGTGATCGGCGACACGATCAACGCGATGGTCAACCCGGCGACCCGGACTGTCCATTTACCCGAATTGCCGTTCGCGCTCGGCAAGATCGAGCGGGTCACGATCATCGCCTGCGGCACCTCGTGGCATGCCGCGCTTGTCGCGAAGAACTGGCTCGAACGCATCGCGCGCATCGCGGTCGAGGTCGACATCGCCTCCGAGTTCCGCTATCGCGCGCCGGCGATGCCGCACGGCGGTGCCGCGATCTTTATCTCGCAATCGGGCGAGACCGCCGACACCCTGGCGGCGTTGCGCTATGCCCGGGCGCAGGCGCAGCACATCATCGCCGTCGTCAATCAGCCGGAAAGCTCGATCGCGCGCGAAGCCGATATCGTTTTGCCGACCCTCGCCGGCCCCGAGATCGGTGTCGCCGCGACCAAGGCGTTTACCACCCAGCTCGCGGTATTGGCGGCTTTGACGGTGGCAATGGCGCGGGCGCGGGGTGCGATCACCCACGAGCGCGAGGCCGAACTCGTGCGTCATTTGACCGAGATCCCGTCGCGCGCCGCCGAGGTGCTGAACCACGACGAGCGGCTGCGCGAGATTGCCCAGACTATCGCCGAGGCGCGCGACGTGCTCTATCTCGGCCGCGGCAGCGCTTTTCCAATGGCGCTCGAAGGGGCGTTGAAGCTGAAGGAAATCTCCTACATCCACGCCGAAGGCTACGCCGCCGGCGAGATGAAGCACGGGCCGATCGCATTGATCGACGAAAGCGTGCCGGTCATCGTATTGGCGCCCAACGACGACCTCTTTGAAAAAACCCTCGGCAATGTCGAGGAGGTCATGGCGCGCGGCGGCCGAGTGGTGATGATTTCGGACGCGGCGGGCGTCGCGCGGCTCGCCGACCGCCTCGCCTACGGCATCGCCGTGCCGGAGTGCGACCCGTTTGTGGCCCCGCTGCTCTACGCGATCCCAATCCAGCTGCTCGCCTACCATACCGCCGTCATCAAAGGCACCGACGTCGACCAGCCCCGCAACCTCGCCAAAAGCGTCACGGTGGAATGAAAGCCGCTCTGCTCGCGCTGCGCTCGGGTTGATATGACGTCATTGAACCAGCAAAAGCTCGGTCGCATAGCCCGACTGCTTCTTCACGCCGCGTCTGAACTCACCACGAGCCGGCGGCCGAGGGCGCGCATCGCCGCATCGATCTGGTCGAGACGCGAGACATGACGTATGTCGAAGAGGCGCTGAGCCTGCTGCGGGGACATCCCGATCCGGTGCGCCAGCTCCCCCTTTGTGATGCCGGCTCGGCGTATTGCTCGATAGAGTTCCACCTTGGCAGCGACCAGCGGTGCGAGAGGCACCAAAGGCGAGCCAGCGGCCAGCGAGGGATCGGGCAAGTCCCAATCTTCGGCCATATAGTTGGCAATCATCGTTTCAAGAAGATCGGCGGCTTGCGTAAGCGCTTCTTCATGTGAATCGCCTTGGCTCCATCCTTCGGGAAAATCAGGGAAGTTCACGACGAACCCGCCCTCCTCGGCGGCAATGAGGGTTACCGGCCAGGCTAGCGGTGATTCAGGGCGAGCCATCAGCGCCTCCTATTTCAGCTCGTCGAGCCGCAGCTCCAGTGCTTTAAGAATGCCAAGCAAGGTGCCATGTTTGATTTCGCCGGTACCGGTCGGAACAAAGCTCCGACGCCCGTTTAGCACCACCATCACGTGACCGCCTTTCCCGCGACCGGTAACGATTTGGGCGCCCGATCGGCGAAGCCTTCGCAACAACTCGCTGCTCGTCATCCCGGATCATACACGTTTCTGTGTCGATACAGACGCGTGGCTCCCGGCCATCGCATCGACGATACGCTATGGCAAAACCGGGAAAGCAGCCGATATGCCTGGTGTCGGAGGTCGCGTTTGATGAACCAATTCGGCATTGGCCAGCCGGTTCGCCGGGTCGAGGACCGGCGGTTTTTGACTGGCCGCGGCAGTTACGTCGACGATCTGACGCTGCCCCGCCAAGCCTACGCCTTTATGCTGCGCTCGCCGCATGCGCATGCCCATATCCGCGCGATCGACACCGCGGCCGCCGCGGCCGCACCGGGTGTGCTCGCGGTATTGACCGGCGACGATGTGGCGCAAGACAGGCTCGGGCCGATCCCTTGTCTCAGCGCGCTGACCAATCTCGACGGATCGGCGGCACCAATGCCGCTGCGCCCGGCAATGGCGCGCGACCGGGTAAGGCATGTCGGCGACACGATCGCGATGGTCGTCGGCACAAGCCTCGCTGCCGCGCGCGACGCGGCCGAGTTGATCGAGGTCGATTACGACACCCTGCCGGCGGCGGTAGAGACCGCGCATGCGCTCGATCCGGGCCAGCCGCTGGTGTGGGACGAGGCTCCGGGCAATCTCGCCTTCGACTGGGGTGTCGGCGATATGGCGGCGGCCGAGCGGGCCTTGGCGGCAGCGCGCCATCGGGTGGTGCTCGATATCGTCAACAACCGCGTCGTCGTCAATTCGATGGAGCCGCGCGGTGCGATCGGCGACTACGCTCCGGGAGACGACGCCTATACCTTGTGGAGTTCGACCCAGGGCTCGCATTTTCTGCGCAGCCTGTTGGCCGAAAGCGTCTTCAAGATCCCGGAAAACCGCATCCGCGTCGTGACGCACGATGTCGGCGGCGGGTTCGGCATGAAGTATTTTCTGTATCCCGAGCAAATCCTGGTGCTGTGGGCGGCGAAAAAGCTGGGCAGGCCGGTCAAATGGACCTCGGAGCGCTCGGACGCGTTCATGACCGACACGCAGGGCCGCGACAACGTGACCCGGCTCGAACTGGCGCTCGACGACGAGCTGCGCTTTCTCGGGTTGTCCGTGACCAATATCGCCAATATGGGCGCCTATCTGTCGAATTTCGCGCCCGAGATCCCGACCGGCTCGGGTGCGGTCATGTACAGCGGGGTCTACGCGATCCCGGCGATCCACGTCGCGGTCAAGGGCGTATTCACCCATACGGTGCCGGTCGACGCCTATCGCGGCGCCGGGCGGCCGGAGGCGGCCTATGCGCTGGAACGGCTGATCGATTACGCGGCGCACCGGCTCGGCGTCGGGGCGGACGAGTTGCGGCGGCGCAATTTCATCAAGCCCAACGCGATGCCCTACGCGACCCCGCTCGGCCTTGTCTACGACAGCGGCGATTTCGCCCGCAACATGCAGGATGCGCTCGCCGCCGCCGATGTCGCGGGCTTTTCGGCGCGGCAAGCGGCGGCGCGGGCGCACGGGCACTACCGCGGTCTCGGATACGCCGTCTATATCGAGCAATCCGGGATGCCGCCCGACGAATTCGCCGAATTGCGGTTTGACCCGAGCGGCACATTGACGATGCTGATGGGGACGCAATCCTCGGGTCAGGGGCATCAGACCGCCTATGCCCAGCTCGCGGCCGAGCGGCTCGGCTTGCCGCTCGACAAGATCCGGGTGGTGCAGGGCGACACCGCGGCGATCGCCTTTGGCCGCGGCACCGGCGGTTCGCGCTCGTTGCCGGTCGGCGGCGCCTCGGTCGACGCCGCCGCGCAAAAGCTGATCGCCAAGGGCCGCCAAATCGCCGCACACCTGCTGGAGGCGGCCGAGGCGGATGTCGATTTTACCGAGGGCAGCTTCCGCATCCCGGGCACCGACCGCGCGGTCGGGATCGAGGCGGTGGCGCGGGCGGCGTTCAACCCGGCGCAATTGCCCGATGAGGTCGAGCCGGGCTTTGCCGAAACCGGGCATTTCACGCCGCCCTCGCCGACTTTCCCCAATGGCTGCCATGTCTGCGAGGTCGAGATCGAGCCCGAGACCGGGCATGTCGACATCCTCCGCTATCTCGTGGTCGATGATTTCGGCACGGTCGTCAACCCGCTGCTGTTGCGCGGCCAAGTGCAGGGCGGGGTGGCGCAGGGGGTTGGCCAGGCGATGCTCGAACGCACCGTTTTCGACCCCGCGACCGGCCAGCTGGTGACCGGCTCGCTAACCGACTACTGTCTTCCCCGCGCGGAAGACCTGCCGGCAATCGAATTCTCCTACAATGTCGTGCCGTGCCGCACCAACCCGCTCGGGTTGAAGGGGGCGGGCGAAGCTGGTGCGATCGGGGCGCCGCCGGCTCTGGTCAACGCGATCGTGGACGCGCTCGCCCCGCTCGGCATCGAGCACATCGACATGCCGGTGACGCCGGAACGATTGTGGCAGGCAATCCGCAACGCAGAGAGGCAAAAAGCGGCATGAGCGAGATGCGGGACAAGCTGCTCGAAACCGCGCGCCGGGCGGCGCTCACCGCCGGCGAGGCGATCATGGCGATCTACGCGCTAGAATTCGAGATCCGCCAAAAACTCGACAAGACACCGGTGACCGAGGCCGATCTCGCGGCCGAGCGGGTTATCGTCGGGATGCTGTCCGAGGCCTTTCCCGACATCCCGATCGTGTCCGAGGAACAGGTCGACGCCGACGGGCTGCCGCCCTCGGCCGCACGGTTCTGGGTCGTCGACCCGCTCGACGGGACCCGCGAATTTGTCGCCAAGAACGGCGAGTTTTCGGTCTGCATCGGCCTGGTCGAAGACGGCCGGCCGGTGCTCGGCGTGTTGCATGGCCCGGCGGTCGGGCTGACCTATGCCGCGCACGGGCCGGGGACCGCGACCTGCCAGCGCCGCGGCGGCGGGATCGAGGCGATCAGCGCGCGCACGCCGTCCGCGGCAGGGCTCGTCGTCGTCCACAGCCGCTCGCACGAGAACAGCCGGCGGGTCGGCGAATTTCTCGAGAGCTACCCGGTCATCGAACGCAGGAAGTGCGGCAGCGCCCTCAAATTCGGATTGATCGCTGCCGGCGAGGCCGATCTTTACCCGCGCTTCGGGACGACAATGGAATGGGACACGGCCGCCGCCCAGGCGATCCTCGAAGCCGCCGGCGGCCGGGTCGAAACCCTCGCCGGCGCACCGCTCGCCTACGGCAAGCCCGGTCTCAAAAACGACGGCTTCATCGCCTGGGGCCGCGGCCGGGAGGGGTAGAGGAGCGGAATCGGATCTGCGGCGAGCTGCCGCAACCAGCGATTTGACACCCCGTGAGGTCATGAGCCGGCTGTGACGCGAGGGATGGACAGAACGGCCCGGCAAGGGCTCACACATCGTGTTCCGCAAGACCGGCCGCGTCGTCGTCGTGCCGAACCGCCCAGGCGATATCAAGCCGGGCACGATGCGTTCGATCTGTCGGGGCGCCGGCTGGGAGTACCCGCCGCAACGGTGAAGGACAAGACGTGAAGAATTACATTGCGATCGTCGAGCCGTCCGATGATGGGAAAACCTGGTGGATCAGCTTCCCTGGCCTTCCGGGCGTCACCTCGGCCGCGGACGGACCCGAACAGATCGTGACGCAAGCACAGGACGCTATGGCTTCGGCGGTCGACGCCGGCGCCGCTCTGCCGCCGGCGATCGAGGATGGTGTGATTCCGCCATCTGACCTCAGAGATTACCACAACCCGCTGGTTGTTTTGGTGCCCTGCAACATGCCGGCGACGACTGCAAGCCCGGTCGCAAAAACGACGGCTTGAGCGCCTGGGGCCGGCCGCCGCGGATCGGCCTAGTCAGGGCCGGCGCAGCGGGATGGCGAGGTAGCAGCCGAACTCTTTTGGGAAATTGACCGAGACGCGGGGGTGAACGCGGCCTTGGCGATCGAGCAGTTGCGCCGTTCGGCAACCGGCACCCGTGCCAGATGTTCGGGACGCGGCGCCAGGCCCATTCGCGCAACGCGCCTTCGGATTTGAGACCGAGCCCGGTCAGGATCGGCAGCGCCGCCGGCCAAATAACCACCCCGGCAGTCGCATTATTTCCCCGCGCCGCTGCTGTTGCGGGCCGGCCGCGCCGCGGTTGAGCGAACGCCGCCGCGACCGGCGTCACACGCTCTCGTACTCCACGGATATGTCCTTGTTGGTGTAGTCGGTTAGCAGCGCGGTCGCGGTGATGCCGATAATCGCGCAGGCGAGGATGTAAAGCGCGATCGGCAGGCTCGAATGGAAGGTGGCGAACAGTGCCGTCGCGATGAATGGCGACGGACCCCCGGCGATGATCGAGGCCAACTGATAGCCGAGCGACGAGCCGCTGTAGCGTAGCCGAGGCGTGAAGCTTTCCGCGATCAGCGCCGCCTCCGGGCCGTACATCGTCATGATCGGGATCAGCGACACGGAAACCGCGAGAAAGATCAACCACGGGATTTTGGTATCGAGCAGCGCGAAATAGACGAAGCCGAAGATGGCGATGAACACGCACCCGATCATATACATGTTTTTTCGACCGACGCGGTCCGACAGATGCCCAGATACAGTGACCCACAAGAAGCCCAGGACAGTCTGCACGACCACCGCGGTCAACAGAAAATTGCGCGAGGCGCCAAGAACCGTCGTGCCGTAGCTGAAGATAAAGGTGCCGACGATGTAACCCGGCGCCTGCTCCGGCATCCGCAGCAGCGCGGTCAACAAGACCTGTTTGGGCTGGCGTTTGAACACTTCGAGCACGGGCACCCGCTCGACGCGGTCTTCTTCGAGGATCTTCCGGAAGACTGGCGTTTCGAGAATGCCGAGCCGGATCCACAGCCCGATCCCGACCATGACGATGCTGATGAAAAACGGGATGCGCCAGCCCCAAGTGTAAAACTGGTCGCCGGACACCCAGCTGAAGAACAGCACCGCGACAGTCGCCAGGAATAGCCCGGCTGGCGCGCCAAATTGCGGCCAAGAGGCGATAAAGCCGCGGTTTTTATTGCCTCGCGCCCATTCCATTGCCAGCAGCACCGAGCCGCCCCATTCGCCGCCGACCCCGATCCCTTGTATCAGGCGAATGATCGTCAGCAGAATGGCGCCCCAAACGCCAATGCTGGCATAGGGCGGCACCAAACCCACGGCAAAGGTGGCGATGCCGGTGACCAGCAATGTCGCGATCAAGGTCGCCTTGCGCCCGATACGGTCGCCGAAATGACCGAATATCGCGGCGCCGATCGGCCGCCCGACAAAGCCGACGAAGAAAATGCCAAATGCTTGGAGGACACCGATCAACGGCACCGAATGCGGAAAAAAGAGTTTGCCGAAAACCAGTCCGGTGACGGTTCCGTAAAGCAAAAAGTCGTACCATTCGATCGTCGTGCCGACCGTGCTGGCGATCATGGCGCGGCGCAGCTGGGCGCGATGCTCGGCGTCGGAGATGCCGCCCCCGGCGATGTCAGCTGTGATCATCCTGGTTTCCTCTCACCTGCCGGGCAGTTGCAACCGCCCGTTGTCGTTCCTCCTGGCGCGCGACGCGCTGGAGTCGTTTCTTCTTCGACGAAGAGAGTAACAGTCGCGCTCCGCCCTGCCAACCATGCCGCGCATTGCAGCCGCGAAAATGCGCGGCGAAGATCAGGCCGAATCGTATTCGGCGGAAATGTCGCGATTGGTGTAGTCGGGCAACAACGCCGCCGCGATCACGCTAATAACCGCACAAGCGAGGATGTAGACGGCAATTGGGTAGCCCGATTTGTACGACGCGAACAATGCCGTCGCGATCAGCGGCGCCGGGCCCCCGGCAATAATCGAAGCCAACTGGTAGCCGAGCGAGGCGCCGCTGTAGCGCAGCCGCCCGGTAAAGCACTCGGCGATCAGTGCCGCCTGAGGCCCGTACATCAGATCGTGCGGGATCAGCGACAGCACGATCGCGAGAAAAATCCAGCCCGGCACCATCGTGTCGAGCATCGCGAAATAAATGAAGCCAAATACGCCGGTCACCACCGCGCCGATCAGATACATGCGCCGGCGGCCGATCCGATCGGAGGCCCAGCCGGCGAAGGGGATCGTAAAGAATGACACGACCGAGGCGACGAGCACCGCGAGCAGCAACATATCGCGCGAGCTGCCGAGGACCTTTGTGCCATAGGCGAAGATGAAGGTGGTAAAAATATAAAAGGGGGCCTGTTCGGCCATCCGCACCAGCGCGGTCAGGATAATTTCGCGCGGCTGGCGCTTGATCACCTCAACCACCGGCACGCGCTCGACACGATTCTCGCTGACGAGCCGCGAAAAAGCCGGGGTTTCGAGGATGCCAAGTCGGATGTAGAGACCGACCCCAACAAGAATGATGCTGAGTAGGAACGGGATGCGCCAACCCCAGGTCAGAAAGGCCGGGCCGGAGATGGTGCTGAACGCCAAGACCGCGAGATTGGCCAGGAACAGCCCGGCCGGCACGCCGAACTGGGGCCACGAGGCGACAAAGCCGCGATGGGCGGTGGTGCGCGCCCATTCCATCGACATCAATACCGAGCCGCCCCATTCGCCGCCGACCCCGATCCCTTGCACCGTCCGCAGGATGGTCAGGATCACAGCACCCCAGATGCCGATCCGAGCGTAGCCGGGGACAAAGGCCACAAGAAAGGTCGCAATGCCCATCAACAACAGGGTCGCGATCAGCGCCGCCTTGCGCCCAATGCGGTCGCCAAAATGGCCAAAGATGGCGGCGCCAACCGGCCGAGCGACAAAGCCCACCGCATAAATCGCAAACACCTGCAAGGTGCCGACCAGCGGATCGGAGCCCGGGAAATACAGTTTGGCAAAGACGAGCCCGGTCACCGTGCCGTAAATGAAAAAGTCGTACCATTCGATCGTCGTACCGATCGTGCTGGCGATGACCGCCCGGCGCAGCTGCCGGCGATGCTCGAATTCGGACAGCGTGCCGGCGCCGCCCGCGGCGAGGCTCGTCATAACCGTTTCCTCCCAACCCGCCTGGGCGTGATTTCCGATGCCCGACGGCTCTTGCTCTTATACGCCACCCGCGAGCGGAAATGAAAGGAAGGGCGTATTCTACCCGGCAAAGAACAGAAGATCGCTATGCTGTGCCGCGCCGGCGACGAACCCGCCGTCGAATGCGACGATCTTGTGGCTCGGGTACGAAAGAGGGTCAGCCGGTCACGATAAGGATGATGCCGCCCGCGACCGAGGCGCCACCGGTTACGATCCCCATCAGCCGCGCCTCCATGTGGGGGAATGTCACGTCGCGGGCATCGGCAGGGGTCACATGCACGGCAACCGCGGCGACCCACAGCACGATGCCCACCAGGGCGAGGCTCGCCGCGAGTGTCCTTCTCCAACCCCGCGTCAAATGCCGCGGCTCCATCGACGGTGCTTTCCCTCTTGCGCGCGATCTCGCTCGAATGCGGCACGTAAAACGTGGCAACAATTCGGTCGATTTGACGACAGCGACGATTCCGGCCGTCGCGCCGCGGATGACGCGGCGGGAAAGGGCGGCTAGACTCCGGCCGGGTGCGAGGGCGAGGGAGGAGAGAATGGCGTGGCAGCGCATGGTGCTGCAGATCGGCATGGGCACCGATATTCGCGGCGCCGATTACACCAAGGCGGCGGTGCGGGCACTGCGCGACGCGCTCTGGCACAACTCGCTGAGCGTCGCCGATGCGGTCGGGCTGCCGGTCGATTCAATGCGGGTCGAGATCAGGATCGGGGTGCCGCATCCGGAACAGGTCGACAAGGCGGCGGTGTTGGCGGTGCTGCCGCACGGCACCGGAACGGTCGAAATCGTCGAGGGCGGGCTCGAAATAATGAATGATGCCGGCACTAATAAGACGGTGATCGCCAACGCCGCCGCAATCGTGCGGCTCGACCTACCACAAGGAGGGCCGTGATGCCGGGAAAACGGGTCATTCTCGAAATGGGCGCCGGCAACGACCTGCACGGCGGCGACTATACGAAAGCCGCGGTGCGGGCGGTGAACGACGCGATCCACCACAGTTCGCTGACCCTGATCCGCAGTTTGAGGCTCGATGCCGGCAAGATGCAGGTCGAGGTGACGATCGGCGTGCAGCAACCGGCCAAGGTGGATGCCGCCGAGGTTAAAGCGGCATTGCCGCATGGCGAGGTCACGGTCAAAGTGGTCAAGGGCGGCCTCGACGTTCCCGACGCCGAAACCGGAGACATCGCCGTGATCGCCAGCGCCGCGGTGTCGGTGCGCCTTGATCTGCCGCAATCTCGCGGCTGAAGTCGTGCCCGTGCCGGACGATCCCGAATCGTTTCCGGCGACCCCTAAGCAAGCGTTGTTCGCGGGAGCAGTTTCCCGGGCCCGCCGTGCTGCTTTTGTGGTGATGACCGATCGGTCATCGCGGAGTAACCCGGCAACGGCGACCTACTGCGATTATGGGCGGCTTACGCCATTATTGCGCAGCGGCCGCGATGGCGATCACCCGGCCATTGCCGATTGCGTGCTCGCCTGCGCCGATTGCGGCAGGAACCAGCGCTGGTCGCGATTTTCGAGCCGCCCCGCCCGGCGGTGACGCTGCAATGCAATGCCGAGATGGTTCGGACGCACCGACATTCCCAATTCGCCCGACAGATAGGTCATGACTTCGGCCGCAGTGGCGCCGTCGCCGTGCGCGCCGACCGCCTTCAGCGTGGCGTCGCTCAACGACAGCGTATTTGTCGCCGCCTTGGCTGCTGCGCGCGGCCGCCGCTCGCCCGCGGCAACAGCGGTCGCTCGCGCCGGCCGGCCGCGGCCGCGGCGTTCGGTCGGCTGCGCCATGCCGAAGCGCGACAGCACCCGCTCGGCGATCTCCAGCTCTTCCAATTGCTGCGTCAATCTCGCCCGGTCGGCGTCGAGGCGCGCCAGCCGCTCGGCGAGCCGAAGCTTTTCTTGACCAATTTCATCCAACGTGGCCATTCCTTGCTCCCTTCGCTGCTCCCTTATGCCGCATTGCGCGCGCGTTCCGCAATAAATGGCAAAGCCTGGCGGCGATAAAAGACCGCGCTGGTAAATTATTACATTCTTGTGGCTACCGCAG
>Ga0210390_10002022_pt1 | contig 18463 bp, 15 predicted proteins | sample IncBWH11OmetaG_FD_161050 | JGI IMG/M metagenome (GOLD analysis project Ga0210390, IMG submission 161050) | Forest soil microbial communities from Barre Woods Harvard Forest LTER site, Petersham, Massachusetts, United States - Inc-BW-H-11-O ... | reverse complement strand
GGCCACGAACACGCCTTCCACCGGCAGCACCGAAGTTTCACCCGTGTCCGGATTGCGCAGCTTCACGCCTTCCACCGCCCCTTTTTCCGCGTCCACCACTTCTTCGATCACCGCCGGCGTCAAGAACGCGATCTTGGGATTCCGGCGCGCCCGGTCCAGCATGATTTTCGTCGCGCGAAATTCCTTGCGCCGATGGATCAGGTGCACGCGGCTCGCGAAGCGCGTCAGAAACGTCGCTTCTTCCATCGCCGTATCGCCGCCGCCGACCACCGCGATCGGCTTGCTGCGAAAGAAATAGCCATCGCACGTGGCGCAGGTGGAAACTCCCCGGCCAATCAATTCCTTTTCGCCCTTCAAACCAAGCAGTCGCGCCGAAGCGCCCGCGGCAACGATCAACGCGCGCGTTTCGTACACATCTTTTCCTGCGGTAATTTTGAACGGCCGTTGCGTCAGATCGACTTCAGTCACTGTTCCGGCTTTAAACTCCGTGCCAAACCTCGCCGCCTGCTTGCGCATGTTTTCAATCAATTCCGGGCCCATGATTCCATCCGGAAAGCCTGGATAATTCTCGACGTGCGTGGTCAAGGAAAGCTGGCCGCCGGGTTCATGGCCTTCCAGAATCAGCGGTTTCAGGTCAGCACGGGCCGCGTAGATCGCCGCCGTCAACCCGGCACACCCACTCCCAATAATCGTCACGTTATGCATGCAGTTGCACTCCAGGCATTAGATTCACTAGTAAGTCTTTGCGGTACAGAGCGAACGACCATTGTAGCATCCCTCTGAAAACGTTGGACGTAACGCGGCTGCAGCACAATCGGTTCGCAGGTCTCGGCAGCAAAGCCAATTTGGATATGGAAGCCGTTGCATCACCCGTTTAAGCTGCTGGCTCCTAAAGTAAAATGTTTCGCAAGGAGCCAACTATGGACCCACGTTATCCCGTCGGCAAATATCACATGCCCTCCGATGTTTCTCCCGCAAAGCGCGCCGAAGCCATCAGCGAAATTGCCGGAGCCCCCCGGAAGATGCGCGCCGCCGTCACTGGTCTGACCGACGTGCAACTCGAAACTCCTTATCGCGAGGGCGGCTGGACCGTGCGCCAGGTGGTTCATCATCTCGCCGACAGCCACATGAATGCTTACATTCGCTGGCGCCTGGCCCTCACGGAGACCGAGCCCACCATTAAACCCTACGAGGAAGCGGCCTGGGCAAATCTCGAAGACGCCGCGCACGCGCCCGTGGAAGTGTCGCTCAAACTGCTCGAGCCCTTGCATGAGCGTTGGGTCGCCCTGCTGCAATCCGTAAAACCCTACGAATTTGCCCGCACCTTCCGTCATCCCGAACACGGCGTGCGCAGCTTGGACTGGATGCTGTTTCTCTACGCCTGGCACGGCAATCATCACACCGCGCACGTCACGGAATTGCGTAAGCAAAAAAGTTGGTAGTGCCCCAATTGGCCGAACACTGCACCCTCGTGTAGGATGAAAACAGCCCAAAAGGAGATCACATGACGCGACCGGCCGGCACCTACGCCATTTTTGAAACTTCCCAAGGCAATATCGTCGTGAAATTGTTTGATAAGGAAGCCCCCAAGACCGTCGAAAATTTTATCGGCCTCGCCGAAGGCACCAAGGAATTCACGAATGCGATGACCGGCAAGAAGGAAAAGCGCAATTATTATGACGGCCTGACCTTTCACCGCGTCATCCCTCAATTCATGATTCAAGGTGGATGCCCACAGGGCGACGGCCGCGGCGGCCCCGGCTATTCCTTCGCGGACGAGTTTCATCCTTCGCTCAAGCATTCCAAAGCAGGTAAGCTTTCCATGGCCAACGCAGGTCCGAACACCAACGGCAGCCAGTTTTTCATCACCGTCGCTCCCACTCCGCACCTCGATAATCGCCACACGATTTTTGGTGAAGTCGTCGAAGGCCAGGACATCGCCGACAAAATTTCCAAAACCGCGCGGGATAGCATGGACAAGCCCCGCGTTCCCGTCACCATGAAAGTTCGCATCGAGCGGGTCGCGTAACCTTCAGGACCGCCATGTTCTCGCCTGCCCGGCTCACCCAATTCACGGTCGAGCTGATTTTCGTGCTTCTCGGTGTGCTCGTCGTTTGGCTCGGCCTGCACCAACAGATCAACTTCAATCCCCGCAGCATCTCCTGGATGGCCGTCAGTATCGGCGTGATCGGTTGGGGGGCCGTGGCTCTCGCCAAGTCGGGTCCATGGAAGGAGCGCTGGCAGAAGTGGAACCAAGGCGGCTCCATGATTCTGCTCGGCCTATTGATGCTGTCGATTGGCCGCGTGCCGTTTGGCTGGGTCGGCAAATTCCTCGCCATCAGCGGCCTCGTCCTGATCGTTCGCGGCGTCGTTGGCTCCCTCTTAATTTTGAGGCAACATTGAGCGCTCTTCGGCTATAATCCTGCCAATCTCAATCGCTCCTGGCTCGTCTTCCCGCCCAAGGCCAGACGTGTACGTTCGACACCTCAGCAAGGAGAAGACTAGTGTTCAAAGAATTCAAGGAATTTGCAATGCGCGGAAGCGTCTTGGATCTGGCCGTCGGCGTCATCATCGGCGCGGCGTTTGGCAAGGTAGTTTCCTCGCTCGTAGATGATGTGTTGATGCCTCCGCTTGGGCGTCTCATCGGGCGAGTGGATTTTTCCAGTCTCTTTATCAATCTCGGTGAGGTGCATTACGCTACGCTGGGGGAGGCAAAGGCTGCCAGCGCTCCCACGCTGAATTACGGAATTTTTCTCAACACCATCATCAATTTTCTGATCGTAGCCTTTGCGATTTTCGTAATGGTCCGCGCGGTGAACAAATGGATGCCCAAGCCGCCCGTCCCCGTAACCACCAGGCCTTGCCCGCAATGCGAAATGCCAATTCCGGTCGCCGCCAAGAAGTGCGGACACTGCACCAGCGGCGTCCTCTAGGCCCTCGCTTCCTCACTCAAATGCCAAAATAAAGGGCGCAGGATCGCGTCCGTGCGAAAACTCATATTTGTTTTCGTCAGGGCATGGCTGAAGCCATGCCGCAAGTAGCGAAAATCAGTGCGGCTTTAGCCGCTGTGGGCAGCCTTCTGTAGTTTTCAGACGGTTCCGATCCTTGACCCTATTTTCGCAGGGGTTTGTTGTGAAATTTCCAGGTACTTACGTTTTGTCCGGCTTCTTTTTCAAATTAGCTTCCACGTGCGCGCGTAGCCGCGCCATCAACGCTTCTTCCTGCCCATCATCCAATTCCTTCTGTACTTCCTCAAGAGCGAAGTGAACCACATCGTGGTGATGCAGTTCCAACGGCGCGATCGTGTCGTTAAAGCGCAACCAAAGCCGGTGAATCAGGTTCACTTCATTTGCGGTCAGGTTCGGCGCATGCGGCCCGAGCACCTTATAAACCTTATCCCCATTCTGTAAATGAATTTCCAGGTTGAATTGCGGCTTTGGATCGCCCAGCTTCTCCCAGGCATCCCCGATATGCCGCGCCTGCTCTTCCGTGGGCTCCTTCGGTGAATGGCCAAGCACAATAGTGCTGGATTGCAGCGCGGTCGCGGCTCGCAATATGCCGTCCCACAAATCGCTGGCGGCCACAATCGCCAGCCGGATGCTCTTACCGCGCTTTTCCGCCATCGACAGCGCCTGCGTAAACAACTGCTGTTCGATGCTGCCGAAAAGCTGTTCGGCGTCCAGGTCATATTCTGTGGACGCAGAGCGCCGCAACAAACGCACGTGTAGCACCACCACGTCCCGTCGTCCCGGCTTCACCCGGTCCAGCACGCTCCCCAGATGATACAGAGCATGAATGTTGCTGACTGGCACCAAGATATTTCCCGGGCGCGCGCCCACTGCTTCGGGCGTAAGCTCGCCTTCCATCGCCAGGTGGAATTGATCCATTTCCTCGTGATGTCCGGTGGTCTGGCCGCGGCGCGTAATCTTCTCGGAAATCGTAAAAATAATGAACAGGCCAACAGAGAAAATTCCGCCCGCGATAGTGGCGTCCTTCTTCGTGAACAAATTGACCACCGCGATGCCGAACAGCGTCAAGGTGATCAACCCCAGGCCAAGCGGAATTTCCACGCCGAAAATATGGAAGTTCAGCGGCACGCGATATTCGCGATCCCCGGGATGGGTGTACCGCAGCACCAGCACCGCCATGCCCTTCATCGCAAAGCTCCAGATCACTCCGAATGCGTACAGGTTCGCAAGGAACGTCACATCGCCACGGCTGATGATGATGGTCACAATTTGCAACGCGGCGATGATGTTGATGATCCGGTAGGAGGTCCCAAATTTCCGGTGCGGCTGCCGGAACCAGCTCGAAAGCACCCCGTCTTCGGAAACGCGATTGAGCACTCCGTTCGACCCGACAATCGCCGTATTCACCGCCCCGGCCAGAATCAGCGTGCCCACCACCACCACAAATCCATGAAAAACCAGTCGCAAAATAAACGGGCCTTCGAGGTTCATGGCCAGCCCGCCAATTAAGTTTTCCAGGAAGTTTTGTCGTTGCTGGTCTGGAATGATCATTACCGCGAAAAAAGACACCAGCGAGGTGAACACCAAACTGTAAATAAAAATGACCAGTCCGGTCTTCTTCAAGTTTGGCAGTTTGGGATGCTCGATTTCGCGGTACACCTGCGCCAGCGATTCTTCGCCGCTCATCGCCAGCACGGAATGTCCCAAGCCCACAAAGATCGCAATCAATCCCGCAAAATGCGCGAAGTGCACTCCATAGAGCCAGCCCATGGCGTTGGGCTCCAGCTTCAAATTGCGTGGATGCGGAAAAGGCGGCAAGGCGGGATGGCGCAACAGAACGGTATAGATGCACCAGCCGATCAGGATCACGACCATCACCGTCGTCACCTGCATGATGCGCATCGCTTTTTGGCTGGATTCGTGAACGCCCTTGATGTTGTACCACCAGAAGTACAGCGTGCACAGAATCGCAAAGAACGCGGCGCCAAAATTGGGCGAAACGTGCAGGCCCAACTTAATGTAATCGCTGGTTTCGTTGATCAATCCAACGATGTACTGGCCCGCGGACACGCCGCTGATCGGGCCAGTCAGAATATAGTCGAACATCAGCGCGGAAACACTGAACTTGGCCAGCGTTCCCCCCATCGCCTCTTTAACCACTCGGTACACGCCGCCGCGCACGAACATGCTGCAGCTTTCGACATAAATCGCGCGCACCGCGTAAGAAAACAGCATGATGCCCAGGATGAACCAGGGCGCCGCCTTGCCGATGTAGGCTTCCGCTTCACCACCGGCGTAATATGCGGACGAAGCAAGGTCGTTCAGCACGATAGCCGCGGCTCGCCAGAAGGAAATGAAGCTTAGAAGCGCGGTAGTCGCGACGAGAACGCGTGGAATTCCGTTCCCTTGGCTGCCCGGGACAGCCGGGTTTTGTGGAGAGCCGCTCATTGATGGGTAATTAGACCTGCAGGAATCAATGCTCGCATTTTTCCCATGGCAAGTCCAGTTAGGTCCAAATCTAAGCGTTTTTAATCTGTAGAATTCGTCGCGTTTCAGGAATTTCTAACTCAGCAAGCTCTATGTTCCAGATCAGACACCGGATGTCGTTGGCGCCGTGCGAAACGCCTTGGCGCATTCTTCGCACGGGCACAATGTGCGCAGGTAATCGTAACTGAAAATCCCCGTGGAATGGCCATCGCTGAAACTGATCTGGATGGCGTAATTTCCCACCTGCGTGGCCGCTTGCGCCCGCGCTTTTGGCTTGTACATCGGCAGCAGCGGCGACGGCGTAAGGCTCACCCCGCCACCCATCGATTCCCTTTTCGCGCGTTCATCGTTGCAGGTTGCGCATGGGCAACGATCCCGCAGAAAAGGAAAATCAAAGTGGCTGGAATGGTCATCCATCCACACGATGTCCACGCCCGCCCCGGTCTTCACGTGAACTTTCACTTCCTTCGGTTTTTTTCGTGGATCGAGAGGTGTCGGCATGATCTGATAAATTCCGTGATCAAAACCTTCCAATAGGATTTACGACTGGCGTGCGCACGGCAAAATCAGGATTCCTTATTCTTATGATTGCAACACTCCCCCGGCGGGATCGGGTTGCCATGCGGACACGTTTTCGGGTGCCCCAGGAAGCTACAAATGCGCTCGTCCAGTTCCGGGCTGATGATGTGTTCGAATTTGCAGGCTTGCGTGTGCGCCTCGTGCTCGTCGATGCGGAAAGTATCCTTGAACAGCCTCTCCGCCAGCCGGTGGCGCCGCACTACATCGCGCGCGCGGTTCTTCCCGCGATCGGTGAGCTGTACTTCGTGATCTTCCCGCACCTGGATCAGCCGCAAATCTTCCATCCGCGCGATTGTCCGCACGGGATCAACGCCTCCGGGCGTTCGAATATGCTCCAGGTCCGCGCGGCTTCCCTCTTCTCCGCAAACCCAGATCTGCTCCAGCAAATGATCGAAGTGGATGCCGTCATCCATCGAAATGCGCTGGTCAATGGCCAAGTGTCCGTGAGCCAGCTCGATCTTGCGATCCGCCTGCTGTGCGATTTCCGGATCATGTGTCACCATCAGAATCGTGTGGCCGGCGCTGTGTAACTCGCGGAACAGCGCAATCACCATTTCCTCATTCGCCTCATCAAGGTTGCCCGTCGGTTCATCGGCAAGAATCATTTTCGGTTGATTGATTAACGCACGCGCAATCGCCACGCGCTGTTGTTCCCCGCCCGAAAGCTGCGACGGCAAGTGCGCCAGCCGGTGTCCCAGTCCCACCCGCTTCAACGCTTCCGCTGCCTGCCCTTCATCGGTCACGCTATGAAAATATTGCGCTAGCATTACGTTTTCCAGCGCGTTCAGATAGGGCACCAGGTGAAACTGCTGAAACACAAAACCAACTTTTTCCGCGCGATACCGCACCAGGTCGTTCTCGCTCAAATCCGCCAGGTCCACCCCGTCCACAACCACGTGCCCCGAGGTCAGCGTGTCCAACCCGCCCAAAATGTTGATCAAGGTCGTTTTGCCGGAGCCCGATGGCCCCATCAAGGCCACCCACTCGCCGGCCTGAATGCTCATGGAAATGCCGTTCAACGCGCGCAGTGTTCCGTAGTCCTTCACCAACGACTCGATCTTGACCTGGACCGTCACTGCTCACCTCGAAACACAGACGCCGGCCGAATGCTGGCTAACCGCCGCAATGGAAATGCGCTGGCAATGGAAACGAGCACTGTCAGCGTGACAGATAAAGGATACACAATCCACCGCGGCTCCGCGGCTACGCCAAACACCGCTTTTCCCAGCCATATGGAAGCCACGATGCCCACCGCCGAACCAATCAGCCCTCCGCCGATGCCCAGCAGAATCGCCTCCGTCAGGAATAGCCGCACCACCCGGCGAATCGATCCGCCAATCGCCTTCATCAAGCCCACATCATTCTTGCGCTCCACCGCCACGTTACTCATCCCCGCCATCACGCACAGCGAAGTCAAAAACAGCACCAGCAGAACCGTCGATGTCAGCAACCCGCTGATCCGGTTGTAAATCCGCCCTTCCGCTTCCGCAAACTGCTTGATGCCATTGACGCTGGCACCAGGCAATCGCTCACTCAGCGCGGCGATAAACGACTCCGCGGAATCCGGTGTAGCGTTCACGCTAAGTTGTATCAAACTGAGGCGTCCCGGAAGATCGGCCAACTCCTGCGCAGTTTTCAGCGTCACGAACACCTGTGCATCCTCTGCGCCACCCGTAGCGACCACAGCAAACACTTTGCACGACGCCGTGTTTCCCTGATCCCGCAGTTGCAACGCGTCGCCCGCGCGCACCTGGAAAAGCGCCGCGGCTTTCGCACCAACTTCGCACGCCTCCGCATCGTTTTCCAGACTCGCCAGGTATTCCGTGCGCCGCCCCGGCCGAATTTGCGTCAATCCCTGTCCTTCGGTGCCCGCGATGACGGCCGGCTCAAAATGAACGTTTCCCGCTTTCGCCACTTCTCCGATCACATAAAGAAATCCAACGGCAGGCACAACCTTGCCTTCATATTCCGCAGGAAGCTGTGTCAGCAAGCCCTGGTCGAGAGTGGCGCCAGCCGTGTTCTCATTGGCCGCCTGGTGCGGTGTAACGATCACATTCGCCCCTAACGCGCGAAATTCCGTGGTCAGCCGTTTCTTCGCATCCATCTGGAGGTTCAGCAACGCGCTGGTAACCGCCGCGCCCGCGCCCAGCGCCAGCAGGATCACGAACAATCTCCCGTAATTCGTCGTCAGCAGCCTACGTTCAATGCGCCAGAACATAGAGAAGCCGCTCATCATTCCCCTCGCAGAATTGGCGCGGGATCATAGCGCGAGGCCTGGCGCAACGGAAACGCGCTGCCAAGAAGTGTGATCAGCGCCGCCAGCCCGAGAATGATCAGCAGCACAAAAAGTTTCGGCTCGGGTGTGAACCCGAAAATTCGCTCGCCCAACACGCGCGCCAGCACAATGCCGACCGCATACCCAATGCCGCCCCCCACAAACGCGAGCAGCAACTGTTCCGCCGCCAGTAGCACACCCACCAATCCCGAATTCGCTCCCAGCGCCTTCATCAAGCCGATTTCCGTTCGCCGCTCGATCACCGAAGCCGCCGCGGAAGCTCCAACCGCCAGTGCCGCCGCCAGCAGCGCCGCAAATGTAACCAGCCACAGCAGCGTTCGCACATGCGTCAGCACGTTGCCTTCGCCCTCCGCCACCCGCCGGATCACCCGCACATCCGTGCCTTTCAATTCTTCGCTGATCTGCAGGGCAATCGAGGAAATATACGGTGAGCAGTACCACTGGTCGAATTCCTCCGGCGTCATCGTTTTCGGATCTTTGCGCGCAAAGGCATCTTCCGGCTTCGTCAGCGCGCTCACATACAGCCGCCGGTACATGCCCGGCTTTCCGGCTAACGATTGGACTAAAGACAGCGGCGCGACAATTTCCTCATCCTCATCGCTTCCGGTTTCAAGCAAGCCGACGACTTTGAGATGTTTATTGGATGCATCAACACTTGCGTTAATGGGTTGAAATAGGGTCAATTCACTGCCGACAGATACTCCAAGGCGCTTGGCCAACTTCCTTCCGACTACGCACTCCGCCGCATTGTCGCCAAACCAACGGCCTTCCACGTGCCACCATGGGTTAGTCTTTTCAATCCCCGTAACATATGTCGAGCCGTCGGGAATGGGAACGTCGTGCTGCGCCCAGGTACCAAGAATTCTGACCTCTGTAGTTGGAATAGCGCTTGATGTCGCCGTGACGGATGCGGGATTTCCTACCTTCACCGATGTTTCTAAAATCGGCGCAAACGCCATGATGTTGAAGCGCCAGAAAATTGTCTTTAATTTCCCCAGGTCCGCTTGCGGCAGGTACGTTCCCGCGTTCGCCGGCCGGTAATCCACTCCGCCAATTTCTAGCGGCAGCGAATCTGCCTGCGGCGTCACCAGCAAATTCGCGCCCAGGCTCCGAAATTCCTTCGCCAGTCGGTCGCCTACGTCCAAAGACACGCTTAGCGCAGCCGTGGCTACAGCCATGCCCATCGCCAGGGCCGCCATACTAAGAATTTTGCGCCGGGGGCGTCGCGTGAAAGAGTCGGCTACAAGTCGCAGGAACATGTTCCCGGGTGTGAAAGGAAATTCTCTCCTATCGCGGAATTTCTTCCGCAGCCTTGGTTACAGAGGACACGTCAAACACAATATCGTCTCCGTCGATCTGCGACGGGAACCCGATGGGATTGCAACCGCCTTTTTGACCTATCGTGGGGATATAAATCGCCGAAGCGCAGTGCCTGCAAATCACGTTCTGTCCCTCTTGCCGGTAACCTTCTGCGCCGCAAATCAGGCAGGCATCCAACGCCGTGCCGTAACCATTCGGCTTTTTGATGACCATGAAGCGGATCGATTGGCCATTGGTGGTCAAAGTAAACAGATGCAAGTTTCCGTCTTGCACTTCGGCCACGGGAATACGCACTTTGTCGCCGATCGCCTGCACTGGCCGGGCCTGCGGCGGCGCCGCGTTCACCTGCGCATAAATAAAGTCCGCCGTAAGCGCAAGAATCACGCCCAGGCTGGCCACGGCTGCGGCCATCATCCACAGCCTCTGCCGGCGATTCTTCGCTTCCGTCAAGCGGCGTTCCGCGTCATTCAATGGCGCGGCAGGCGGCTTCGCATGCGGTGCGTTTTGCCATTCCCGGAAAATCATCACCACCACCGCGCCAAACACAAAAATGAAAAAGAACAATTCGTTGCGAACAATCGGTCCCAGGATCGCCATCTCCGCCTTGCTCGACGGAATCCAGCGCGCTTCGCTCAATTCGTGCAACCCGGTTACTCCCAACTGAATAGCCACCAAAATCAAAATCGAGCTGGTCACCGCGAAGAATCGATGCAGCGGCACCTTCAGCGTACCCTTGAAGAAAAATAGTCCGACAGCCACCGCCGCCGCGATTCCCGCCACAGTCCCAATCCACGTTTGCAATCCTTCCGTGGATATTTCCACCGCGCGCAGAATCAACGCCAGTTCCGCTCCTTCGCGCAACACCATCAGGAAAACAAACAACCCGATGCCCCAACCCGCCGCGGAGCCCTCGCGCCCCGCGTACTTCTCCACTTTGTCTTCAATTTCTTTTTTCAGGTGTTTGGCGATCTTGTTCATCCACAGGATCATGGTCACCACAAAAAATGCGGCCACCAGGTACATCAATCCTTCGAAGCCATCCTCGCTGATATTGAATCGTTCCAGCGCAACCGCCACCGCCAAACTCAGCGCCACCGCCGCCGCCACTCCACCCCACACATAACGAGACAAATGAGTTCGCCCCGTTCGCGCGAGGTACACCAGCACGATGCCAACGACGAGTGAGGCCTCAACCCCCTCGCGCAGCGCGATCAGGAATGCGGATAGCACGGAAACTCCAGTTGAAAATCGTTTGCAACTACATTCTCAGCGTACCTTCTCCCTATTCCCCTGTCAAGGACCCCTCTCACTCTCCTCTTTTCCCCAGCGCGCTGTAGAATGGGGACTTGCGTCTAACGACTTATATGTACCGTAGCCTCTCGCGACCGTTGCTCGCTCTTCTTCTTGCCTGGCTCCTGGCTTGTCCTCCCCTGCCTGCACAAAACCCGCAGTCCGCATCCGCCGACGACCCGCATGCCATGGTCAAGCCAGATCCGAAGCGTGCCAAGAGGCTCGTCGAACTGGGCACAAAAGAGGAACAGGCCGGGGCCAATGAAGCTGCATTGGCCGCTTACGACGAAGCCGTCCGTTACGCTCCATTTGACGTCACCATAGTCGCAAAAGCTGTCGGGCTTCGCTCCAAGCTGATCCATACCTACGTGGATACCGCCGAAAAATTGGCTGTCGACGGCAATCTCACGGGTGCCACGCAACAACTCGCCATAGCCCTGCACATCGATCCGTCCAACGACGTGTTGCTTGAGCGCCTGAAAGAATTGCAGACCATGCGCAACGAGGAGAAAGGTCTTCCGCCTGAGGAACCTCCCGAAGGCATACCTCAACTGAAACCAGCTAAAACGAAGAAAAATTTCAACCTGCAAACCACTCTGCAAGGTGCTTATGAACAGGTGGCAGCGGCCTACGGCATAAAAGTTATTTTCGACCCCGACCTCCCGGCGAGAAATGTGAAGCTCCGCCTGCAAGACGCGGACTTTGACACCGCCATGAAAATTCTCACTCTGGAAACCGGAACGTTCTGGAAGGTGATGAATTCCAATCGCATTTTCGTTGCCGCGGATACCACGGAAAAGCGCAGGGACTTCGACACCGTCATCGAACAAACATTTGTGCTTGCCGACTCCGCCACTCCCACGGATATGACCGAACTCGTGAAAGCCATTCGCGATCTCACCGGTGCGCAGCGCGTCCAACAATCTCTCAGTACGCATAGCATTACCGTTAGAGACACCGTTCCCCGTGTGCGACTCGCTGGTGCCATCATCAAGGATCTCGAGAAAGCACCCGGCGAAGTCCTCCTCGAGTTTGAATTTCTTGAAGTAGATCGCAACAAGGCCACGCAGTTGGGCATCACCCCACCCGCCAGCGCCACCATTTATTATTTGGACCCGCCCCTCTTGGCCCAGTTGAAGGCCGCCACCAGCGTCAGCGCGCTCCTGGGCATCCTGGCTTCTGTTTTCGGCACTGGGTCCGTCACTACTCTTCCCAACGTTGCCGGTTTCGGAGGCGGCAAGAGCACTTTCTTGATCAGCCTTCCGACTGTTTCAGGCCAGATTTCCGAGTCACTTTCCCTGGTCCAAAGCGGCAGGCAAGTCTTGATGAGAGCGGAAGACGCTAAGCCCGCCACGTTTTTTGTCGGCGAGCGCTATCCCATCACCTTGTCCTTGCTTTCCGCAAGCTTGGGCAGTGCCACTCCCACCGCCAACGTCGGCGGGTCAACCACTACCATTCCAGCCGAGCAATTTACCGTGGGAAAGGGTCCCGTCTCCATGGCCAACGCCGATTTTCGCAATATGGGCGTGCAGGATCTCGCCGTGGTCAATCAGGTGGATGACACCATCACTATCCTCCTCAATCAAGGCGCAGGCGCTTCCTCGCAATTCATTCAAGCTCCGGATTCGCCAATTTCGCTAAACAGCGGCTCGTCCACATCCGCTATTGTCAGCCCCTCCGTCTCCCTCACCGTGACCTCCGCCACGCTACAATCCATCGCCGTTCCCGCGCCCACCGCCAGCATCGCTCGCAGCGGCACGCAGCAATTTTCGGCCATCGGCAAGTTCAGCGACGGCACCACGCAAGACATCACCTCCAACGTTACCTGGGCCTCCTCGAACCCCGCCGTCGCCACCGTCAGCCCACAATCAGGTCTCGTCGTGGGCCAGGGATCGGGCAGCACCCAGATCACCGCCACGCTCGGAGGTGTCGTCAGCCCGGCTGTAACGCTCTCCGGAACCACGGCCTCGCTGCGATCGCTTGCAATCACGCCGGCAACTTCCTCCATCGCTAAAGGCGGAACGCTGCAATACATCGCGACTGGAGCATTCAGCGACGGCACGCAACAAAACGTCACATCCAGCGCAACGTGGAGCACCTCCAACTTTAACGTCGCCACCATCGGCACCGCTTCTGGAGCAGCGCGCGGCATCGCCGTAGGCTCGGCGCAAATCCAGGCTACCTTGAGCGGCCTCACCAGTAACGCAGTAGGCCTCAACGTTACGGCCGCTACCTTGAAATCGATTAGCGTAACTCCCGCGACCGCAACCATTGCCGCAGGTACGTCTCAAAACTTTACGGCCATGGGAACCTACAGTGACGGCAGCGCGCAGAATATTACTTCCACGTCCGTCTGGGCTTCTTCAAGCACCGCGACCGCCACCATCGCCGGAGGCTCCGGAATTGCCACCGGCGTCGCCGCCGGCACCGCCACCATCACCGCGACGCAAGGCGGGGCCGGAACCCCCGTCTCCATCGCCGCCGGCACATTTAACTCAAACAACAATACCTATCCGGACTTAGCCGTCGCCTCGCAAACCACAAACACTTTGAACATCCTCATTGGCAACGGGGATGGCACCTTCTCCAATTTTCAATCGTATGTAACCGGCAATCGGCCGAGCGCTGTCGCCGTCGCCCCCTTCAACACCAACAACAACTCCAACGACGGTGTCGTCGTCACCAATTTCGCGGACAACAGCTTTTCCGTTTTCCTCGGGAATGGCGACGGCACCTTCGCTCAAGTCAGAGGTTCTCCTTTCCCCCTCCCCACGGGCCAAACCGGCCCGATCGCCGTCACCGTCAACGATTTCAACCAGGACGGCATACCCGATCTGGCCATCCTCAATCAGACTTCAAACAACGTCACCATTCTGCAGGGCGTCGGCGACGGGACCTTCAAACTCGTCTCCAGTAATCCTCTGGCCACCGGCAATTTCCCCGTCGACATTTCGTCCGGTACATTGGCGGGAAGCACCGGACCCGCGCTGGCCATCGCCAATCAGAACGACGGCACCATCTCCGTTTATTTCGGCAATGGCAACGGCACTTTTTTCGCCGCCTCGCAATCGCCGCTCGCGGCAGGCTCTACTCCCACGGGAATAGCAATCGCCGATTTCGGGAACACGTCCTTCGGCGGAATTGGCGTCACGAATCAATCTGCTGGCACCGTGACCGGGTTCGCTAACCAGGGCAACGGAACTTTCGTCACCGCCCTCGTCGAGCCAGCAGGAAACTCTCCCGGCGCGATCCTCGTGGGAGATTTCACCGGCAACACCTACCCCGATGTCGTCGTCGCCAACGACATTTCCGGTTCCGATGGCCAGGTAACACTGCTGGTCAGCCCCGCCAGCTTGGTCGCTGGTGCTTCCAACGGCCAGACCCCTTATCCCGGTTCCGAGTACGTCGATATCGGCTTGAAGATCAAAGCCACTCCATTCGTTCACCCGGACAACGAAGTCACCCTGCAATTGGACTATGAGCTCAAGGCCCTGAGTGGCAGCAACAACAACGGCATCCCTATTATCTCGAATGAGTCGTTTACACAAACGATTCGTCTAAGAGAAGGGGAGACCTCGATCGTTTCTGGACTTGTCGATCGCCAATTAACGAAAACCATCACCGGATTCCCCGGCTTGGCGAAACTACCCTACGCCGGCTACCTATTTGGACTGCATACGGATTCCTTCACTAACAACGAACTCCTCATCCTGATCACTCCGCGAAAATTGCGCATTCCTTCGCACGAGTTGCACACCATATACGCCGGCCGCGGTGATTCCTCAGGACGCTCGGGCTCCGCGGGGCCTGTTGAGCCCGCTGCCCCTCCAACGGCAAGGCCGGAAGAACCTCCTCCCGGAAACCCAGCAAATCCGGCGCCAGTTGCTCCCGCGCCACCCGCGCAGCAACCGCCGAATCCGCCGGAACCCCAGCCGTCGCAGCCGCAGCCGAGCCCGTCGAATCCGTAATGATTTTCAATTGGAAGACGAAACCCTAAACTGTCAAACGTCGGCCGGTGAGTGATTCCAGAATAGCCAACGGAGACCGCTGCGGTTCCACAAGCGCCGCCGGGGGCACAAGAAATGTCTGCTCCAGCGCGTATTGGCCGGCAAGCACCGCATGGCTAACACAGTCTGTGAATACCATCCATGAAGAATCCGGCGGAAATTCCCACTGGCTCTTCGGCGTGTTCTCCTGAAAACTTGCATCTTCTTTCATGGCGTTGTGGCAGCGGTGCATTAAATCGTCATAAGGAGAGCTGTTAGCCGAGCGGATGTGCAGCGCTCTCGCCACTGAGTGGATACTTCGCAGGAATGGGTTGTTCACCGACGACGTAAGCCCCGCGGCTTTGACCATCACAGGCCCAAATGCTTCGAAGGTTTGCGATGTCAACCAAACGCGATTTTGCGTGGGATTAATGTTCGTAAAGAAACGCAGAATTCGCCCGCCATTCGTCGGCCGCGTCGGAAAAGAATCAAAGTGCAGCAAATCGTTGCGCGCGTGTACCCGAGCCTGGCGTCCTTTTTCCTCAATCGGCCGGAAACTCGCAAACTCCAGCTTCCACTTCTCAGCATAAGGCGCCAGAAAACCGCGCAGAAATTCCACCGACCGCCGCGAATAGACCTGCAATATCCGCCGCAGCTTTTCCCCCTCCTCCGCTTCATTCTTGTCCAGCCCGGTAACTCTGTCTTCCAGCGGGCGATAGGCGATATTTTTGTGATAAGCGGAGCTGGATTGCTTCCGGCCCAACAGCGTTTCGCAATCTTCGCTGGGAATCTCAATCGGCGTGCGCGGCAGAAACACGATGTTCCCGGCTTCCAGTTCGCGGCACACTTCCCTGGCGCGCGTGGCAGGCCAAGATTCCCGCTCCACCGGTCCATCGATTGTCACCAACCGGCTCAATCCGGCGACGGCGGTTTTTTCAGTGGCTGTGGCGGAAGTCATCTCAGAAATCTCCGGCTCGTCGGCGCAAAAATCTTGCTAAGGCAGCGGATCGAAGACCACGACTGGCTGGTATGTGCGCGGCACCACGGCCTCCGCGATCGCGATTAGTTTATTATCCTGGCTGAAAACCCGCAATCGTGGCGCATGCACTTCCGCGCTTTCCAGTTGCGTTGTCGCCCCCGGCGGCAATTCCGTCCGTCCAGCCTGCAATTGCGCAAGCAATACCGTGAACTTCCCACCATGCCGCACTTTCTTTTCCAGCACCGGCAGCACGTTTGTCCTGGGATAGTCAGGTAACAAATTTTCCAGCGAAATCAAGCAGCTCTGGAACTTGCCATCGCGTGCCGCCTGCGCCAGTTCTTCCAGCTCAATCGCCTGGTCCAGGGAAAATTCTCCGACGGCCGTCCTGCAGATTTCGCTCAGATGCGCTCCGCAACCCAATTTTTGACCCATGTCGTGCGCCAGAGACCGGATATACGTTCCCGAAGAGCATTCAATCGAAAAACGCGCCACTGCGCCATCGATCCCCGTCAGCCGGTATTCGTACACTTCCACGCTCGCGGGCTTTAACTCCACGACCTGATTCTTGCGCGCCAGTTCGTACGCGGGCCGTCCGTGAATTTTCTTTGCGGAAAAAATCGGCGGCATCTGTTCGAATCGTCCCACGGATTCCGCAGCCAACCGTTCGATCAGCTCGCGATCCAACACCGGCGAAGTCTCCGCTCCCGTAGCGGTCCCTTCCGAATCGTACGTGTTGGTCGAATACCCGAAGCGAAACGCCGCGTTATAGTGCTTTCGCCGCCCCGCATAAAATCGCACCAGTCGCGTCGCCTTCCCCAGCAGCAGCACCAGCACTCCGGTAGCCAGCGGATCAAGCGTTCCCAGATGACCGATCTGCCGGAATCCCACCAGATGCCGCACCGCGTCCACAATATCGTGCGAAGTCTTGCCCTGCGGTTTATTGATCACCAGGGCGCCATCAAATGCAGCAGGTTGCGGTTGCCGTGCCATCAAAATTCTCCGCCATCTCCTCGTAGGGGCGCAGCACTGCTGCGCCTCATCTCGCCACAACCTCTACCACCTGTCATTCCCTTCGCTCCGAGCATCGAGGACAACGAAGTCCGCGAAGTGGCAATCCCTCTTCGATTACGGTCTCAAGCAAAATTTTCCTTCACGAATTCGCTTCAGGTGGGGACGGCTTCTCGGTCTTCATCTGTTTCAGGAGCTGTTCGATGCGCTCCACATGTTCCTGCGAAAGATCCAGCACAAAATGCAAATCGGGCAGTCGCCGCAATTGCAGCCGCTCGATCAGTTCGTGGCGAATATATCCAGAGGCATGCTCCAGCGCCTTGATCGCGTCGGACTGTTCCTTGGCGTTCTCCGTCTTCACGCTGACAAAGACCCGCGCATGCTTCATGTCCGGCTGTACCCGCACATGGCTTACGCTTACGCTTCCTTCCAGCCTGGGGTCTTTCAACTCTCCCGCCAGCATGGCGTTGATCTCGTGGGCAATTTCTTCGCCAACTCGTTCGTGTCGATGATGATCAGGGCTCATGTCAGTGCCAATCCTGTTTCGTTAAACCCGCTTTCCGCTATTTCTACTCACAACAAACCGCTCACAGCAGATCGACGTCGTGCGAAATCAGCAGCGGACCCAGAATTTTATACGCTTCCGCCAAAACCAGTTGCAAGGATTCTTCCACGTGCTGCTCCGCGTTGGACAACGTTACCACGCCCACCACCGAACTGTTCCACACATCCTGAAAATCCAGCTCCGCCACCGCCACGTTGAAATGCCGCCGCAGTCGATCCTTCAAACTGCGCAACACCTGCCGCTTGTCTTTCAGCGACTGCGCTTCGGGCAGATGCAATTCCAGAGTAAGCAGTCCTACCGGCATGACGATTCATCCTCGGGCCGTTAGGCCCGGGCTTCGACACCTATCGCTACTTTCGGGCGGGGACGGCCCCTTGTGCGGCAGCCTCGGCGGCGGATAACTTGACGACCTGGAAGCACTCCAGTACGTCGCCAACTTTCACATCGTTGAAGTTCGCGATTCCGAGTCCGCACTCGAACCCGGTACGCACTTCGCTGGCATCATCTTTAAATCGCTTCAGCGAACTTAGTTTTGAAGTGTAAATCACCGCGCCATCGCGCACCACGCGCACCTGCGCGTCGCGCTTCATGATTCCATCCAGCACGTAGCACCCGGCCACCGTGCCCGCTCCCTTCACCCGGAACGTGTTGCGCACTTCGGCCCGGCCCAGATACGTCTCCTGGACCACCGGCTCCAGCAAGCCTTCCATGGCCTTCTTAATTTCGTCGGAAACTTCGTAAATGATGTTGTACGTTCGGATGTCGACGCTTTCCTGCTGTGCCAGGTCGGATGCCTTGCGATCCGGGCGCACTCCAAACGCGATGATGATCGCGCCGGAAGCGCTCGCCAGCAGCACATCGTTTTCCGTCACCGCTCCAACGCCGGCGCTGATAATTTTTAGCTTCACCAGATCCGTCGAGAGCTTCGGCAGCATTTCTTCCAAAACTTCCGCGGAACCCTGCACGTCCGCCTTTATCACGATC
>Ga0210390_10002021_pt1 | contig 18464 bp, 15 predicted proteins | sample IncBWH11OmetaG_FD_161050 | JGI IMG/M metagenome (GOLD analysis project Ga0210390, IMG submission 161050) | Forest soil microbial communities from Barre Woods Harvard Forest LTER site, Petersham, Massachusetts, United States - Inc-BW-H-11-O ... | reverse complement strand
ATACAATCCACGACGAGCCCTTCCGTGGCTGGACTGACGTTTGCGAAACTTTGTCCGTCATTTTTTACTTGGGCGTCACACAGCATTCACCATTCGGCTCAATCCATTCGCTAAGGTTTCTCCTCCAGCCTTTTGTTTCAATGCGTTGTCCCGATCGATCCAGCTCACTCTCAGCTCCACAACAGAAGCGTTCAGGACGCGGATTGACCGGGTGCCCTGCAAGTTTGCGTAACTGAGGTCTGGTTTGCATTTTTCGAAGTGAAACGCAGCTTCAATTTCAATCGTTCCCAGGAGGATTTCGAACCATGACGACAAGTAAGAGATGGGTAGCGGCGGTTGCCAGCGCGCTATTGCTCGCGGCATTCATCGTTCCGATCGCGCGCACGCAGGATCGTGAGCACGGCGGGCGGATTCGTCACGTACTGCTAATCAGCATTGATGGCATGCACGCGCTGGACTTCATCAATTGTTCGAAAGGAATCAGTGGCGCGAACGGCGGCGCCCCCTATTGCCCGAATCTCGCGGAATTGGGCGAAACAGGCGTCAATTATTTGGACACCGCGACTTCGAAGCCGTCAGATTCGTTTCCGGGACTTATGGCGCTGGTGACCGGCGGTTCCCCACGGACGGTGGGTGCGTTCTACGATGTGGCTTATGACCGTTCCCTTGCTCCCCCGAAGATCACGACGGGCAACGGAGTGGCAGGGGGCAATTGCACTCCGGGTGTGTTTCCTGGCACAAGGACGGAATACGACGAAGGGATCGACATTGACAAGACGAAAGTGAACGGCGGAGCGTCTACCGGCGACGGCGGGATCAACTCGATCGATCCGAACAAGCTGGTTCGCGATCCGGCGAACCGATGCGCGCCGGTTTATCCATGGAACTTCGTGCGGACGAACACAATCTTCGGCGTGATACACGCGGCCGGCGGCTACACGGCGTGGTCCGACAAGCACCCGTCATACTCGGCAGTTTCCGGCCCTGGAAAGGGCGACAACGTTGATGATTACTATTCGCCGGACATCAATTCCATCCCGGTGAGTTTAGCGGGCGTGACCGGATGCGATCCGTTGCCGGATCAGACGCAGGTGGCGGCATCGAGTGCGTGGACGGACAGCTTCCAAAACATAAAGTGCTACGACACGCTCAAGGTGAACGCCATTCTGAACGAGATCAACGGCAAGACGCACAACGGCTCGGCCTCGGCTCCCACCCCGGCCCTCTTTGGAATGAATTTCCAGGTGGTCAGCGTGGGGCAGAAACTGATCGAGAAATCGCTGCACTTGACCGGCGGTTATGAAGACGCGGTAGGTACGCCAACGCCTTCCCTGCTGAGCGAAATCCAATTTGCGGACGCTTCGATCGGCAAGATGGTGGCGGCGCTCAAGTCGCGCGGACTGCTCGAATCCACTTTGATCGTGATTTCAGCGAAGCACGGACAAAGCCCCATCGATTCCTCCCGTTACCTGGGCATATCAACCACGCCTAATGACCCTGTCACGACTTCTCCGGCAACGATTTTGGAGAACTGCCTGCCGTTTTCTGAATCGCCGGCGAACGCCAACGGCATCGGACCGACCGAAGATGACGTTTCCCTGATTTGGCTTAGCAACAGTTGCACCACGGGGAGCGCGGTGCACACGCTCGAAACGCAATCCCCGGCGACTGGAAACATCGCGGGTATCGGTGAGATTTTCTGGGGCCCGGGAATCACGCAGATTTTCAATGCGCCCGGACTGCCGCCGGAAGGCGATCCGCGCACGCCGGATATTCTGATCACGCCCAACATCGGAGTGACCTATTCTGGCAGCGGCAAGAAGCTGGCGGAACACGGCGGCTTCGCGCATGACGACGTCAACGTGATGCTGCTACTATCGAATCCGAACTTCGAGCCTAAGACCGTCACCAGCCCAGTGGAGACCTTGCAAATCGCTCCGACGATTCTGGAGGCGCTTGGATTGGATCCGAATCAACTTCAAGCGGTTCAGAAGGAGCGCACGCAGGTTCTACCAGCGGTGCAGTTCGGGCCGGATGAGGGCTGGTAAACTAAAACAAAGATAATTGCTAGACGAGGAGCCCCGCGCCATTTTATTGGCGCGGGGGCTTTTCGTTTGTGCGGCCCGACCCAAGAGCGAGCCGCCAGAACGTCGTTGATCTCGTTTGGCGTGTTCACGTCAGCCGCGCCGCGCTGCCTCGATGGCGGCGACGTCGATCTTCCCCATCGTCATCATGGCCGCGAAGGCACGCTTTGCCTCAGCGCCACCAGCCGCAAGCGCATCGGTTAGCGTGCGCGGGGTGATCTGCCAGGAGAGGCCCCAGCGGTCCTTGCACCAACCGCACGCGCTTTCCGTTCCGCCATTGCCCACGATCGCGTTCCCGTAACGGTCCGTCTCTTCCTGATTGTCCGTCGCGACTTGGAAGGAAAAGGCCTCGGTGTGCTTGAACGTCGGGCCGCCGTTGAGACCGAGACAGGGAATGCCCAGGACGGTGAACTCCACCGTCAGTACATTGCCCTTCTTACCGCCCGGATAGTCACCGGGAGCCTCGTGAACCGCGGTTACTTTACTATCCGGAAAGGTGGCGGCGTAGAAGCGCGCCGCCTCATGCGCTTCTTTGTCGAACCAGAGGCAGATGGTGTTCTTTGGCTTCATGTTCGTAGGCTCCTTGTGCTCAATCTCGGCGAACGCCGCTGTTTTTGCGTCGGTCCGTGTCAGTGATCCAGCAGGTGATCTGCTGATAGCCTAAAGATTTCCGACGGCATTGCTCCTAAGCAATGGCTGCGTGAAGTGCCAGATTTCGCCAGACAGGGTAAAACGGCGCAGGAACGGATGCGAAATCGTCAGTGACTGGCCTAATTGGCCGCGACGCACCGGCGCTTGCTTCAATTCCGTAAAAAAGCGTTCGCATCGTAAATGAATCCCTTCACATCCGCGCTGGCCAGAAGCAGCAAGGAGTTGCTCGGACTTCCGTAATCAAACTCCGGAGCACCGCCATCATACGCGCGATGGAAATAGCTCACTGCTAGCGTCGGCTTCGCGCCTTCTCCGCGGTAAAGCACGAATTGCGTGCCCAGGAAAATATCAGCCACGCGGTTCGCCGTTTTTCCTTCCGCTGTGAAGTGCGCGACCGGTTCAGCCATAGCCAGAAACTCCAAGCGCGGTGCGACGGCAAGCTTGATGGCTTCGGTCAGGCCGTAACGCGACGAAAACTCCGGCGACTGATACGCCGGTACAAAACCCGTTTCAAATTGCAGATACCCCACAGGCGTGATTGTTGCAGGAGTCGAAACCAGTGGGGCGTCCGGGATTGGCTTGGGGTTCTCCATCAACTGCTGACTGTGCTGCCGTCGGCTGAAGCGTGAGGGTCAGGTAAAGGAGCGAAGCAAGCAGAATGAACCTCCATGATTCCCCCGACATGGCAAACAACGGGTGACAGGAACATAAAAAACTGCGGGCCAGGGGACCCCAATTAAGCGTTCATTTTCGCACTGGCAAGTTATTCCAACAACGACAGAACGGAATGTGATTCGACTTGTGTGTTCCGCGGCAACCACACGCGACTGAACGCGAGGCAAGCCTCGCGCGAGAAAAGGCGGTGGCGAGCCACCGCACTCCAGGACGGATCGTGCTCTCGCGTCGAAATCAAGGCCGTTGCCGCGAGAGCTAATCACCTAGCTTGCGCCATTCGATGTGGCCTCCGCGGCTATGCTAGAATCCAACCGAAATTATGAGCTACGCACGCGTTGAAATTGCGCCTTCGATTCTGGCTTCGGATTTTGCGAGGCTGGGGGAGCAGGTGCGCATGGTGGAAGAGGCTGGGGCGGACCTGATCCATGTAGACGTGATGGACGGCCACTTCGTGCCGAACATCTCGCTAGGGATACCTGTGGTGGAGTCTTTACGCAAAGCAACCAAATTGCCCCTGGATGTGCATCTCATGATTGACCGGCCCGAACGATATATCGCGGATTTCGTGCGCGCAGGCGCCAGCCGGGTTCTGGTTCACGAAGAATCCACTGTGCATCTGGACCGGGCGCTGGCGATGGTCCGGGAGCACGGGGCGGAGGCGGGAGCGGCGATTAATCCGGCGACGCCTGTGGTGATGCTGGGCGAGGTGCTCGATAAAGTGGACACGGTGCTGGTGATGACGGTGAATCCGGGCTTCGGCGGACAGAAATTCATCCCCAATACTTACGAGAAAATTCGCCAGTTGAATCAGATGCGGGCACGGTATAATGCGAGCTTCCGGATCGAAGTGGATGGGGGCGTGGATCTGGAAAACACGGCCGCGCTGGCACAGGCCGGGGCCAACACATTCGTAGCAGGGACATCGATATTCCACACGGCCGATCCAGCGGCTGCAACGCGCCAGTTGAAAAAGCTCGCGACCCAAGCCCTGAGCCAGAAAGCCTAAACCACTCAGGAGAGGTTTGAGTTGAATAACGCGATGGCAGGAACCCCGACGAACCGTTTGAAAGTCCTTCGAAATCTTTCCCTCACCTTGGCGGCTGTTTCCTTTTTCTTGGTGGCTAGCCCGCGCGCGAGCGCACAGGTGCCCACTCCGCAGACGGGCGGAAGCGGCGAGAATGCGCCGCCTCCTACGAAAACCACGGCGGACAAGGAAACAAAAAAAGAGGGTTCGGCGGACAACACCGCGGCCTCCGCGAAGAAAAAAGGAAAGAAGAAACACACGTCGCCGATCGCGGATGTGAACACGGCCGCCGAGCCAGATAAGATCCTTTACGATCGCGCTCAACTAGACCTGAAAGGCGGGCGTTACACAGAAGGACGCCTGGCGCTGCAGACTCTCATCAACACTTATCCGGACAGCGAGTACCTGGCAAAAGCGAAGCTGGCCGTTGCGGATTCGTATTTCAAAGAGGGCGGTACATCGAGCCTGACGCAAGCGATTCAGGAATATAACGACTTCCAGACTTTCTTCCCGTTCCTCGACGAGGCAGCCTACGCCCAGATGCAGGTGGGCCTCGCGCACTATCACATGATGGAGAAGGCCGACCGCGACAAGACGCAAGGCGAGGCGGCGGAAGATGCATTTCAAGCGTTCCTGCTGAAGTACCCTCAGAGCCCACTGGCGCCCAAGGCTGAACAGTATTTGCGCGACGTGCAGGAAGTCCTAGCGGACGGACAATATAAGGTTGCGTATTTCTATTACAGGAAGTTCGATTACCGTGCCTCTGCCGCGCGGCTGGTGGAAATGACCGACCGCTACCCGCTCTACAGCCAGAATGACGAGGCGTTGTGGATGCTGGGCGATATTTACGAGCGCGCCAAACAAGCCTCGAAGAACGAGGACGACAAGAATCACTGGGGAGACCTGGCCGCGAAGTGTTACGCGAAGATCGTGCGGGACTATCCGCTTTCAAAAATGGCGCCGCCCTCGAAGGAACGGCTGAAGTCCATGGGCAAACCCGAGCCGGAAGCCGATCCGGACGCGATCGTGCGGATGCAAAAACAGCAGATGTACGAAAAACAGCATCACCAGAATGTCGCGTTGAAGCTGCCGATGAACATGATCAAGGGCAACCCAGATGTTTCGACCGCAGCGCATAGCGGAACGCCGCAGATGAATCCGCCGAATGACGTTGTCTCGGCGACGGATATTTTGCGGCCTGGCGCGCAAGGGCCGTCATTTACTGTGGCTGGTGGCGCCGCCGTCAACGGGAACTCTTCGGAAAATGGGGGGGAGGTAGTTACGCCGGTGGATGCGACTACCGCGCCGGTAGGCTCGAATGATGCGCAGACCGGCGTCGGGGTGCAGATCATTACGCCAGGTGAGGAAAGCACCCCGGTACAACCGAATACTGACGCCCCAGCAGCCACTACGCCACCAGCGGCTAATGGAACTGCGCCTGCGGCTGACCCTGCGGCGCCTCCGAACGCAAACGCTGCTCCGGCTGCGACGGCTCAGCCTGCGGCGCCGAGCGCTGCAGACTCTTCCGCTAGTTCGTCGAGCGCCAATGGCGCAAATGCAACCCCGTCCAACGGCAGTGCTACCTCGAGCGGCTCGACGCAGCAGGCTGAACAGCCCGCCAAGGCCCCTCCGACCGACTCCAGCCAGGAATCCAGCAGCAAGAAAAAGAAGGGCTTGAAGAAGCTGGTCCCCTGGTAGCGAGGAAGTACCCGGCCTGTTAACTGGCTGCTAACAACTCTAGCACTCCTGTACTTCGAGTTTGTTGACCTCGTTCGCCCGGGATGCTGGAATAGCTGTATCCAAGGGGTGGGCGTGTCTAAGCTTGGGCGCGCCGCCAGGGGAATACAGTGCCCAGAATTCTGGTCGCGGACGATAATACCAACATTCAAAAAATGGTTACGCTGGCGTTTCAAGAACGCGGCGTAGAGGTCATTGCGGTAGGCAACGGTGAGGCCGCCGTGCGCCGGATTCCTGACGCTAACCCCGATTTAGTGCTGGCCGACGTCTTCATGCCAGTGCGCAACGGCTATGAAGTTTGCGAATTCGTCAAAAAAGATACGCGGTTTTCTCATACCCCGGTCATTTTATTGGTTGGCGCGTTCGATCCGCTGGACGAAAAAGAAGCGCGTCGCGTGGGCGCGGACGGCGTACTGAAGAAGCCGTTTGTTCCGCCCGATCCGTTGATTGCGATGGTGATGTCCGCGCTGGAAAAGAATCCGCGCGTGGCGGCCGAGCTGGCGAAGGCGAAGGAAGTCGTGGCGGTGATTGAGGCGCCGCTGCCTGCCGCCGCTCTGGAAAATCCCGCGATGGCGGAGCCCAAGCCGCTGCCTGAGTTCCCCGAACCAACGCCCGAGGAAGCCGCCGTGATTTATGGGTTTGGCAAGGGCGTGCGCGCGATGGACCTCGACGAGGAAGAGGAAGAACAGGAATCGCGATCAAAGAAAAAGACGAAAGAAGCTGCGGCGCCGAAAGCGCCCGCGAAGAACGAGAAGGCGCCCAAGATTTCTACCGGACCAAAGACGCAGGTGGCCGTCCCTGATGATGACGAGGACGAGATCGCGCCCGCGAACTTGAACGAAAGCGAGGACGAGGATCAATTTGACGGGTCCGCCACGGCGAGTGATTGGCGGCGCAGCGCGGCGGACTTCGAAGTTCCCGAAAACGTAGCTGCCGATCCGGTTTATTCGTACGGAAAGAATTTCGAGCCGATCACCTTCCCTTCCGAGCGCGATGTGCCGCCGAAGCGTGTGCGAGTGGAAAATAAGACTGAGGATGAGCCGGCGGTCGCGGCGCGCGAGAACGTGGAGGCTTCGGAAGCTGCCGCGCCTGCCGCGAGTGCTTTTGTTGCTGACGAGCCGAAGTCTCCTGATTGGGAAGTTAGTGAGCAGCCAGTGGCGAAAGCCGAGGTTGTGCCTGGGAACTTTGCGATGCAGGACGTGCCCTTGATTGAGGCGAGGGTATCCGAGCCCGAGGCTGCTGCGCCCGCGCCGGAAACATTTTTTGCGGAGCCCGAGACTAAGCAGCCAGCCGTATCGGAACAGCCTGCTGCCGAGCACAAGGAATCGCACGAGCCCGCTGCGCGTCCGAGTTTTGTATCGCGCGTGCGCGGCTGGATGGACATGATGTCGCCTTCGCACTCGGAGTCGGAATCGGAATCAGAGGATCCTGGCGACCATTGGATGAACAAGATCGCGGAACCTCCCGCGAGGGAACGCTCCGGCTCTGGCTCAGGGGCGCGAGAGGCTGAGGCCGCAGCGCCCGCGCAAGAATCCGAACCACCTTCTGAGATTTCAGCACGCCTTGAATATGCCGCGGAAGTTCATGCCGAGACGCAGGAAGTCCCGATGGTAGCGCCATCGCCGCTCGAACCGATTCCCGAGGAGGAAATGGCCGCGACCTCCTACACAGTCGCAGAAGAAGCCAAAGCGGAAGAAGAGCCGCGCCAGTTTGTGGAAAGCAAGTTCGGCGAATCCAGGGCCGGCCGGAGTTCGTATCATTTTTCTGAAGAGGCGCACAGCGAGGTTCACGACGCTGTAGCTCGGGATACCGGCGGCGAGCCGCGCGAAGAAGCGCAGGCGGCGTCAGCACCCTCGCCATCGGTTTTCCACGAGGAAACTCGCCGCGAAGAGCCCGCGTTTAACGCGGCGGCGCAGTCGGATTCCTTGGCCGCTGAGCCGGAAGCGGCCACTAGCGGCGCTGCTGATTTTTCACCGGAACTTTTGAACGCTCCTGCCGATGCGCCGCGTAACGGCGATCTAGGGGCTGAGCACCAAGCTTTCGAGCCTTTACTGGTGGATGAGGAGCACCACGAGCCGTCGGATTATTTCGTCGCGGCACAAGAAACACAGCCGCCGGTGGCGCACGAGGAGGAAGCACCCGCGGAAGCATCGCAGCCGGCGCAGCAATTTCTGCCGAGGCCCGGTGAAGATTACTGGAATCATGAGGCAGCGGCGCACGAGGAATCCGTCTTCCCGGGCACGCCCGGTTCCATTTTTGCTGATTCCGTCCCGCCGCCCGTGACGCAAGAATTCTTCGAGAGGGTGCCCACCCTGCCGCCTCCGAACCGCGAGGCGCTATCGGAAATTCCGTTCCTGATGCCGCCGCTGCCGTCGGCTCCTGCTGATTCTTCAACACAGACGGGCGCGGCGAATGCCGATACCGTCGATGAAGTGGTGCGGAGAGTTCTGGAGAAATTGCAGCCTCAGCTTCACGAGCTTCTATCGCAAGGCGTCAAGCCCCTGGTTGAGAACCTGCTTCAGAACGAACTCCACAAAAAAGAAAAGTAGCCTGCCTGAACGGTGTCGGCTTCAGACCGGATGTCATAACCTGCGTTGGGCAAGCGAGCTTCAAGCACCTCCACTCTTAGGTGTCCGTTCGCACCGCCAATACCCTTTTCAGCAACGGAAAAGAGCGACCCTCAAAGATTGTCCGCTGCCTCCAGCCCATGCCCTAGGCTTGTCGCCCCAGGCACGACTCACCCAGCGATTTGGCAACAAGTCATTTTGTCACTGTGGCTTAGCGGGTCATCTGGAGGTCACCGACAAATGGCCGGCCGTGCATTGCAGTTTTTTGGCGCCGGCGCAAAAGTCAGCACAACTCGACCACGACCCGATTGTGGTTGCTGGCGAGGGATGGCAAGAAAAAGGAGAAAGTCCATGAAAAAGCAAATGCTCGCAGCCGCCTTCACGTTGGTTTTCACCTCTCTAGCGCCGACGCAGAGCCAGGCGCAGCAGGTCATGCAGGCACAAATTCCGTTTACGTTCCAAGCCGGGAGGACCATGCTGCCGGCGGGCGAATATCGGGTCCAACCGGCGTTCACCGCTACTGAAACCGTGCAGCAGCTTCGAGATGCTGATTCTTCTTCCGCGGTGTTCGTCGGAACCTACAGCGTCGATCCCGGAAACAAACATGTCGAACCGAGACTGATCTTCAATTGCTACACGAATGTGTGTTTTCTGTCCGAGATTTGGACTGGAAACGGTCAGGGACGGAAACTGGTGCAGTCACGTCGCGAGAAAGAGCTATCGCGCATGAAAGCGGAAAATGAACTGGCCGTGGTTTCTCTGCCACTGACCGTTGCGCCGTAAGGACCGCAATGCGCCGCTCCTATCGCTTCTTGATCAGGCACGAGTTGGCAAAACTAGAGCTAAACTTCATCCGAAAGACAAACGGGAGGCCGAAACAAAGGTAGGCCTCTCGTTTGCGTCTTGAAACCTCTCAGAGGAGATTCGAAGAGAAGGCCCGCTATGAAAGAAGATACGTGGAATGCGATCTCAACCGACGGAAGAATCGTGAAGTATGCTTACAAAGAGCTATCGGACGGCATCGCCGGCATATCAGCGAAAAAGAATGGAAGATTTCTCATGATCCTGCAGCGGAGTATCCGGGCGCCATTGACGCGAAAACAAGTGGAAGCCGTTTTTGAGCAAACCTGCGAGTGGTGCCATCGGCCATTTGAGCCTTTCAATTTTCACGCTAAGAAAGATTGGCCGAGCTGAGATTGGTTACGTCAAATCCCCGGATTGGCGCGTTGGAAGCGACGGATAGCTCTTCAGAACAATGTTTCTAACGAGCCACGCGCTTTCGGAAGGTTCCATTTCTGAGGCCGCCACCGACTGCTCTGTGCTAACGGAAACGGCCTGATCCCTTGCATTATGGGGCAAACGGTGGAGGCGACTCGATGACCGTCGAGATCAAGGTGCTGCGGGGTGGCGACGACAGTATTTTGATGAACTCCGCCAAAGATGTGTTCGACAATCCAATCGATCCGGAACTTACCAGGGAGTTCCTTGAAGACCCTCGGCATCACATAGCCGTCGCTATTGACGACGGGTTGGTGGTGGGTTTCGCATCCGCAGTCCATTACGTGCATCCCGATAAGCGACCCGAACTGTGGATTAATGAGGTGGGGCTTGCGCCGACACATCGGCGACGCGGGTTGGGCAAAGCGGTGCTGCGGGCGTTGTTCGCGGTGGGCCGAGCGCACCGCTGTACCGTCGCGTGGGTGCTGACGGATAAAAGCAATGTCGCCGCGATGGCACTCTATGAATCAGTCGGTGGGATCGAAGGAGCCGATGATACTGGGCTCAAGGCTACGATCGGCTATGCGTTCGCACTGGATAACACAGATTAACTGTTCGCGGCTGGATCGGGTTTGCCCCGCTTTTCGGTCCGTTGACGGGCCGCTTCGTTGCCCCTTATATTGATTGATTCCCTTTTCGTTCTAGCGTCGCATTGTCAGATGGAGGATGGCGCGCCCGAAGGCGCGTTACGAAACCGTCCACACCGGGGAGCAGATGCCGCGAGAAATACCGAAGGCTTATGAGCCGCAGGAGATCGAAGAGCGCTGGGCCAAGGCCTGGTACGACGAGAAGTTGTTTCGCGCCGAGAATTCCGGAACGCCGGGAGTGCCGGGCATCGAGCAGGCGAGGTTTTCGATTGCTTTGCCGCCGCCGAACGTGACGGGGTCCATCCACATCGGGCACATGCTCGAGCACACGCAGATTGACATGCTGGTGCGCTGGCATCGCATGCGCGGGGAGCGCACGTTGTGGCTGCCGGGGATGGATCACGCGGGGATTGCCACGCAATTCGTGGTGGAGCGCATGCTGGCGAAGGAGGGCATCCAGCGCAAGGATTTGGGACGCGGGGAGTTCGAGCGGCGTGTGTGGAAATGGAAGGCCGAGAGCGGAGGCGTCATCAAGCAGCAGATGATTCGCCTGGGCGCGTCATGTGATTGGACACGGGAGAGGTTCACCTTGGAGCCGGCGCTCTATCGCGCGGTGTTGGAAGCGTTTCTGCGGCTGTATCGCGAAGGGCTCATCTATCGCGGGCGTTACATGATCAATTGGTGTCCGCGCTGCCAGACGGCCATCAGCGATTTGGAAGTGGTGCACAACGAACGGACCGGGAATTTGTGGTTCATTCGCTACCCGGTAGAGGGTTCGCCGCAGGAATATTTGGTGGTGGCGACGACGCGACCGGAAACGATGCTGGGCGATACCGCGGTGGCGGTGCATCCAGAGGACGAGCGTTACCGACACCTGGTCGGACGCAAAGTGATACTGCCGCTGATGAATCGCGAGATTCCGATTATTGCGGACACTTATGTAGACCGCGAATTCGGCACGGGTGTGGTGAAAATTACTCCGGCTCACGATCCGAACGATTTTGAGGTCGGCAAACGGCATGGGCTGCCCGAGATTGACGTGATGACCGACGACGCGCACATGAGCGAAGCCGCGGGAAAATATGCGGGGCTCGAGCGTTTCGTCGCCCGGGCGCGAGTGATCGCCGATCTGGAAGAGCTCGGCTTGATCGATCACATTTCGGAGCACACTCATTCGGTGGGCACTTGCGATCGCTGTAAGGCGATTGTGGAGCCGCGCATTTCGACGCAGTGGTTCATGAAGATGAAGCCGCTGGCGGAAGAGGCGCGCAAGGCGGTAACCGGTGAGTTTGGACGCGAGGCTCAGATCGAAGTGGTGCCGGACAACCAGCGGACCATTCTGCTGCAGTGGCTCGAAAACATTCGTGATTGGTGCATTTCGCGGCAGCTCTGGTGGGGACATCGCATTCCGATATGGCATTGCGCGGATTGCAAGGAGATGGTGCCGGCGACGGATTCGAGCGTTGCGATTGTCGAAGGACACGCGCGGGCTGCGGGCGTACCGACTAAATGCCCGAAGTGCGGCGGCGGGAAGCTGACACAGGATAGGGATGTGTTGGATACCTGGTTCAGTTCGGCGTTGTGGCCATTTTCGACTTTGGGCTGGCCCGACGATACGGAAGACCTGCCTACGTTTTACCCCACCAGTTTGCTGATCAGCGGCTATGACATTTTATTTTTCTGGGACGCGCGGATGATCATGATGGGTTTACATCTGGCTCCTGGCGCAACGGAAGCGCAGCGAATTCCCTTCCGGCGATTGTATTTGCATTCGCTGGTGCGCACGGCGGAGGGCGCGAAGATGTCCAAGACCAAGGGCACCGGCGTGGACCCGCTGCAATTGACGCAGCAGTATGGCACCGATGCGCTGCGTTACATGCTGGCGAGTATGGCTGCGCCAGGAACGGACATCGCGCTGACCGAGGACCGCATTCTGGGAGCGCGGGCGTTTGCGAACAAAATCTGGAATGCGGCGCGGTTTTTGTTTGTCAATTTGGAGAAGGTGGAGGCTTCGGCGGGTTTCACGCTTGAGGAACTGGCAGCGTCTGACGTTCGCGCTGCGGCGCCTTATCCGGTGAAGGGTGAAGGCGAGCTGGCGCATCGCTGGATTTTTTCGCGGCTTTCGGCGGTGGCGGAGGAAGCGAGTAAGGCGTTGGACGAGTTTCGTTTCCATGAGGCATGCCAGACGATCTATCAGTTTTTTTGGGGTGATTTCTGCGATTGGTATATCGAGTGGGTGAAGCCGCAGCTTGCTGCGTCGGACCGCGAGATTGCGCTGGCTGCTTGGCGCAATATTTTTGCGGTGCAGGGGGCGGCGCTGCGGTTGCTGCATCCGGTGATGCCGTTTCTTACCGAAGAGTTGTGGCATCGGTTACCACAGCCCGGAAGCGTAAGGTCTATTGCGCTCGATCGGTTTCCGGAGCGGCGCGAGGAGTGGATTGATTCGGGTGCGGACGGCGAGATGGGGTTGATTCAGGAGATAGTGGTGGCCGCCCGCAATATTCGCGCGGAGATGAAGGTCGATCCGAAAAAGAAGGTATCCGCCGATTTCTCGAGCGGCGATGAGGCAGTGCGAAAGCTCGTGGAGCAAAACCTCGATCCTCTGCTGCGGCTGGCGAATCTTGCTGGCTTGGCAATTTCTTCCGAGCGTTTTGACTCCGAGGGCGCCGCTGTGCGTTCGACGGCGAACTACGATCTAAGGATCGCTTACGGCGACGCCGCGGACAAGGAAGCCGAGGTCGCGCGATTGCGAAAGGAAATTGAGCGTTTGTCGAAGGATATCGAGTCGAAGAAGGCGCGGCTGGCGGACGAGACGTTTTTGAGCAAGGCTCCGGCGAAGATCGTAGGGGATTTGAAGGCTACGTTCGCCGGGCGCGAGATTGAACTTCAGAAGTTGCTGGATCGTCTGAAACAGCTTGAGCAAGCTTGACGAGAGATTCCACAACATCTCGCCAACTACCCTTCGTCTCCCTATTACCGAGATGCGTGCAATTTCTTGGAGTGCGGCGGCTCGCCGCCGCCTTTCCATTTCATGGCTGGGCAGGCATGAAAGCGGCGAGGCAAGCCTCCCACACTCCACGAACGGCAGCGGCTGCCCGCGCAACTTCGCGCGGCCGTTACATAACCTCTCCTGATTTCCACGCGCGGCACGTTCGCGGCTTGTGGGTGTCGTTGCGGTCGCGTATGCTTTTTTGATTCGCATGATTGCTAAACGCATGGCTGGTTTGCCGGGAATTACGGACCGGCGCATTGACGCGCTGCTTACTTTGCTGGCGGAAAATTCGACGATTGTTATCAGCGGAACGCAGGTCGCAAAGGAAATTGGTGTTTCGCGGCAACAGGTTTGGCGCTGGGTGCAGAAATTACGCGAGCTGGGAGTGCGCGTCAAGGGCCACACAGCCACGGGCTATCACATCGAGCGAGCTCCGGACATTTTGGCGCCGCAGCTTTTGAGTCGACGGCTCGCCGGCACGGCTTTCGCGCGGCGAATCTATCATTTCTTCAAGACTGATTCGACCAACACCGTCGCGATGAATCTCGGGGAGATGGGCGAGCCGCACGGGGCGGTCGTGTTAGCCGAAGAGCAGACGGCCGGGCGAGGACGCGCGGGGCGCAAATGGCTATCGGAAAAATCAGCGGGAATTCATTGCACTGTTCTGCTGCGTCCGCGAATTGCTCCGGCGCACGCGCCCTTGCTGACGCTCGTGGCGGGCCTCGCAGCGCGCGACGCGGTGGCGGAAGAATTGGACGCCGCTCCCGACATTCGCTGGCCGAATGATCTGCTAGTGGGTGGCCGCAAATTTTCCGGGATACTCACGGAGATGCACGCCGAGCCGGATCGCATGCATTACGCGGTCGTGGGCATCGGGATCAACGTGAATCAGTCCAAGATGCCGGTGGAACTGGCGGAGATCGCGACTTCCCTGCGGATGGAAACGGGAAAAATACATTCGCGGCTGGAAGTGCTGATACGGTTGCTGCGCAACCTGGACCGCTACTACAATCAGTTCCTCGCGGAAGGTGGCGCGCCGATTTTGCGGCGGTTCGCTGAGGTTTCCAGTTATTTTCAGGGGAAGCGCGTGCGCATAACGACGGCGACGGAGGTTTTCACTGGCACGACGGCGGGACTCGAACCGAGCGGAGTGCTGCGCGTGATGCGCGACGATGGCGGCGGGATCGAGCCGGTGCTTTCTGGCGACGTTGCGGAGGCGAGCTGATGCTGTTGACGCTCGACGTGGGTAACACCAACACGGTGCTGGGAGTTTTCCGAGACAAGGAGCTGGTGGCCAACTGGCGGCTCAGCACGGCGCGCGACCAGACGATTGATGAGTACGGAATTCTGACGCGCGATCTGTTTACGCTGGCGAATCTGGAGCCGCGCGAAATCGGCGGCGTGATCATCAGTTCCGTGGTGCCGCAACTGAATTCGCGCCTCGCGGGAATGGCCGAACGATATTTCAGCAAAAAGGCGCTGTTTGTCGAGCCGGGGATCAAGACCGGGATGCCGGTGCAGTACGACAATCCGCAGGAAGTGGGCGCGGACCGCATCGTTAATAGCGTCGCGGCATTCGAGAAGTACGGCGGGCCGTGCATCATCGTGGATTTTGGCACGGCGATCAATTTCGATGCGGTGTCGGCCCGCGGCGAATATCTGGGCGGAGTGCTGGCGCCGGGAATCGGGATTTCCGCGGATGCTCTTTTTGCGCGGGCGGCGCGGCTTTTCCGCGTGGAGATCAAGGATCCGGGGAAAATTATCGGGACAAATACAGCCGCATCCATGCAGGCGGGGCTTTTTTACGGCTATACGGACATGGTGGACGGGATTTTAGACCGTATGAAAAAAGTAATGGGAGCCAAGACGAAAGTGGTGGCGACCGGCGGGCAGGCTGCGTTGATTGGCGGGGCTTCACGGCATATTGAGATCGTGGATGAATTTTTGACTTTGGAAGGATTGCGGATTATTTGGGAGCGGAATCAGGAGGCGGCGCTGAAGAAGACGCCTTCGCGTCGCGGGGCTTAGAGCTCGCTCGCGGGGTTGGGTCGTTTGCTGCTACTTTGGATTTTGTAATTCGCGATTCGTCATACGCTGGCCGCGAGGCGAGCCTCGCGGAAGAAGACGCCGCGCTCCAAGGGGAGAGGGGTTCCTCGTTTCGCCTGGAATGACACGCTCTGAGTTTTACCTCGCTCATGGAATCGTTTAACTACTTTAATTATTTTACGGAGATTGAGGAGTATTTCTGGCGGAAGCGCGGGGCACATTTGCTCGTATCGCCCTTGGATTGGGCGATCTTGGAGACCTGGCAAAAGGCGGGAGTACCGATCGAAGCGGTGCTTAAGGGGATTGATCGGGCGTTTGAGAGTTGGGCGCGGTCGCGGCGAGCGGCGGGCGGGCGTCAATTGAAGAGTTTGGCTTATTGCGTCGACGCAGTACTGGACGCAGCGGCGGAAGCGGCGGAGGCCGCTGCCGGGAGTGGGCCAGAGGTGCGGTCGTCGCGAGCGGCGACTGAGCCGTTTTCGCGCGATGAGCTGCACAAATATTTGGAGCGTAATGCGAAGCGGTTGCGCGGAGCGGCCGGGAAGCTGCGAACCGGAACAGGTGTCGGTGCGCGTATGGAGGGATTGGCTGTGCGATTTGAGGAGACTGCCCGGAAGTTGGAGGCGGCGTTGCCGCTGCTGGGGGCGCCGGGACCGTTGGACCTGGAAGATTTGGAACGCCGCATGACTGTGCTCGAAGGAAAACTTTCTGCGGCTTTGGCGGCTGACGCGGATGAAGAGGCGTTGCTTACGATCCGCCGTGAGATGGATCGGTCGCTGGCGCCTTACCGGCGTAAGATGTCGGCGGAACAATTGGCACAGTTGGAACGGCAGTACACACAGAAGCGATTGTTCGAGCATTTCGACGTGCCGAGGCTGAGTCTTTTTTATTTGACGTAGCGTTAGGCGAAGTAGAAGCGAAGTTCTCCGGCGTTCAGTGAAAAAGCGGATCCCTTTCTAAGGTCGGGATGACACCAACATCACTTTTTCAGCGAACTGTTGAGCTTTGGTGATGGAGACGGCGGAGCCCCACAAACCATGGACGTCACAATCGAAAAATTGATTTACGGCGGTGAAGGACTCGCGCATCACGAGGGGGCGACTGTTTTTGTACCGCTCGTGCTGCCTGGTGAGGGAGTGGCCGTTACAGCGGTGGAACAGAAAAAGAAGTTCGTGCGGGCGCGTGTGCAACGGATTTTGGAGCCATCCGCCCAACGGATCGCGGCGCGTTGTCCGCATTTCGGCGTGTGCGGAGGCTGCGATTATCAGCACATCCCTTACGACGCGCAGCTCCAGTACAAAAGTGAAATCCTACGGGAGACTTTGTGGAGGCTTGGGCGGATCGAATGGACTGAAAAGATTACTGCGCATCCTTCGCCCGCGTGGGAGTATCGCAACCGCGCGCAATGGAAGATTAGGCCGCTTGAGGGTGCGGCAACGGATGCGAAGGCCGGGGCCGCAGACGGCAAGGACAAACTAGGCATCGGATATTTTCGCGCGAGCTCGACGGCGCTTTGTGCGGTGGAGGATTGTTCGATCATTTCGCCGCTACTACGGAAGACATTGCTTGCGCTGCGGGAGGCGTTGGCGGGCGGAGCGTTGCCGCGAGGACTGCGCGAAATTGAGGCATTTGTGGATGCGACGGACGCGAAGCTGCTGCTCACGGCGACTTTTGCCGGGTTCCCTTCCCGTGCGGCCGAACACGCTGAAACATTTCGCCGGGTGGCGCCGGAAATTGTGAGTTTGCTGTTTCACGACCCCAGCCACGACCGGATGGAATTGTTCGGTCCGGGATTTCTCGATTATGAGGCGGGAGGGATTGCGTATCGCGTTGGACACTTTTCATTTTTCCAAGTGAACCGGTTTCTGGTTGAGGATTTGGTGCGTGAAGTTGTAGAGCGCGAGGACGGCGGGCGTTTGGCGCTGGACCTTTTCGCGGGCGTGGGATTATTTTCCGTTCCTTTGGCGAAGCGATTCGAGCGCGTGGTGTCAGTGGAGTCGAATCCGGCGGCGGCTCGCGACCTGGAAACAAATATGCGCGGCCAAGGAACGATTGAAGTTCGAACTGCGGAAGTCGAGCGGTTCCTGGAACGCACCAAGGAGCGGCCTGATCTGGTTGTGCTTGATCCACCTCGCGCCGGCTTGATGCCTGAGGCCATTCAGCGGATTGCGAAGCTTGCTCCTGCGCGTGTTACCTACGTTTCCTGCGAACCTCCTACCTTGGCGCGTGACCTTGCCTCGTTTGTCAAAGCGGGTTACGCGTATACAGAAGTGCACTTATTCGATTTGTTCCCTCAGACGTTTCATATGGAGACGGTCGTTCGGTTGCGGCGGCGAGGCTAGACGCTCACTTTTGCAGCGGACTTTTTTGTGTTCGTTGCGAGATCACGATGCTTTGCGCGAGGCGAGCCTCGCTTAGCTGCGGCGGGGGCAAGACCCCGCACTCCAAGAGGAGCTGGAGACGTGGTTCGGCTTTGCTGCTCGCGAGGCTCACGAGCGGTGCTGCAGCCGGTTCCCTCCGTTCGCTTTTCAGAATGGATCGCCGCCGCGGTGTTGCTGGCTTTTGCGTTGCTGCTGGCGACTTATCCCTTCGCGCCACTGTTAGTGCGCGGAGATTTTGAAGCGACGGTGCTCGATGTGGGCCAGGGCGATTCCAGCTTTCCCGCGTTCCCTGAGGGCCGAACGATGCCGGTGGATGGCGGCGGGCTGGCCGGGTCGGCGTGGTTCAATGGGTCCCGATCGGGACCGGACATCGAGGAGGAAGTCGTCTCAGAATATTTGTGGTCGCGGAATCAAGCGGCTCGATGTCGTGGCTCTCGCGCACGCG
>Ga0210390_10002020_pt1 | contig 18466 bp, 14 predicted proteins | sample IncBWH11OmetaG_FD_161050 | JGI IMG/M metagenome (GOLD analysis project Ga0210390, IMG submission 161050) | Forest soil microbial communities from Barre Woods Harvard Forest LTER site, Petersham, Massachusetts, United States - Inc-BW-H-11-O ... | reverse complement strand
CCACCCTATTATCCTTGTGACGAAAATGGGCGTCGATCGTGCCGATGATGTCGCCGACCAGCCCCAGCCGCCCGGAGCTGTGGTTCGGACTGGGTGCCGCCGAGTGCTCGGCGGCATAGGCGCGAAGCAGATCGGCACGGCTGACAATTCCGACAATGCGATTGTCGCGCACCACCGGAACCCGTTTGATCCGATATTCCTCAAGGAGATCGACGATCTCGGAGGCCTCGGTGGTTTCGGTAATCCTGACCACCGGTGCGGACATGATTTCTCGAGCTGTGAGCTGTGGGTTCCGAAGGGTCGCAAGGAAGTCCGGATGAAGCGCTTCCCCTTCTGCCAGCAGCATCAGCCACCAATCACGCCGCGCTTCACGGTCGGCCTCGCGACGCCCGAGCAGATCGCCCTCGCTGACCATGCCGAGCGGCGTCCCCCCGCTATCAACAACCGGTACGGCACTGATCCCGTGAGCGAGAAGCAGCCGGGCGATCTCGGGAGTCGGAGTGTCGGCAGAGACGGTAACCGGATCCCTCGTCATAAACTCGCGCGCTTGCATCGCGAAATCCTTAAGGTACGCTGACGAATCTGAGCGCGCCCGTCGCGTCGACGGGCGAAGAGTCGGAGCCGAACTCACTCGCTCCATACTCAGTGGCCACCTGGCGGCTCCATCAATCAAGCGAAAAGAAATCGGCGCCTCCTACCCAAACGCCGTGACAGATGTGTTGTTGCCGCCGTCGTCGCCCGCTCCGTCGCAACCCGCTCGTCAATGGGCCATCAGCACCGGCACCGCCGCCGCGGTCTGCAGCACGTGCCGGGTGAACCCGCCAAAGATCCACTCGCGCATTCGGCTGTGGCCATAGCCTCCCATCACCAGGAGCGCTTGGCGCTCGGCCGCGGCGGCGAGCAGGCGGTCTGCCGGGCTGCGCTCGTCGGGCTGCAGCCGGTTGGCCGAGACCCGGAGGCCGCGCCAGCGCAGGCTGGTCATCAGCTGGTGGCCCTCCTCGCTCGACAGGTTCTCTTCTTCGGCGACGGTCAGGATCAGGATCTCCTTGGCGAGGTCCAGAAACGGCAGTGCCGCGGTCACCGCATGGGCAGCCTCGCGCGCGGCCTTCCAGGCGATGACGATGGTCTCGGGCAACGCGGTCAGCGGCGCCGCGGCCGGGATCAACACCGGGCGGCCGCTGTCGAGCACGGCGGCCTCGATCGTCTCCGGGGCGACGCCTTCGCCGTCGATCGGGCGGCCGATGACCATCAGGTCGGCGGCGCGGCCGTGCTCGGCAACCCAGTAAGGCTCGAGCCCGATTTGCCGCACCCATTGCGCCGAAGGGGCGGTCGGGCCGGGTGGGGTGTCGACGACCGCGAGCCCCTCGCGCGCGCAAAACCGGTCGAACAAGTCCCGCGCGCGCCTCTCGCGCAACTCCGCTTCCTCGTCGAGCCGCTCGACGAGGCCGCCGACCATGACCGAGCCGCCGCCCTCGGAGGACATCGTCACCGCCATCGACGCCGCGTCGACGCGCACATGCAGGAAATCGAGATGGGCGGCAAACGGCCGCGCCACCGCGAGCGCCGAGGCGAATACCGCGCCGTCGGCGTCGTTGCCGGTCGCCGGCACCAGAATGGTCTTGATCATCGGGTCTCCCTTGCGTATCGCGACCGGACGGCGCCGCCGGCGAGCCGTCCCGGGACTGTCCGGATTGCACCCGGCGTCGGCCGTCGTGCAGGCATCTGCCCCTTTGATGCGCTGTGCCCGTCGATCAGCGGCAACTCCGGCCGCCAATGACACTACCGCAAACCGGCGGTGGCGGACAGGACCGCGGCACGGCGCCCTGCGGAGGAGCGACTGAGCGCGGATCGGCCACCGTTCATCGACAGCTGCCTGTCACGAGAGGCGCGGGGAGGGGAGGGGAATGACCGAGCTTGGCAACGCCGGCATCCTGCTGCTGATCCTGCTCGGCGGCAGCGCGCTAGGGATGTTGATCCGCCCGTTTCTGTCCGAGCGTCACCGCGGCCGCGAGACCACGGAGCTGATCCAGCTGGTCATGACTATGCTCGTGACCTTCGCGGCATTGGTGCTGGGCCTGTTGACCAGCTCGGTCAAGGCCTCGTTCGACACCGTCGACAACGACCTGCGCGGCCTGTCTGTCCAATTGATTCAGCTCGATCGGTCATTGCGCCAGTACGGCAGCGAGGCAGACCCCGCGCGGGCGTTGCTGCGCAGCTACACGGCCGCCGCGATCGCCTCGACCTGGACCGAGGAGCCGAGGCCGCCCGGCGACTATTATCCGAAGCAGGTGTCGCCGCCGCCCGCGAGCGGCTCGATCGAAGCGGTCTCGCTCGGCGACATTCTTACGCGGGTCGAGACCGATATCCGCGGGTTCGAGCCGGAGGACCCGATGCACCGCCGGCTCGCGCTTACCTGCATCAACCAGTTCGAGCTGTTGATGCGCGCCCGCTGGAAATTGGTCGAGGAGGCGCACGGCTCGGTCTCGATGCCGTTCTACGTCGTGCTGGCGTTCTGGCTGGTGATCATATTCGCCAGCTTTGGGCTCAGCGCGCCGCGCAATGTCTTGTCCTACGTCACGATCGTGCTGGGCGCGCTGTCGATCGCCTCGGTGATCTTTGTGATCCTCGATCTCGACACGCCGTTCAGCGGCGTCTTCATGGTGTCGAGCCAGCCGTTGCGCGACGCACTGGCTCAGCTTAGCCGCTAAAGTCGGTTCAGCCACTAAAGACAGCGCCCTTGCCAAATCGGTACACTCGCGGGCGGCATCAGCCGTAACAACAATCAGCCGCCGGAGGAGCCATGCCCAAGAATTTCCTGACCCTCGACGAGCTTGATGTGCATGGCAAGCGGGTGCTGGTGCGCGCCGACCTGAACGTTCCGGTCAAGGACGGCGTCGTGACCGACGCCACCCGCATCGAGCGGCTGGCGCCGACCGTCGAGGCGCTCATCGGCAAGGGGGCAGCGATCGTCGTGCTGTCGCATTTCGGCCGGCCCAAGGGCGCACCCGACCCCAAGCTGTCGCTGCGCCCGGTTGTCGCCGCGCTGCACCGGGCGCTCGGCGGTCGCGAGGTGGCGTTCGCCGAAAATTGCGTCGGCGAGGAGGCGCGCCAGGTCGTCGACCGGTTGCGGCCGGGGCAGGTGGCGCTGCTCGAAAACCTTCGCTTCCATCCGGGCGAGGAAGAAAATTCGCCCGACTTCGCGCGCGCCCTCGCAGCGCTCGGCGAGGCCTATGTCGACGACGCCTTCTCGGCGGCGCATCGCGCCCACGCCTCGATCGTCGCCCTCGCGCAGTTGCTGCCGGCCGCCGCCGGCCGGTCGATGGAGGCCGAACTCGACGCGCTCTCGGCCGCCCTCGAGCATCCGGCGCACCCGGTCATGGCGCTCGTCGGCGGCGCCAAGGTGTCGACAAAGCTCGACTTGTTGCGCTTTGTCGTCGGCAAGGTCGACGTTCTGGCGATCGGCGGGGCGATGGCGAACACGCTGCTCTACGCCCAGGGGGTCGGCGTCGGCCGCTCGCTGTGCGAGCGTGACATGGCCGAGAATGCCCGCCGGCTGCTGGCCCTCGCCGCCGAGCGCAACTGCCGGCTGATTCTGCCCGAGGACGCCGTCGTGGCGGCCGCGCTGTCCCCCGGCGTCGCCTCGCGGACCATGCCGATCGGCGCGGTTCCTGCGGACATGATGATCCTCGACATCGGCCCCGCCACTGTGGCCCGCATCGGCGCCGCGCTCGACGAGGCGCGCACCCTCGTTTGGAACGGCCCGCTCGGCGCGTTCGAGACACCACCCTTCGACCGCGGTACCAACGCCGTCGCCGAGAAGGTCGCTGCCCTGACGCGGGCCGGCCGGTTGCGCAGCGTCGCCGGCGGCGGCGACACGGTCGCAGCACTCGCCGCCGCCGGGTTGACCGACGACCTCTCCTACGTCTCGACCGCGGGCGGCGCCTTTCTCGAATGGCTCGAAGGGCGCGAATTGCCGGGCGTGGCGGCACTCGCCGCCGCGGCCCTCAAATTTCGGCGAAGGCGGGGCGGTTGACGGCCGCACCCGCCGCCCGGCACAGTCGCTCCAAAGGGAGACGCCCCTCCAAAGGGATATGCCAATGAACGCCTCGGATGTCATGACCCGCAACGTCGTCACGGTCGCCTGCGGCACGCCATTGCGCGACGCGATCCGTCTGATGCTCGACAACAATGTCAGCGGCCTGCCGGTCGTGGACGGCGCCGGCCGGGTCGAGGGCATCCTGACCGAGGGCGACCTGTTGCGCCGCGCCGAGATCGCCACCGAACGAAAGCACTGGCCGTGGCTCGACTTCCTGCTCGGGCCTGGGCGGATGGCCAGCGACTACGTGCGGACCCACGGCCGCGTCTGCGACGAGCTGATGTCGCGCCACGTGTTCTCGGTCCAGCCCGACGCGCCGCTCGGCGACATTGTCGACCTGATGGAGCGGCGCCGCGTCAAGCGCGTGCCGGTGATCGACAACGGCGCGCTTGTCGGCATGGTGAGCCGCGTCGACCTGCTGACCGCCTTGGCGCGCATGCTCGACGCGCCGCAACCAGCCGGCGCCGGCAGCGACGACGCGATCCGGCAGCGGGTGTTGGCCGAATTCGACCGGTTTGGCTGGGCGCCGCGCGCCGGGCTGACGGTCACCGTCAAGGACGGCGTCGTCGAGCTTGACGGCGTCATCCTCGACGAGCACGAGCGCGAGGCATTGCGCGTCGCCGCCGAGAATGTGCCCGGGGTCAAGCGGGTCGCGGACCGCCTTGCTTGGGTCGAGCCGATGTCGGGAACGGTTATCGAGGGTGCGGAGGACAGCTCGGCAACCGTCGAGCGGCCGGCGCGTTGACGTGGAAACCGAGCAGCAGGCAGGCAAGATCGTGATGCGAGCGCTGCTGTCGTCGATTGTCTGCGCTGCGCTTGCAGCGGCGCCGAGCACCACGGCGGGCGCCGCTCCCGTGGCGCCGCGCGCCGATTTGGCGCCCCAGTCGGCCGGGGCCGTGCTAGTCGACGCGCGCTGCGGTCACGGCTGGCACTATGTTCCCGCGGGCTACGCCAAGCACGGCAAATGGCGCGACGCCCACTGCTCGCGCAACTGACGCGCGCCTTTGCCGATTGCGATCGAGGCGAGGGAATCTCCGGCCGCGAATGCCTGACAATCGCCGTGTCGCCGCTGCCCGATGTTCGTTGCGCCGCGGCAGAGCGATCCCGCAAGCGCTCGTCAGTGCGACATCAGCACCGGCACCGTCATGTGGTCGAGCAGGTCGCGGCTGACCCCGCCGAGCAGGCTTTCGCGCAGCTGCGAGTGGTGATAGGCGCCGGCGACGATCATGTCGGCGCCAAGGTCGGCGGCGCGCGACAGCAGGACGTCGGCGGTCGCGATGTCGCCCGACGGCGTCTCCTCTGCGCGGGCGTTGATCCGGTGCCGCCCGAGATGGCCGACAATACGCTCGAGCCACGGCCGGTCGCGGTCGAGGTCGGCGGGCTGCGCCCCGACATGCAACACCGTGACCGCCTCGGCGCCGCCGATCAGCGGCAGCGCGTCGTGCAGCGCCCGATTGGCCTCGCGCGTCCCGTCCCAAGCGACGAGCACCCGTCTGCCGACCAGCTCGAAAGCCCCGGCATAGGGGACGACGAGTACCGGCCGGCCGGTTTCGATCATCAGATCGTCGGGCCGCAGCCAGGTTCGCCGGTCTGAGTCGTCGCCCGGATATTGCCCGAGCACCGCCAGGTCGACCGACCTCGCGAACCGGATCAGCTCCGCCGGCTCGGTATGGTCGAATGACCGCCACTCGCCGTCGAGCGCGCGCCGCGCGAGCCCGTCGCGAAAGCGGTCTTCGACGGCGTCGGCCTCCTCGGCCTCTTGCAGGACCTGGGCGACCGGCCCCGATGCGCTTGCCGGGCGCCCGCCGATCGCGGCGGCGCCATCGGGCGAAACGGGCCCGAGAATCGTCGGCGGAAGCCCCACGCCAGCCGGCGGCGTGCTCCACCCGCCGGGCTCCGGCAACAGGTAGGCGGCGGTAAGACGCGCCTTGTTGGCCTGCGCGAGATTGAGCGCCAGCTCCAGCCGGCCGCTCCCGGTGGCATCGAGGGCGACGAGGATATCGCAAATGTCCATTTCTCTTCTTCCTGCTACGGCTGGCGCGGACGCACGCGGCACAGCCCAGCCACAACCGTTGGGCGGCCGACGCGGGTCATCTTAAAACAATATCCCGCCGCAATGCTCCCGGCGGAAACCCCGATTTGGCCGCCCGGACGGCTAATCTTGAGGGCCGCTACGATGAAGCCGGCACAAAGCCGGTGGCGACCGTAAGAACAGCACGGCGCCCGGAGCGCCGCCAGCGACGCCCCAGGCGTGCGCACGTCATCCCGCTCGATCCTCTGGCCGGGCATCCCAACCCAATGCGCTCGATGAGCGCTCAGGCTTGAGCCAAGAGCTTGACCAGAAAATCGTCGCGCCAGGCGGCCAGGTTGAATTTTCCGCGCAGCGAGACCTTCGACCGGTCCTTGTGCATCAGGTTCAGCGCCATGTGTCGCAAAATCGCGAGATTGTAGGGGCTGTTGTCGCGGCGGCTCCTGACCTGGTCTTCGTTCATCACGACGTTGAGGATCCAATGCAGACGGTTCTCGACGCCCCAATGCGACCGAACCGCCTCGCCCAGACGCTCCGCCGACAGCGGCGTGCTAAGCAGATAATAGGCCGTTTCTGTCGTCGTCCGTGGCGCCGCCTCGACGATCGTGCGGCGAGTGCGGATAACCCGGCCGACCGCGGCCAGCCCCGGCCATTGATAACGCGACTGCAACCGGCCGATGTCGCTCGAAACGAGGCTGCGGCGGGTCTCGATGCGCCCGTGATTGTTGTCGCGAGTGGCATGGCTGAGGGCGCGGTCGTGTCTGGGGTCTGCGAAAAAGCGGACGACATCGGCATGAAGGGCCTTGTGGTTCCCCTTGAGGGCGAGGACGTAGTCGCCCCCTTGCTCGATGATCCGCTGCCCGATGTCGCGCTGACAGTTGAGCGCGTCCGTCGTTACGATCCTCCCGTTAAGGGCCAGCATTTCCAAAAGCTGCACAACGGCGGTGCTTTCCTTGGTTTTTGCCGTGGTGGCGATTTGCGCGAGCACGAGTCTGGTGTCGCAGCACCACGCGCTGATCATGTGCAGCGCCGAGCCGGGGTGGGCCGGGTCGACCGGGCGCCGCAGCACCTTGCCGTCGATGGCGATGACCCCGGTAGAGGCCTCGCTAAAGCGCGCCACGAACCTTTGAAAGCAAGCGCGGAACTGATCCGGGTCGAGCTGCCGAAACACGCGGCTAAAGGTGTCGTGGCTCGGCACCCCGTTTTTCAGTTGCAGAAAGCTGCCGAGGAATTCCTGCTTGGCTTCGGCAAAGACCGCCATGTCGACGGCCGTTTGCCCGCCGGCCAGGACCGCGCACAGCGCGATCATCAAAATCTCCGGCAAATCATGACGCTTTGCGTTAGGGCCGCGCGGGTCCTTCAACTCGTTAAAGCAGTCGCCGAGGCTCTGCATTGCCCCCTCCGTCGCGTCGCGCGTCTTTACCGCGACGACCGGCGGGGCCGCCGATCGATGCAACCGCTTGTCCTTGCCATCAGGCTGAAACGCGTTTGCCCGAAGCAAGACCGGTGTGCACCGGCCACGGTCGGCTGCGCGCCGAACGCGGGGGCAGCAAGTCCGGCAGTCCTCGGCTCGCTGCTTTGCGCTAGGACACCGTCGGCGTCAAACATCACGACGGACGTCGATCGTCGAAGTATTTTGTCTCGGACGCAGTCAAAAGAGTCGATGTCCCGAGTTGTTGATCTAGAAGATGCTTGCGTCCGGGCTTGGGTAACAGACATTGACGTTCTTCCATCGTATGCCTTGTCCCTCCGAGATCGATATTGTTCACACGCGGTCAGCGAATTGTCTCTGTCCTCGTCAACTGCACGTCAAAACTGCATTTGACGAAAATTTAACTCAACTGTTGGAGGCCCGATTTGCGATTAAGTCCGTCGGGAACATTCGCACGGCGTCGCGCGTCGGCCGGTCTCCGCCGAGCCGCGTCCGATCGAGTCGGTTTGCGCTGGCAACCAAGTGACATCGTCGGCGAGATTCCCGCTAGGTGGAAATTGTCGGTTAATATTTCTCGCGGAAATTTCCGTTGACGCTGCTTAGGACCATCCTTTGACGCAACTCGCGCTAGACTTGCTCCAAAAGGATCGCGGCGCCAACGGCATACCCAACCCACCGGCGCTCCCGCGCCGGACCGCGCCGGACCAGATGGGGTGACGAACCGATGTTAATCCAAAAACTCGCCTGCGCGCCCGCCGGGAACGTGCGGCTCTTGTCTGCCGCGGTGGTTTGGGAGGATCAGGACTTCCCGCCTCAACAGATTTCTTTCGAGATTCGCAATCCTGCCTGGGTGGATCGGCCGGCCTCGGCGGATCGGCCAGACGAACCACACCGCGCTGGCGATCCGGGGTTTTCGAGCGACGGAGCTGGTGCCAACGCGTTTCTCGCCGCTTGTTTCCCACTCGCCGCAGTGCACGGCGAAGCGCGGGTGCGGATCGACGGCAGCCCGTGTCCGATGCTGGTCGAGGGTCTGCGCACCGCGCATGGCTGGTGGGCGAGCTGGGGCGGCATGCCGGGGCCCGCGCCGCAGATCGAAACCGCCGCCGGCGCTGGCGGACCAGGCGCCGACGGACCGCGCCGCGCCGTCGCCTTCCTGTCGGGCGGCGTCGACGGTCTGCACATGCTGATGCGCAATCGACAACTCTATCGTCGGGACGATCCCGCCTATATTCGCGACGTGCTGTTCATCCACGGCTTTGACATCGGCAAGCGCGCGCGCAAACCGGAACCGGAGCGCTATCGCGCGGCACTCAATCGGCTGGCTCCGCTGGCGGCCGAGACCGGCGTCAATGTGATCGCGTGCCGCACCAATCTGCGTCATCTGCCGTCAAAGCCGGATTTTTGGACCTACCGTCATAATGGCGCCGCATTGGCCGCGGTAGGACACGCGGCACTCACTGGCCCGGCCTTTCTGTTTATCGGCGCCTCTCATCACCTCGCTGACCCGGTGCCGATGGGCTCGCATCCGGCGGTCGATCATCTCCTGTCCACGCAGCGCGTGCAGCTGATCCACGACGGCTCGCGCTTTACGCGCCTCGAAAAGGTGCGCGAGCTGGCGGCTTGGCCGACCGCTCTCGCCACATTGCGGGTGTGCCCGGAGACCGACGGCGTGGAGGCGAATTGCGGGCGTTGCGAAAAATGCCTGCGCACGCGGCTCGAGCTGCTGGCGGTCGGCGTGGAGGAAACCGCGGCATTCGGCCCCAGCCTGACGCCGATCGACCTCTGGGAGGAAGCGGTGCCGGCTCCGAGCGGGCATCGCGCGATCATGTACGAGCACTTGTTGCCGGCATTGCGGGCGCGCGGGCTAAACGCCTTGTGCCGCGCCCTCGAAGCGAGGATCGACATTTATCGGACGCGTGTCGGCCAGCGATCCGATGGCACCGGCTTCACCGCGGCGGAGGCCGCTCGCGACCAATATCCGGTTGATGCTTTCCGGCCGGCGCTACACAATTGAGACGATCGGCATTTTGCCCCTCGGCTATGGAACGGGAAGAAAGTTATGGGACTGCTGATCGGGCTCCTCGGGCCCTTGGTGATCGAGAACGACCAGCGTCGGGTCGGAAAGCTTCCGAGAAAAGCGCGAGCGCTGATGGCCTATCTGGCCTCCCAGTCGGGGCGCCCGGTCAGCCGCGAGCGGCTTTCCGACCTGCTGTGGCCATATCAAGGATCGGACCAGGCCCGCCACAGCCTGCGCAACTGCCTCTTGGAGCTGCGCAAGGCATTGGGCCAGAGCGCCGGGCGATATCTCGCCGCCGAATTCGCCAATTGCCGGCTGCAGGACATCGAAACCGACGTGGATCGTTTCGAGCAATTGTCCCGCTCGAAGGATCACGCCGAGCTGGCTGGGGCAGCGGACCTTTACCGCGGTGAATTCCTCGCCGACTTCGTGATCGACTCGGAGCCGTTTCAGGAGTGGCTCGCCAGCGAACGGGATCGGACGCTCGACCTCATTTGCGGCATTCTGCAGCGGTTGACGGCATTGCAGGATGACGCAGGCGAGCATGAGGAGGCCATAAAATCCGCCCGGCGGCTGGCGGGGCTCGACCCGTTGTCGGAGATTGGCCAACGGGCCTTGATCCGCGCCTATGCGCGCGCCGGCCGGCGTCCGGAGGCGCTGCGGCAATACCGCACCTGCGCCGAGATCCTGAAGCGCGAGCTCGGCGTCGCGCCGGATGCGGAGACCCAGGCGCTAGCCAACGAGATCGCCCACGCGGGCGGCATCGCCGAGCCGTCAGGCGGTCGCCCAGCGGGGCGTCCGGGCGAGGCTCGCGTGCCCGCATCGGCGTCCATCTCGGTCAAGCGCGACGCCATTGGCGGCATGGCGTCGATCCAAGAAATGTCGCGGCTGCAATGGCCGTGCCTGTTGCCGAGCATTGCCGTCGCTGTCGCACCCCTGCGCAACTTGACGGGCGATCCGGCGCAGCAATATCTGATGGAGGCGTTCACCGACGATCTCGTCACCGACCTCCTGCGCCATGGTCCCGGTCTGTCGCTGGCGCGGATCGGGGAAGAGCGCCGGACCACCGAGGCATTGCCGCGGATCGCCGGTTCCGACGTCGAATATGTCGTGACCGGCAGCGCCCAGCGAAGCGGGGCGAGGACCTTCCGGGTCAACGTGCAGATCACCGACGCGACGACCGCCGAATACCGCTGGGCCGGCCGCTACGAGTTCGGCAGCGAGGAGGCGGGGCCGGCGCAGGTCCGGATCACCCGCCAGGTCTCGCGCGAGGTTCACGCGCTGCTGCTGCGCGAAGCGAGCCGTCGCGCCTTTGTCAATGCGGGTGTCGAGCTCGGGCTCGGCGAATGTCTTGGGCAGGCGGCGCACGCGCTCAAGGGCAAGATCCGGCCGGAGCTGACCGCCGAGGCGCAGCGCTGGTTTCTCGCCGCGCTGGCAATCGACCCGCGCAACGTCGAGGCGCTGATCGGTCTCGCCAAGACCTGCCAGCACCTGGTCAGCGCGCCCTGGTGGGCCGACTCCAGCGCGGCGACGGTCGCCTTCGACCTTGGGCAGGAGGCGATCACCTCGGCGCTGGAGCTTGCCCCGCGCAACGCGGTCGCCAAATGCATCCAAGGAATGCTTTATTCCGCGGCCGGCCAGTTGGAGGAGGCGGCAACCGCTTTCGATCGTGCATTGGCGGTAGATCCGAGGTTGGCGAGCGCCCACGGATTTTCGGGCTACAATGCCGCCTTTCTCGGACACGCCGAGGAAACGCTGCCGGCGGTCGAGCGGGCCATGTCGCTCGACCAGAGCGACCGGCGCCACAGCGTATTTTATTTTTTCGGCGGGTTCGCCGAATTGCTGCTCGGGCGCACGGACGGCGCGATTGCGCTGCTCCAGAAATCCCTGGAGCGCAATCCCAGCTATGGCTGCGCACAGCTATTCCTGATGGGGGCGCTGTCGTTGGTCGGCCGCAAGGCCGAAGCGGCGCGTGCGGTCACCGCGTTCCGCGAACAATATCCGGCGTCGCGCGCCAATGATTTCGAGCAGCTGTGGCTGGCGCGCTCAACCTGCGCGCTCTACCGCGCTCAGATCGACCCGGTCTTCGAAAAAATTCGCTCGCTCGGCGTCGGCGGTTGAGCTCGCCCGACCCGGCGCTCGCCCGGGCCTGACCGCTGCCGGAGCGTGGGCTCCGCGCCGGCTTACGAAGTCGCCGGTGGAACCCACGGCTCGGGGGCGCGCGGCTCGAGGTCGGTCACGACATCAACCACGACCGGCTCGTCGGCGGCGAGCGCCTCGTTGAGCGCGGGCGCGATCTCGGACGGATGCTCGACACGGATGCCGCGCACGCCAAAGCTTCTGGCAACGGCGGTGAAGTCGGTCGGCCCGAACCTGACAAGAGCCTCGCCGCGGCCGGGCCGGTTCCCGGCGATCCGCCGCACCCCGGTCAGGTTCTGGCCGAACCCGGAATTGTTGTTGACGACGACAGTGACCGGAATGCCGCACCGGTGCGCTGATTCCAGCTCTGCCAGATGATAGTAGAACCCGCCGTCGCCGGTAAAGCACACGACCTTGCGGCCGGGTGCGGCGCACTGGGCGCCAAGCGAGGCCGGAAACGACCAGCCGAGCGATCCCGCCGCGCGCAGATAGGTCTGCCCAGTGCCGTTGAAATCGACCATGGTTCCGGTCCAGATGCCGGAATAGCCGGTATCCGCCACCAGGATCCCGTCCGCGGGAAGTGCCCTTGTCACCTCGGCGCAGAGCCGCTCGACCCGGATCGGCGCCCGGTCGTCCTCGGCGAGCGGCGCCATCGTTGCCCGCCAGTCGGCGACGATCCGCGCGGCCTCGTCGGCAAAGCCGCGGTCGCGCTGCGGTTTCCCCACTGCGTCGGCCAGCCGCGCGAGCGAGGCCTTCGGGTCGCCGACCACGCCGATCGCGTCGGGATAGCTGCGTCCGATTTCGAGCGGGTCGGCGTCGAGCTGGACGATCTTGGTCGCGAGCGGCGGGACGGTCCAGTTCAGCGTGACCTGGTCGCCGGTGTCGCAGCCGACAAAAAGCACGAGGTCGGCCGAGTGGACGATGCGGTTCGCGGGGGGTGCGGAATAGCTGCCGGGCACCCCGACATGCAGCGGGTGGCGGGTCGAGATGATGCCGCGGGCGCCGAGCGAGGTGGCGACCGGCGCCGCCAGCGCTGCGGCCAAGGCCAGCACCTCCGGTCCGGCCTGCGAGGCTGCGGCGCTGTCGCCGGCGACGATCACGACGCGCCCGGCGGCCCTGAGCGCCGCCGCGGCCCGCTCGATGTCGCGCGCGTCGGCGACCGGCCGGTGCGCCGGAACCCGCCGCGCCTCCTGGTCGATGACCGTCGGCTCGCCGGTCTGGCCGAGCTCGATCACGTCGCCCTGCAATCCGCTGAAATCGAGATGGGTCGGGCGCGGCGGGTCGGCGAGCGCCGCGCGCCAGGCGTGGCGCAGCAGCCGCGGCAATTCGGACGTCGAGTCGACCGGCGCCGAAAATTTGGTCACGGCGGCAAAGAGCGGCGCGTGCGGGATTTCTTGGTAGCTGTTGCGATGCTGGAACGACGGCTCCTTGCGGCCGGTCAGCGCCACGACCGGGCTGTGCCCAAGCCAGGCGTCCTGCAGCCCGGAGGCCAGGTTTGCCGCACCCACCGACTGGGCCATGCAGACGCCGGGCGTGCCCATTACGCGGGCATAGCCGTCCGCCATGTAGGCCGCCGCCTTTTCCGAATGGGCGAGGACGCGGGTAACGCCCAGTTCGTCGAATTCCAGCAAGGTGCGGCGCAATACCGACTCGACAAAAAAGACGTGCGTCATGCCGCTGTCGGCCAACGCCCGCGCCAGCCACTGCGCACCATTGATCGTCGTTGCTTCGCTCAACTCTGGTTTCCTCCAAATGCCGCCGCGCGCGTGTCGCGCGTTCTACCGTGTTGCGTGTTCTACAAGGTCAGGCCGCCATCGACGATGACGGTCTGGCCGGTGATCATCGCTGCCCCGGCGCACAGAAAAAAGATCGTCTCGGCGATGTCCTCGGGCCTGCAGGCGCGCTTCAGCGGTGTGCGCTCGATCGAGGTTTCTTTGCGGTCGGCAGGCCAGTCCTTGTTCCACGGGCTGTCGACAAAACCCGGCGCGACCGCATTGACCCGCACTTCCGGAGCCAGGGTCCGCGCCAGGCTGCGGGTCAGGTTGATCAGCCCCGCCTTGCTCGTCGCGTAGGGAATGCTGCTGCCCGAACCCATCACCCCGGCGATCGAGGCGGTGTTGCAGATCGCACCTCGCGCCGCTCTCAGGGCCGATGCCGCCGCACGGGCGCAGCGAAACGGGCCGATCAGGTTGGTTGTCAGGATCGTCGACCAGAAATCCTCGCTCAGCGCCTCGAGGTCGGAAAACGGGATCGGCGTCGGCGTTGCCGGCGTTCCGGCATTGTTGACGAGAAAATCGAGCCGGCCGAGCGCGTCGATGGCGCTTGCGACCATTCGCTCCGCCTCGCCTGGCCGAGACACGTCGCCCGTGGCGCCGACCACCCGCCGGCCCGCGGACTTCAGCCTCTCGACCGCAGCCGGCCCGCGCGCGTCGTCCGGCAAGTGGTTGAGTGCGACGAACGCCCCGCAGCGCGAGAACATCTCCGCCGCGGCGAGCCCGATGCCCGAGGCGGCACCGGTTATCAGCACCGTCTTGCCGGCGAGATCCGCAGCGATCATGGCGGCACCCTTTGCCGAAGTTGGCGACGTGAAAAGGATGCGCCCGCCGCAGCTTGTGTCAAGCCGCGGGCAACCGGCCCCGGCCCCAAGGGCGTTTCGCGGTGCGGCGGAAACGCCACACCCCGCCCTACCACTTGCCGTAGCGCCCGACATACCAGGCCAATCCGATCAGCTCGTGCAGCGCGTAGTAGCTGGCAACCAGCGACGGGATCTGCGGAAAGACGACCGACGGCGACGGCTCGAACGATCGCCCCTCCGGCAGCGGCGCCGCGACCACCGGGTAGCCGACTGCGTAGAACGACCACAATGCCCGCGCCATGTGCCAGGAATTGGTCACGACCAGCGCCGACGGGATGCCGGCGCGGCGCAAAATTTCGGCGGAATAGAGTGCATTCTCATAGGTCGTCCGCGACCGTTCCTCGCGCCATCGCACCGGCACGCGGAAATCGCTTTCGAGCGATTGGGCCATCATGCCGGCGAGAGAATCGTCGGCGCGGTCGATCCAGCCGCCGCTGACCAGAATCGGCAGGCCGGTGCGGCGCTGTTCGCGGGCCGCCTCCGCCAACCGTTCGAGCGTCACCGGCCCGACCACGTCCCTGCCGCCGGGTTTATCGCTGTGGCGGTATTCGGCCGAGAGCACGACGATGGCGCCAGGCGGCGCCGCAGCCGGCAAAACTGGCACTTTCTGCGCGAGCTTGTCGGCCGATCGGATCAGCAGAACGCTCACCGCCGGCGTCGAGGCCAAATAGAGGCACGCGGTCGCCGCGCTCGCCACGACCAGACCGGGCCGTCGCCACCGCCAGGCGAGACCGATCCCGATCGCCGCCAGCAAGATGAACAGGTTCGGCGGAACCAGCGCCGAATACGAGATCCAGCTCAACGCGCTACCCGGTGCGAGGCGGCCGCGGGAGGAAACTCAGGCGGGCGGCAAATCAAGCGGGGCTAATAGTGCGATCGCTCCCGCCTGGGGCGCAGGTGCTTCGCGGCGCAAGAGGGCAACCCGCCGTCGCGCGATAATGCGGGGTGCGCCGGCAACGCCGCGGACCCCGAGCGCAGCGGCTTGGCATCGGGCGGCGGCGCGTAGCATAACCCGATGACGCCGCGCTCCAGGATCATCTCGCCGGTGCAGATCTTAACCTTCACGACGTTGTACCCGAGCGCGCCGCGGCCGCAACACGGGATTTTTGTCGAGACGCGGCTGCGCAAGCTCGTCGAGAGCGGCGAGGTCACGGCGCGGGTCGTGGCACCTTGCCCATGGTTTCCGTCCACCTCGCCCCGCTTTGGCGAGTACGCGGCAATCGCGCGGGTGCCTCGGCGCGAGACGCGGCACGGGGTTGACATCGAGCACCCGCGCTACCCGGTGCTTCCCAAGCTCGGCATGAGCATCGCGCCGCTTGCCTTGTTCGGCGCCGTGCTGCCGGTTCTGCGCCGCGAGATCGCCGAAGGGCATGATTTCGGGGTGATCGACGCGCACTATTTTTACCCGGACGGAGTGGCCGGCGTCTTGCTCGGCCGGGCGCTTGGGCGGCCGGTCGTCGTCACCGCGCGCGGTAGCGACCTCAACCTGATTGCCCGCCATGCGGCGCCGCGGCGCTGGATCCGCTGGGCGGCGGCGAAAGCGGACGGATTGATTGCGGTGTCGGCCGGGCTGCGCGACCGGCTGATGGCGCTCGGGGTTGCGCGCGACAGGGTCCGGGTGCTGCGCAACGGCGTCGATCTTACTCTGTTCCGCCCGGACGACCGGGCCGCGGCCCGCATCGCGCTCGGGCTCAGGCGGCCCACCCTGCTTGCCGTGGGGAACCTGGTGGCGCTGAAGCGGCATCGGCTGATGGTCGAAGCGTTGGCGCTGATCCCGGAAGCGGAGCTGATTATCGTCGGCGACGGCCCGGAACGGGCCGCGATCGAACGGGCGGCGCGGGCGCGCGGGATCGCCGATCGCGTCCGGCTGCTCGGCCGAATGGCGCAGGACCGGCTCCCGCAAATCTACAGCGCCGCGGACGTGCTGCTGCTGGTTTCGACCCACGAAGGCTGGCCCAACGTGCTGCTCGAAAGCATGGCGTGCGGGACCCCGGTCGTGGTGTCGGGGCTTGCCGGCATCGCCGACATCGTCGGGGCTCCGGAGGCGGGCCGCGTCGTCGCGGCGATCACGCCGGAACGCCTCGCCGCGGCGATCCGCGAGGTGCTCGCCGCACCACCCGCGCGCCGGGCGACCCGCGCCTATGCCGAGCGCTTCGACTGGCGCAGCACGACCGAGGGCCAGGTCGCGTTGTTTCGGGCGATCTGCGAGCAGAGGTCGAGCGGCGATCCGGCGGCCGCCGTCGCTCACCGCCCCAGCACCCGCGCGTAGACCTCGGCATACCGCGCGACGCTGTGCCGCCACGAGCGCTCGGTGTCGATATAGCGCAGCGCCTCGGCGCGGATGCGCGGCCAGGACGCCCGGTCGTCGAGCGCTACCAGCACGCCCTCGGCGAGCCGGGCGGGGTCGTCGGGCGCAAACAGATAGCCGGTCTCGCGATCGCGGATCAGCTCGCGATGGCCACCCACGTTGGATGCCGCCACGATCCGCTCCTGCGCCATCGCCTCCAATGGCTTTAGCGGCGTGACGAGCTCGGTCAGCCGTCGCGACGCGCGCGGAAACACCAAAATGTCGGCCAGGTCGTAATAGCGGCCGATTTCGCCGTGGGGCACCCGGCCGGCAAAGACGACGCTCGCGCCGAGACCGAGATCGCGCGCCAACCTCCGCAAGCTATGCTCTTCCGGGCCGCCGCCGACCAAGAGGACGGCGATGTCGGGCCGTTCACGTCGCATCGCCGGCACCGCCCGCAGCAACAGGTCGAGCCCCTCGTACGAGTAGAACGAGCCGAGAAAGGCGAGGACGTTGCTGCCCTTGAGCCCGAGCCGGGCGGCGAGCGCCGGGTCGCGGTCTCCCGCCCCGTGAAAGCGCTGCCGGTCGACGGCGTTGGGGATGACGGTGATCTTTCCGGGCGCGATACCGCGACCTACGATTTCGCCCCGCAGCCCTTCGCAGATCGTCGTCACCGCGTCGGCCCGGCGCAACGCGTGCGTCTCGACGCGCCGCGTCGCGCGGTAGCGCAGCCCGCCCTCGGCATGGGTCCCGTGGCTCGCCGCGCCGTCTTCCCACAGCGCGCGGACCTCGTAGACGACCGGGATGCGATGGCGCCGGCCGGCGGCGATCGCCGGCAGTGCGTTCAGCACCGGCGAGTGGGCGTGCAGGATCTCTGGGCGCTCCGCCCGGATCACGTCGTCGAGGCGCCGGCGCAAATCCCCGACGACCTTCAGGTCGCGGATCCACGGCAGCCGGGCGCCAAGCCCCGCCGGCATCGGAGTGCGCAGGAATTCCCACCCGTCGATCCGTTCGCGCGGCGGTCCGGGCGCGTAGTGCTTTCCCGAGGTCAGCAGGATCGGCTCCCAGCCCAACGCCCGTTGCTGGTCGACAATGCCGAGCGTGCGGTACACGTAGCCGCTTTGCAGCGGCAGCGAATGGTCGAGGATATGGAGAACCCGCATTCTCGGGATCGACCTGTTGCCGCCAGTCCGAGCTGTATACAGGAATTTTGTTGGCGCGAGCTTACGCCCGAGGAGCTCTTTCGAGGTTGACGCACCCCTCCGCCCCGCTCGGTTGGGGGTGGAAGCGGGGTGCCGCGCGGGCCGGGCCGAGGCACGCTCGGGGGCGGCGACAGATCGGCAGCGGCCGCGATGCCGTTCACGACGACCGCGGCCTTTTACCTAAATGAAACCGGCGGCCGGTATTTTGAGACGATGCTGATCGGAAACGGGACCAGCTAGCGAAGGCCGGCGGACGATGGGCGCAAATTTATCCCTTGCTGCCATCGCGCCCAGGCGATAGGGCAAACAACGGCCTGAATTCACAGGAGCCTCATGTCGATCCTCGTCACCGGAGTTGCCGGTTTTATCGGCTTTCACACCGCAAAGGCCTTGGCGGAGCGCGGCGAGCGCGTCATTGGGGTCGACAATGTCAACGATTACTACGACCCGCGATTAAAAGAAGCGCGCCTGCAGGAGCTGCATGGCCAGCCCGGCTTTGTCTTTGCCAAGCTCGACATCGCCGATCGCGACAGCCTGTTCGCGTTGGTCGCCGCCCACCGGGACCTCACCGGCATCATCCATCTCGCGGCACAGGCTGGCGTCCGCTATTCGCTCGAAAACCCGTATTC
>Ga0210390_10002015_pt1 | contig 18488 bp, 11 predicted proteins | sample IncBWH11OmetaG_FD_161050 | JGI IMG/M metagenome (GOLD analysis project Ga0210390, IMG submission 161050) | Forest soil microbial communities from Barre Woods Harvard Forest LTER site, Petersham, Massachusetts, United States - Inc-BW-H-11-O ... | reverse complement strand
CCGCACCGGAATACCAGAATGTCGATCGCTACCGCGCCCCAACCACCCCCACCGAAGAAATCCTGGCCGACATCTACGCCCAAGTGCTAGGACTCGAACGCGTCGGAATCGACGACTCATTTTTCGATCTCGGCGGCAATTCGCTTACCGCGATGCGAGTGATCGTCACGATCAACATCAGGCTGGATGCCCAGCTTTCGGTGCGGGCTTTATTTGACGCGCCGTCCGTACGAAGCTTGAGCCGGCAGTTGGGCACGGCCAGCGATCTGCACAACCACACCGACGACTTCCACGCCGAGCGAAACGGGCCCAGCTTTGGGTCCGTGCACGGCCGCGACAGTACCGAGGTGCACGCCGCCGATCTCACGCTGGACAAGTTCATCGACGCCACGACGCTGACCACCGCCTCGACGCTGCCAGGCCCAAGTGGCGAGGTGCGGACCGTCCTGCTTACTGGCGCGACCGGTTTCCTCGGGCGTTATTTGGCCCTGGAATGGCTGGAGCGGCTAGACCTCGTCGACGGGAAGCTGATCTGCCTGGTGCGGGCCAAGTCTCATGAGGAGGCAAGGCACCGTCTGCACAACACCTTCGACCGCGGCGATCCGCAACTGTTGCGGCATTTCCAGGAACTGGCCGCTGACCGTCTGGAGGTCATCGCCGGTGACAAGGGCGAAACCAACCTGGGCCTGGACCAAGAGACCTGGCAGCGACTGGCCGACACCGTCGATCTAATCGTCGATCCCGCAGCCGTGGTCAACCACGTGCTGCCCTACAGCCAGCTATTCGGGCCCAACGTCGTGGGTACCGCCGAGCTGATCCGGATCGCACTGACGGCAAAGATCAAGCCCTACGCTTACGTGTCGACTGGCAGCGTAGGTCGACAAATCGAGCCGTCGGCGTTCACCGAGGACGCTGACATTCGGATCATCAGCCCCACACGCACAATCGACAGCGGCTACCCCAACAGCAAGTGGGCCGGCGAGGTGCTGCTGCGCGAAGCCAACGACCTGTGCGCCCTGCCGGTCGCGGTGTTTCGCTGCGACATGATCCTGGCCGACACCACCTACGCGGGCCAGCTCAATGTGGCGGACAACTTCACCCGAATGATGCTTTCCCTGGTTGCCACCGGTATCGCGCCCGCCTCGTTCTATCAGCTAGACGCCGACGGCAACCGGCAGCGCGCCCACTTCGACGGACTGCCTGTCGAATTCGTCGCGGAGGCGATCTCCACGCTAGGTGCGCGGGTGGTCGACGGGTTCGAGACCTATCATGTGATGAACCCGCACGACGACGGTATCGGATTCGACGAGTACGTCGACTGGCTGATCGAGGCCGGTTACCCAATCCAGCGCATCGATGACTTCGGGGAGTGGTTGAAGCGGTTGGAGGCCGGCCTGGGTGCCCTGCCGGATCAGCAGCGTCAGCACTCGCTGCTATGGAGGTTGCCGTTGCACAATTCAAATTCCAATCATTTGCAACCCGAGGAGCCGATCCGCGGATCGCTTGGGCCGACGGATCGGTTCCGTGCTGCGGTGCAAGAAGCGAAAATCGGCCCCGACAAAGACAATCCGGACATCCCCCACGTCTCGGCGCCGATCATCATCAAATACGTCACCGACTTGCAACTGCTCGGACTGCTCTAGCGAAGCTCGGACCGGCAAAGCGTACGCAGCCTTGCCCATTTCATAAGTGAGAGGCTTGGATCCGCGATGAGGTTTGTGCTGGCGATGTGGGGAACTCGCGGTGATGTCGAGCCCTGCGCCGCCGTCGGCCGTGAGCTGCTGCGCAGGGGGCACGATGTGCACATGGCTGTTCCGCCCGAACTGGTTGACTTCGCCGAGGCAGCTGGGCTTGCGGCGGTCGCCTATGGGCCGGATCCGCGCCGCTGGCTCGACGCCCACCGCAACTTCTTCAGGAATCTCTTCGGCAACTTCTGGAGGATGCTGTTTCTGCGCAGGTTGTGGCGCGAAGCTGCGGAGTCGAATATTGGGTGCTGGAGGGAAATAAGCACGACCCTGACGTCGCTGGCGGACAGGGCCGACCTGCTGCTCACCGGCATGGCTTACCAGGACGCCGTCGCCAACGTCGCGGAGTATTACGACATTCCTTTGGCCACTCTGCATTTCGCCCCGGTGCGGGCCAACGGCCGGCTGCGGCCCTTCGTGCCGGCTCCGTTGGCCCGTACCGCAATGACGTTGGGCGAGTGGCTCGTCTGGCCCATGCGGAAGGAGGTCGAGGAAGCACAGCGTCACGAACTGGGCCTGCCGAAGGGAACGAGCCCCCCGTTTCGACGGATCATCGAACGCGGAACGCTGGAAATCCAGGCCTACGACGAGATGTGCTTTCCCGGGCTGGCAGCCGAATGGGCGAAATGGAATGGGCAACGGCCGTTTGTCGGCGCGCTGACGATGGAATTGCCGACGGATGCCGACGACGGGGTCGCGTCGTGGATTGCCGCGGGCACACCACCAATTTACTTCGGGTTTGGCAGCGTACCGGTCGAAACTCCCGCTGAAACGCTTGACATGATCTGCGCGGCCTGCGCGCAGTTGGGCGAGCGGGCGCTGGTTTGCTCCGGCGGGACTGACTTCAGCGATCTCCCCCATTTCGAGCACGTCAAGGTGGTGGGCGCGGTGAACCACACGGCCATCTTTCCGGCTTGCCGCGCGGTCGTGCATCATGGTGGCGCGGGCACTACCGCCGCCGGCCTGCGCGCCGGAGTCCCGACGTTGATCATGTGGATCGGTTTCGATCAGCCGCACTGGGGTGCCGTGGTCAAACGGCTGAAAGTGGGTACCGCCCGGCGCTTTTCGAACACGACCCGAGAGTTGCTGGTGGCAGACCTACACACCATCCTCGCCCCGAACTACGCCACCAGGGCCCGCGAGATCGCCGCTCGGATGACCAAACCCGCCGCCAGCGTTGCCAAAGCCGCCGATCTCCTGGAACATCTGGCCCATTTGAGGCGTGTTGGCTGATCGGCGAAGGCGTTGCCTCAGCGGGGTTGATGGAATCGCCGGCGGGCTGGAGAAAACTCGCCAACAATGCACGACACAATTGATCGTCGTATGGGGGCGTTTCGGCAAAGCTTAGCCCGCTCAAACCGGCGTGCACGGCGGTAGGCACCCATATCCTTTTCCAGAGCGGGCGCTGCGACCGTGGCAATGGCCGCTCCCAAAGGACGAACGAGACATGCACCCATGAAACGAGAAACGCACGCATGCGCAGAAGCGAATCTACGTATGACGCGATCGTCGTCGGCTCCGGAGCCTCGGGCTCATGGGCTGCCAAGGAGCTGACGGAAGGCGGCCTCAAGGTTGTGCTGCTCGAGGCCGGTAGGAACCTCGACATCGCCAATGACTGTCCTGTCGACGCAGAGGTGGGCGGGATGGGGATTGTGGGGCGCGTCAAATCGGCGATTCAGGGTCAGCACGTTCAGGTGCGATGCGGAGCCTTCTCCGAGACCACCAAGCAGTTTTACGTCAACGACAGAGAGAATCCTTATACGACGGCGCCAGGAAAAACGTTTGTCTGGATCAGGGGTCGGCAACTCGGCGGCCGTCTCCACATGTGGCTCAGGCATGTACCCCGCATGTCGAACTACGAGCTCAAAGCCGCGAGCGTGCGCGGAGACGGCGTCGATTGGCCGTTGGCCTACGAAGACCTGGTGCCGTATTACGACATCGTCGAGCGAACGCTCGGCGTCTACGGGAAGCCCGCACGCATTCCGAACTGTCCCGACGGACAGTTCATCGGGCCTCCGAAAACGACGAAGATCGAAGAAGCGTTCTTGACCAATGTCGAGAAACGACTCCCGAACGTCCGCGTGACGTCCGTGAGGAAGGTCAAGTGCGACGACAACATGGTTCCGCTTCCAGTCAGGCTCGCTTTGGCAACCGGACGCCTCGACATTCGGACCGACGCCGTCGTGAGCCGACTGTTGATTGATGCGCGGTCAGGGAAAGCGACCGGCGTTGAATACATCGAGCGATTGACAAACAATACGCAGGCAGTTCATGGAAAAGTCGTGGTCCTCTGTGCGTCGGCGATCGAGAGCGCGCGGATCCTGTTGAACTCGGCATCCACGACGCATCCGTCAGGCGTCGGCGGATCGTCGGGCCATCTCGGTCGTTATCTGTGCGATCACGTTGTGCACATTCAGAACGGCAAGGTGTCTGAAGGGGATGTTGAGCCTGGTTTCGCTTCTGCGGGCGCCGGCCTTTACATTCCAAGTTTTTGCGAAAGGGAGCCGAAAAACTTTCCTGGTGGCTACGGCATTGAGGTCGCGATCGGTCGCGGCAGCCCGGTTTGGGCCATGGGGGCGTTTGGCGAAATGCGGCCCCGGTTCGAAAATCACGTATCGCTCGACCCAATCGTCAAGGACGCGTGGGGGATTCCCGTTGCCAGAATCGAGTGCGGCCATTCTCAAGATGAACTCAACATGATTGCTCACATGAAGCGGACGCTTCCGGAAATTGCAGCCGCCGGCGGCCTGCAGATCGACAAGAACTCCGATCGCCTCCTCCGGAGGGATATCGCCTCTCGGCTGCTTCGATCCCTGTTCCTGACGGACTACGGCGCGTTTCGGCCCGGGGGAGCCATTCACGAGACCGGCGGCGCGCGCATGGGCGACAAACCGGACAACTCGGTGCTGAACTCCTACTGTCAGTGTTGGGATGCTGACAACGTGTTCGTCACCGACGGCGCATGCTTTGTCTCATCCGGATTCCAGAATCCCACGCTCACGATGATGGCCCTCACGGTTCGAGCGTGTCGTTTCATCGTTGAAGACTACGCGAAGCATGTGAGTTGAATGGATTCCGGGAGGGTTACCGGGATCGATGAGCCAGTCTCCCGAACCGTCTTCGGCACTGATCGATTGCGGGGCCGGCGACCACCGTGGTTGCTCAATCGAAGCCTTGAGCAACACGGCTTTTCGCTATCGGACCGGCGATCCGAGCTCGGATGCGCACATCGCCGAGCACGGAGAAAACGATGATGCACGACCAGTTCAACTACGCGTTTGTTCACGGTGATGCTCTGGGCAGCTGGGTGTGGGACGAAATGATCGCGGCGCTGGACAGGCAAACCCACGGCGCGTTTGGTCGCGCCCTAGCGCTCGATGCCCCAGGTTGTGGGTTGAAAAGGTCCAGGGCCACTACCGAACTCACGCTCGAGAATGTGGCGACTGAGTTCATCGAGGACATCGAGAGAGCCGGCATGGAAGACGTTGTGCTCGTCGGACATTCGCTGGGCGGTCAAGCAATGGCCCTCATGGCTGAGCTTCAGCCGGAGTTGTTTCGGCGTCTCGTGTATGTGTCCTGCTTAATCCCGCTCCCTGGTCAAAACGTGGCGCAGATGATGGGAACCGGTTTGCACGGGAGCAATCCAGATGAAGTTGGGTATCCTCTCGATCCAACTTGTAGCGACCTGAATGACCGTTTTGCGGCTATGTTTTGCAACGACATGGACCACCAGCAAGCAACTGCTTTTCTGGCCAAGCTCGGTGCAGACGTATGGCCACCACAGACGTATGTCTTCACCGAATGGCGTTACGACCACCTCACCGACATGCCCGCGACGTATGTGCTCTGTCTGCGCGATCAGAGCCTGCCTGTCGAATGGCAGGAAGTCTTTGCATCCCGGTTCAAGGTTGATGAAATCGTGCGCGTCGATGCGGGGCATCAAGTGATGAACACCCGCCCGGAGGCGCTGGCGGAAATACTTCGCCACGAAGCACAACGCACGCCAGCCCGCGACATTCGATCTCGCCGCAGCACGGCGGCCAACCCCTAGACCTCGGCTGGCTCCTGGCCCACCGGACCCGGCTGATATTGGCCTTCGCCGATCAGCCAATACGCCTAATGCGGGCGAGGTTTTCCATGAGATCAGCGGCTTTGGCAACGCTGGCGGCGGGTTTGGTCATCCGCGTGGCGATCTCGCGGGCCCGGCTGGCGTATTGCGGGGCCAGGATGGTGCGCAGGTCTGCGGCCAGCGACTCCCGGGTGAGGCTCGAAAAGCCGCGGGCGGTACCCACTTTCAGTCGTTTGACCCGACCACCCCAGTACGGCTGATCGGAATGGAACCAAAGGATCAACGTGGGGACTCCGGCGCGCAGGCCCGCGGCCGTGGAGCCCGCCCCACCGTGGTGGACGACCGCGCGGCAGGCGGGAAACGTTGCGGTGTGATTCACAGCGCGTACCACCTTGACGTGCTCCAAATGGGGGACGCCGCCGTAGTCACTCCAGCCCGAGCAAACCAACGCCCGCTCGCCTAACTGCGCGCAGACCGTGCCGATCATAGCGAGCGTGTCGGCCGGAGATGGGACCGGAATGCTGCCAAAACCGAAGTAAATCGGTGGTGTTCCCGCGGCAATCCACGACGTGATCTCCTCATCGGCATCCGTCGGCGACTCCATCGTCAGCGTGCCGACAAAGGGCCGTAGGCCACTCCATTTCCCCCATTCGGCGGCCAGCCCGGGGCAGCAAACCTCGTCATACGCCTGGATTTCCAGCCATCCGCGTTCGACGATCCGTCGCGACGAGCGGCCCGTTGTCTTCGGCAGGCCCAGTTCACGGCGCTGTGCGTCCTCGGCCTTCTTTTGTTTGCGCCGAGACACCCACCAGAACACCGTCATTGCGAAGCGGCGCAACGGTGCCGACCGGGTCGGAACGAAATAACCTTTGGCCCGCACCGGGAAGATATGGTGCGTGGCCAACGGAATGCCGTGATACTCCGCGACGTTGACAGCTTGCTGTTCGAAAAGCAGGCCGGTGAATAGCAGGTCGGCCCAGCCTGCCAGCGACGTCAGCGTCGGGCTGATCTCCTCCACGCACTGGTTAAAGGGCTCCCAGAGTTCGCGCCACAACCTGATCAGATAAGGGATGTTCCAGAAGTTGCGGAAGAAACGCGTCCAGAAGTCCCGGTGCACGTCCAACCACGCCCGCGTATCCAGCCCGTAGGCGACCGCCGCAAGCCCAGCCGACTCGGCGAAGCCGACCTGGTCGGGCGGGACAGCTATGCGCACTTCGTGCCCTCTGCGCAGCAACTCACGGCCGACGGCAACGCAGGGCTCGACATCGCCGCGCGTTCCATAGCCTGCCAGCGCGAATTTCATTGTGAAATTTAGCCTTTCAATGTCATCGGCTGTGCACCGTCTCGGTCGAGTGGTAACCACGCCTTCGCGTGTCAGCTGTTCGGCGATGACCGGACGTCAGACACTCTCGGTCGCCGCCGTCAGGTGGCTCCTGTTCGTCGTTCCGCCTCCGTGAACTGTGCGTCGCCATCGACAAGGTCGCGGAACCAGCTGATTGTTGGTTTCAGTCCTTGGTCCAGATTTGTGACCGGTTCCCATCCGAGGGTCTCGCGCGCCAGGGAAATGTCTGGACAACGCAGCTTCGGGTCGTCAGGCGGCAGCGATATGAACTCGATACGTGAGTCGGACCCAACAGCTGCGCGTATACGTTTCGCCAGTGCCAACATAGAGATTTCCTGTGGGTTGCCGAGGTTGATTGGGCCGGGGACATCGGACTCGATAAGGCATATCAAGCCCTCCACCAGATCGTCGACGTAGCAAACAGACCTCGTCTGGCTGCCGTCGCCGGTCACCGTTAGAGGTTCGCCGTGCAGTGCCTGCCAAATGAAGGTGGGAATGGCACGACCGTCATTTGGCCGCATTCGAGGGCCGTAACAATTGAAGATTCGAGCAATCCCGGTGTTGACCGCATGTCGAGCGCGGTAACTGGTCGTCAGGGCCTCGGCAAACCGCTTCCCCTCGTCATACATACTGCGTGGTCCGATGGGGTTGACGTTGCCCCAATAGCCTTCCGGCTGCGGGTGAACGTGTGGATCGCCGTATATCTCCGATGTGGATGCCAAGACGAAGCGAGCTCGCTTTTCACACGCCAGTTCTAGGCAGTTGAGCGTGCCCGCAGAGCAGGCCTTGAGCGTCTCGATTGGTAGACGTGCGTAATCGTGCGGAGACGCTGGACTGGCTAAGTGCAGCACAACATCGACCGGCCCGGGTACCGCGAACCGATCCGTGACGTCGCCCGGTAGGTAGGTGAACCCGCCGAACTGCGACAGGTGATCGATATTGCGCGGGCTACCGGTGCTGTAATTGTCCACGCAGAGCACCTCATAGCCATCGAGCAGCAAGCGCTCGCAGAGCGCCGACCCAATGAAGCCGGCTCCGCCCGCCACAAGCGCTCGACGCATGGCTAAAGAAACTCTCTTCGCGATTCCGATGGGCCGATGGATTCTGAGCATACGGCGAATTTCATCGCAGATCATAGCCTTTCACTTGGCGTGCCCGTTCTGCGAAATGAAAGCGGCGGCCTCGCGTCCCCGGCTCAGCCGCGGGAGTATATCGGGCAGGACGTCGCAGGAGGGCCTCTGCGCGACCCTTCAAGAACCTACCTAAACAACCCTGGATGGGTAGTCGCCAGCGCGCCCCAACGTCTGGATCCGTTCATTAGCAACGGTATTGGATAGAATCCCGGGCGACTGAGCCGGGCACCCGGGGCTTCGCAGCAGGCGGCCTACCCCTACACCTCGGCTGGCTCCGGGTTCACCGGACCCAGCTGCCATTGGCCTTCGCCGAGCAGCCGTAGCCGTTGTTGATGGTGCTGCTCGACGGTGCTGCGGTGACTAACGCTGACCACGATGGTGTCCGGCAATTCGGCGCGCAGCAATTGATACATCGTCAACTCCAGCCCTTCGTCCATCGCCGAAGTGGCCTCGTCGGCGAACACCGCCTTGGGTTTGGTCAGCAGCACGCGGGCGAATGCCACCCGCTGCTGCTCGCCAGGCGACAGCACTTTGACCCAATCCCGCTCCTCGTCAAGCAGATCAACCAGATGCGGCAGCATCACTTTGACCAACATCTCGCGGAGAGTGGTGTCGGGGATGTCACCTTCCGACGACGGATAGCACACCACCGCCCGCAGATCGCCCAACGGCACATAGGGCAACTGGGAGAGGAACATCGTCTCGTTAGGTCCATCGGGGCACCGCAACGTCCCCGATCCGTACGGCCACAACTGGGCGAGGCTACGCAGCAACGTCGTTTTGCCGCTGCCCGACGGACCGGTGATCACCAGCGCCTCACCTTCGGACAGGTGCAGGTCGAGTGAGTCGATGAGCTGGTCGCCGTCCGGGGTGCGGACCTCGACGCCCTCGACGTCGACGGCGCCGTCGACGCTTGGTCTGACCAGGAGCTCGGGCAGCTCGCGGGCCTTCTCGTCGGCGACCACCAAGCCGTGCAGCCGGATGATCGCCGCGCGATAGCTCGCGAATTGATCGTAGGCGTTGCGGAAGAAGGACAGCCCGTCCGAAATGTTGTTGAACGCCGTTGCGGTCTGCGTGACGCCACCGAACTTGATCTGACCGGCGAACAACCGCGGCGCCTGGAGCACCCACGGCAACGGGACGATCAACTGACTCATCGATATGTTGAATCCGAACCAGCCGATGGTCCGATTCACGTATCGCAAATAGTTGTCGATGATCGGACGGAACCGCGCGCTCAGCTGTACACGTTCGGCGCTCTCGCCCCGGTAGAAGCCGACCGCCTCGGCGGCGTCGCGCACCCGGACCAGGGCGTAGCGGAAGGCGGCGTTGGTCAGCTCGTTGCGGAAGCTGAGCCGGATCAGCGGCCGCCCGATCCAAAACCCGACGATCGTCGCTATCAACACGTAGACGATCAGGATCCAGAACATCGCCCTGGGCATGCTGATCCCGAACAGCGTTAGGGTGCCCGACAAGTTCCACAAAATGGCGGTGAACGAAACCACCGACAGAACCGATTGCACGGCTCCGAACAGGAGCACACTAGTGGTGCCGTTAGACGGCACATTGGGTGTGGATCCCACCCCGGCGGTTAAGATGTCGATGTCCTGCTGAATACGCTGGTCGGGATTGTCGATGGTGTTGTCGATGAATCGGGCGCGGTAGTACGCGCGCCCTTCCAGCCAGTCACCGGTGAGCCGATCGGTGAGCCAAACCCGCCACGCCACAATGAAACGTTGCATGAGATACATATCGAGCACTCCACGAGCGATGTATAACGCCGCCATGATGGAGAAGTGGATGATCGACATCCAAAACCCATGTACGCCAGACGTTTTTACGGCGTCGTCATGAATAGCCATGCCCTGCACAGCCGTCTGAATGGACGAGTTCAAATCGTTGGCCTGGTAGCTGAACAGTACGCTCAGACGTACTCCGATCACTACCGACAACAACAGCACCCCGAGCATCAGCCAAACCCGGGCACTGTGCCTACCGGTGAAATAGCCGCCAGTGATCCACCAGAACTGGCGGCCCCAAGGGGTGAGCAATCGCAGCAGCACAAGCACGGCGAGCAAGCACAGCGCGCTGATCACCCACGCGATAGCGGTCCAGGACAGTGAATCGACCAGCGTCTGGCCCCAGTCGATGGACGGCTTGAATAAGTCCACGGTGCGTCTGCTCCTTTAGATTGCTAGCTGCACTGCCGGGCGCGCGTCGAACGCCTGGCTGACAAGACTTTCCTGCGAAGCTACCCGGACACTGCGGCAGCGCGACGTCTGGGCTTGTGCGGCCAGATCATTCCATCGAAAGCGACGCCCACGCGCAAAAGTTCGATAGCAGGTCACACGTTGGCCGGCTCCCGCTCGATCCGGCGCAGTTCCCACCTGCCTTCGCCGAGCAACTCAAGCAAATGGTCGTGGTGCTGCTCGACCGTGGGCCGATGACTGACGCTGACCACGACACATTCCGGCAATTCGGTGCGCAGCACCTGGTAAAGCGCGAATTCCAGCCCCTCGTCGAGCGCGGAGGTGGCCTCATCGAGGAATACCGCCTGCGGCTTGGCGAGCAGGACGCGGGCAAAAGCGACGCGCTGCTGCTCGCCAGGCGACAGCACCTTGGCCCAATCGCGCTCTTCATCAAGCCGCGCAGCCAGCGGAGCGAGCGCAACCTTGGTCAACGCGTCGCGCACCGCGACGTCGGAGATGTCCGCCGACGAATTCGGGTAGCAAATTACGCCACGCAAGTCGCCGAGCGGCACATACGGCAACTGCGACAAGAACATTGTGGCGTGCTCACCCTCGGGCCGCCGCAAGGTGCCGGAGGCATAGGGCCACAGCTGCGCCAGACTGCGCAAAAGCGTGGTCTTGCCCGACCCCGAACGTCCGGTGACCACTAGCGCCTCACCGCTGGTGAGGCGCACCTCGAGCGGGTCGATCAACTGTTCGCCACTGGGCGCACGCACCTCCACGGCAGCGATTTCGACCGATCCGTGCTCGCTCGGCTCCACCGTCACCTCGGGTAGTTCCCGGCCGCGGGCGTTGGCGTCAACCAAGCCATGCAACCGAATGATCGACGCGCGAAATGCCGCGAATTGGTTGTAGTGGTTGCGGAAAAACGACAATGAGTCCTGGATCGTGCCGAATGCGGCCGCGGTTTGCGCCACGCCGCCCAAACCGATTTTCCCGGCGAACAGCCGCGGCGCCTGAATGAGCCACGGCAGCGGCACCATCGTCTGGGTGATTGACACGTTCCAACCGAAATACCCGATGGTGCGACTGACGTAGTGGCGGTAGTTGTCGATGATCGGCATGAAGCGCTGCCGCAATCGGGATCGCTCGGCTTCCTCGCCGCGATAGAAACCGACGGCTTCGGCGGCATCACGCAGGCGCACCAACGCATAGCGAAAGGCGGCGTTGAGCCTCTCATTGGCGAAACTCAGCTTGATCAGAGGATGCCCGATCCAGAACGTGACGCTGCTCGCCATCAGCACGAAGACGATGACGATCCAGAACATCGCACGCGGAATGTCGACATGGACCATCGGGACGGTCAGCGTGCCGGAGAGGTTCCACAAGATCGCGGCGAACGAGATCACGGACACCACCGATTGCACAGCGCCGAACAGCAGGGTTTGGCTGGTGCCAATGGTCGGCACGTTCGTGGTGGCGCCCGCGCCGGCGGTGAAAACGTCGATGTCCTGCTGGATACGCTGGTCCGGGTTGTCAATCGTCTCGTCGATGAACCGTGCCCGATAGTAGGCGTGTCCGGAAAGCCAGTCGGCGGTGAGATGCTCGGTGAGCCACACCCGCCACGCGATGATGAACCGCTGCATCAGGTAAAGGTCGACCATGGCCAAGGCGATGAATATCGCGGAGAGGATAGAAAAGGTAACCAACGCCATCCAGAAGCCATGCATGCCTGACTGTTTGATTAATTCGTTTTGCGCGCCGGAGCCGGTGAACGCCGTCTCCAGCGCGTTGTACAAGTCCTTGCTGAAGTAGCTGAACAAGACGTTTACGCGCACGACCGTGACGACCAACAACAGCAGCACACCGACTACCAGCCACACCCTGACCGACCGCAAGCCGGTGAAGTAGCCCGAGGTGATCCGCCAGTACTGGCGTCCCCATCGGGTGGTAAACCTCAGCACCACCAAGACGACAAGAACACAGACGGCGGTGAGCACCCACGCCCGGGCGATCCACCACAACGAGTCGGGCACAGCGTGCCCCCAGTCGATGGATGGTTTGAACGACTGCAGAGCGGTCACGAAGTCTCCTCGCGGGTCTGAGGCATTCCGCACGACGCCCCATCGGAAAGCTTGCCGGGGAAGCTACCGGAGGCTTGCCGATAGGCTGCCGGAATGAGCTCCAACGGCGCAGCTAATGAAGCCTTCCACGCGGGCCGCCTGGTCGCGCGCCGGCTGAAGGCGAGCGGGATCGACACCATCTTCACGCTGTCCGGCGGTCATTTGTTCTCCATCTACGACGGGTGCCGCAGCGAAGGCATCCGGTTGATCGACACCCGCCATGAGCAGACCGCTGCCTTCGCGGCCGAAGGCTGGTCGAAGGTGACGCGCCAACCGGGCGTCGCCGCGCTGACCGCTGGTCCGGGGGTGACCAACGGGATGAGCGCGATGGCCGCCGCGCAACAGAACTCCTCGCCACTGCTGGTTCTCGGTGGTCGGGCGCCCGCGCTGCGCTGGGGGATGGGATCGCTGCAGGAGATCGACCATGTTCCATTCGTGGCGCCGCTGACCCGATTCGCAGCCACCGCGCCGTCGGCCGAGGCCGTCGGCGGGCTCGTCGACGAGGCGCTGCGGGCCACCGTCGGCGCGCCGTCGGGAGTTGCGTTCATCGACTTCCCCATGGACCACGTCTTTTCCGTCGCCGCCGACGACGGAAGCCCCGGCGCGCTGACCGACTTGCCGGCACCAGCCCTGGCCGACGGCGACGCACTCGAGCGGGCGGCCGGTCTGCTGGCCGCCGCGCGGCGTCCGGTGATCATGGCGGGGACCAACGTGTGGTGGGGTCACGCGGAGGCGGCGCTGCTGCGGCTGGCCGAGCGGCGACGCATACCGGTGCTGATGAACGGCATGGCCCGCGGCACCGTGCCCGCAGACCACCCGCTGGCCTTCTCGCGGGCACGCTCAAAAGCGTTGGCGGAGGCCGACGTTGCGATCGTCGTAGGCGTGCCGATGGATTTCCGACTGGGTTTCGGCGGGGTGTTCGGGCCAGAAACCCAGCTGATCGTGGCCGATCGCGCCCAACCCGACCGTGACCATCCGCGGCGCATCGCCGCCGGTCTCTACGGTGACCTGTCGGCGACCCTGACCGCGCTGGGCGAAACGACCCACGCCGGCGAAGCCGGCCACGACGACTGGGTCGCCGATTTGCGGGCGGCCGAGACGACGGCGCGAGACCGCGAACATGCCGACCTGGCCGACGACCGCAGCCCGCTGCATCCGATGCGGGTCTACGCCGAACTGGCGCCGCTGCTGGAACGCGACGCGATCATCGTTGTCGACGCCGGCGATTTCGGCTCCTATGCGGGCCGGGTCATCGACAGCTACGTGCCGGGCGCGTGGCTCGACAGCGGCCCATTCGGTTGCCTCGGTTCGGGTCCCGGCTATGCGCTGGCCGCCAAACTGGCCCGGCCCGACCGTCAGGTCGTCTTGCTGCAAGGCGACGGCGCCTTCGGATTCAGCGGCATGGAATGGGACACGCTGGTCCGGCACAACGTGCCGGTGGTGTCGGTGATCGGCAACAACGGGATCTGGGCCCTGGAGAAACACCCCATGGAGGCCTTGTACGGCTATTCGGTGGTGGCCGACCTGCGCCCGGAGACCCGTTACGACGAGGTGGTCCGTGCCCTGGGTGGGCACGGCGAGCTGGTGTCGACACCAGGTGAGCTTCGGCCAGCGTTGACACGCGCCCTCGGCAGCGGCCTGCCCGCCGTCGTCAACGTGCTCACCGACCCCGCCGTCGCCTATCCACGCCGCTCCAATCTGGCGTGATGTGCCTGTCGCGCCGAACCGGAGTCGTCTGAGTCGACCGTCGCCGACCGACGCGTACCGTTGACCTGTGCCGAAGACCACCAACGCTCCGTCGGGCCGCCTGAGTAGCCGATTCTGGCGGCTGCTCGGCGCCAGTGCGGAGAAGAATCAAAGCCGTTCGCTGGCCCAGGCCAGCGCTTCTGGAGAGTACGACGAGAAAGCCGCCGACCTCGACGACGAGCAATTACGAAAAGCCGCCGGCCTGCTCGACCTCAGCGACCTCGCCGAATCCGACGACATCCCCCAGTTCCTTGCCATCGCGCGGGAGGCGGCCGAACGCTCCACCGGGCTACGGCCGTTCGATGTGCAGCTGCTCGGCGCGCTGCGGATGCTGGCCGGCGACGTGATCGAAATGGCAACCGGCGAGGGCAAAACCCTGGCCGGAGCGATCGCCGCCGCCGGGTACGCGTTGGGCGGCCGGCACGTTCACGTCGTCACCATCAACGACTACCTGGCCCGACGTGACGCCGAGTGGATGGGTCCGCTGCTGGAAGCCCTGGGCTTGACGGTCGGCTGGGTCACCGGTGAATCGACGGCCGCGGAGCGTCGCGCGGCCTACCAGTGCAATATCACCTACGCCTCGGTCAACGAGATCGGCTTCGACGTACTGCGCGATCAGCTGGTCACCGATGTCGCCGACCTGGTGTCGCCGAACCCGGATGTCGCCCTGATCGACGAGGCCGACTCGGTGCTCGTCGACGAAGCGTTGGTTCCGCTGGTGCTGGCCGGAACCAGCCACCGCGAGACCCCGCGGCTGGAGATCATTCGGCTGGTCGGTGAGCTGCAGGCCGGCGAGGATTACGACACCGACTCCGATAGCCGCAACGTCCACCTGACCGAGGAGGGCGCGCACAAAGTCGAAAAGGAGCTCGGCGGAATCGATTTGTACTCCGAAGAGCATGTCGGCACCACACTCACCGAGGTCAACGTCGCGCTGCACGCGCATGTCCTGCTGCACCGCGACGTGCACTACATCGTGCGCGACGACGCGGTGCACCTGATCAACGCCTCCCGCGGCCGGATCGCCCAACTGCAACGCTGGCCGGACGGTCTGCAGGCAGCGGTCGAGGCGAAAGAAGGCATCGAGACCACCGAAACCGGTGAGGTGCTCGACACCATTACTGTGCAGGCCCTGATCAACCGGTATCCGACGGTCTGCGGCATGACCGGCACCGCGCTGGCCGCCGGCGAGCAGCTGCGCCAGTTCTACAAACTCGGTGTTTCCCCGATACCGCCGAACACACCGAACATTCGCGAGGACGAGACCGACCGGGTCTACATCACTGCCGCGGCGAAAATCGACGCGATCATCGCCCACATCATCGAGATGCACGAAACCGGACAACCGGTGCTGGTCGGCACCCACGACGTGGCCGAGTCTGAAGAGCTGCACGAACGACTGCAGCGTCGCGGCGTGCCGGCGGTGGTGCTCAACGCCAAAAACGACGCCGAAGAGGCCGGGGTCATCGCCGAGGCCGGCAAGCTCGGAGCGGTCACCGTGTCGACCCAGATGGCCGGCCGCGGCACCGACATCCGGCTCGGCGGCTCCGACGAGGCCGATCACGAGAAGGTGGTCGAGCTCGGAGGGTTGCATGTCATCGGGACCGGCAGGCACAACACCGAGCGGCTGGACAACCAGTTGCGTGGACGCGCCGGCCGCCAGGGCGATCCGGGTTCATCGGTGTTCTTCTCCAGCTGGGAGGACGATGTTGCCGCGGCCAACCTCGAGCCCAACAAGCTGCCGATGCAGACCGACGAGGACGGCCGCATCGTCAGCTCGAAGGTGGCCGGACTGCTGGAGCACGCCCAGCGGGTCGCCGAGGGCCGGCTGCTCGACGTGCATGCGAACACCTGGCGCTACAACCAGTTGATCGCCCAGCAGCGCGCCATCATCGTCGAGCGGCGCAACACCCTGCTGAGCACGGCCGCCGCCCGCGAGGAGCTTGCGGAGCTGGCGCCCGAGCGGTACGAGGAGCTCTCCAAAGATCTTTCGGAAGACCGCCTGGAGACGATCTGCCGGCTGATCATGCTGTATCACCTCGACCGCGGCTGGGCCGACCACCTGGCCTACCTGGCCGACATCCGGGAAAGCATCCATCTGCGCGCCCTCGGTCGGCAGAACCCGCTGGACGAATTCCACCGGATGGCCGTGGACGCGTTCGCGTCGCTGGCGGCCGACGCCATCGAAGCGGCCCAGCAGACCTTCGAAACCTCGCCGGCGATCGAGGAGGAGCCCGGTGTGGACCTGTCCAAGCTGGCCCGCCCGACGTCGACATGGACGTACATGGTGCACGACAACCCGTTGAACGACGACTCGCTTTCCGCGCTGAGCCTGCCCGGCATCTTCCGCTGAGGCTGAAGCGAGCTAAGGTCACGGCTCATGGATCGGGCGCCCGCACACGACCGGCTCCTGACGGTGCCCAACCTGCTGAGCGGGCTCCGTCTGGTGCTGATTCCGGTCTTCATCTATCTGCTGCTGGTTGCTCATTCCGACGGTTGGGCGGTGGCCGTCCTGATGTTCAGCGGGGCATCGGACTGGGCCGACGGGAAGATCGCACGACTGCTGAACCAGTCGTCGAAGCTTGGCGAGTATCTGGACCCGGCCGTCGACCGGCTCTATATGGTGACCGTTCCCATCACTCTCGGACTGCGGGGCATCGTGCCGTGGTGGATCATCGCTGTCCTGCTGGCCCGCGACGTGCTGCTGGCCGCGGAGTTGCCGCTGCTGCGCACCCGCGGGTTCACCGCACTGCCCGTGCTCTACATCGGCAAGGCCGCTACTTTCGCTCTGATGTCGGCGTTTCCGCTTATCTTGCTTGGCCATTACGACACCACGTGGAGTCGTGTCATCCTGGCCTGCGGGTGGGCCTTTTTGATCTGGGGCATCTACTTCTACCTGTGGTCGTTCGTGTTGTACGCGGTGCAGGTGGTGTTGGTGATGCGCCGGCTGCCCCCGGTGCGGGAGGGCCGCGAAAAACCAATGCCTAGTAAGGCAGAAACCGATGGCTGACCAGGCGCTCGGCGGCTACGACCCCTACGCGGGCCTCAGCGCCCACGAAGCGGGACGACCACAGTTCATCCCGGTGCCGTCGCTGCTGCGTGCCCTGCTTTCCGAGCACTTGGATCCCGGCTACGCGGCCGCCGCCGCCAAGCGAGACGGCTCCGGCGAGCCGCAGACCCGTAGGGCCCGTGTTCTGACCTGGGTCTGGCAAGCGTTGGCGGCGTTGCTGGTGGCGACGGTGTTCGCCGCGGCTGTTGCCCAGGCCCGGCTGGTCGCGCCGGGGGTCAGTGCGGCCCAACGGGTACTGGCGGGCAGCGTGCGCTCGGAGGAGACGACAACAAGCGACTTAACCGCGCGCCGGAATGCGCTTACGGCACAACGTGATGACGTTCAGCGGCGGGCGTTGGCCGAGGATGCCCAAGGCCGACGGTTGCTCGCCAACCTCGACCGGCTCAGCCTGGCCGCGGCAACCACGCCCGTCACCGGGCCGGGTCTGAGCGTGACGGTGACCGACCCCGGTCTGGGCCCGAATCTTTCCGACGTGTCCAAGCAGCGGGTGGCCGGCAGCCGGCAGATCATCCTGGACCGCGATCTGCAATTGGTGGTCAATTCGTTGTGGGCCAGCGGCGCTGAAGCGATCGCCGTCGGCGGTGTCCGGATCGGGCCGAACGTGACCATCCGGCAGGCAGGCGGGGCGATTCTGGTCGACAATAATCCGATCAGCAGCCCATATGCGGTCCTCGCGGTCGGACCACCGCATTCGATGCAGGACGTTTTCGGCAGCAGCCCGGGCCTGCGCCGGTTACGGCTCTTGGAGGCGTCCTACGGCGTCGGTGTCAACGTCAGCGCCCGAGACGACCTCATGCTGCCGGCCGGGGCGGTCCGAGATGTCAAGTTCGCCAAGAAGATTGGTCCTTAGTGGTGAAGGGAGCGGAACACCGATGATCGGTATTGCAGCGCTGGTCGTCGGGATCGTGCTGGGTCTGATGTTTCATCCAAACGTGCCGGAGGTCATCCAGCCGTACCTGCCGATCGCCGTGGTCGCCGCACTCGACGCGGTGTTCGGCGGGCTACGGGCCTACCTGGAGCGGATTTTCGACCCAAAGGTTTTCGTGGTGTCGTTCGTCTTCAACGTTCTGG
>Ga0210390_10002014_pt1 | contig 18491 bp, 2 predicted proteins | sample IncBWH11OmetaG_FD_161050 | JGI IMG/M metagenome (GOLD analysis project Ga0210390, IMG submission 161050) | Forest soil microbial communities from Barre Woods Harvard Forest LTER site, Petersham, Massachusetts, United States - Inc-BW-H-11-O ... | reverse complement strand
GCCGCGCGATAGGAGGCTTTCAGCAAGATCGGGCCGCAATGCCTCTCCTCCACACCACATTCTTAAATTCGCGCTGCCCATCCAACCGGCTTCGACGAGCATTCTCCAGGTGGAGGGCGTGGCCTGCATGACGGTCGCCTCTGATTCTTCCAGAAGGCTCGCGAGTAACTCCGGGTCCAGGACCTGCTCTCTTGAGGCCAGGACCAGCTTCGCTCCGCAGACCAACGGACCAAAAATTTCGAGCCCCGCGATATCAAACGAGAGAGTGGTGATCGCGACCAGCGTGTCTTCAGTGCCAAGTCCGGGCTCGCGCAACATGGAAGCGAGCAGATTGACGAGGGCTCCGTGAGGAATCTCAGTCCCCTTCGGATTGCCCGTCGACCCGGAGGTATAGATGAGATACGCCAGGTCTTCGGATGCCGGCTCGTCTTTGAGAGGCTGTTCAGCACTCGCACCTATCTGATCCGATATCGGCTGGTCGATCATCAATAGAGCGGCGCCGGAATCGGGCAAGGTATATCGCAGTTTCGACTGCGTGACGATCAGGGGCACTGCAGCGTCAGAGAGCAGGAATTCTATTCGCTGAGGAGGCAGTTGAGGATCAAGAGGAAGATAGGCGCCGCCTGCCTTGAGAATACCGAGGAGCGCCACGACCATCTCGGCACTGCGGTGCAGGAATACTCCCACAACCGTTTCCCGGACAACGCCGCGAGCGCGCAGAACATCCGCCAACTTATTGGATTGCGCATCGAGCTCGGCATAGGTGATTGATCTCTCCCCGAAGACGAGCGCCTGGGCATCGGGAGACTTCGCTGCCTGCGCCTGGAACCATTCGGGTACGGTCGCGTAGAAGCTCGCCGGGATGCCGGTGCGATTCCACTCTTCGACGATCTGGTGCCGTTCGGCTTCGCTCAACAGTGACAGGCTGTGGATGGGCGTCGCCGGGTCGGACGCCACGGCTTCGAGCAGGCGAAGGTAGTGCTGTTGCATCTGCTGGACGGTCTTTCCCACATATATGTCAGTGTTGAATTCGAAGTCGCAGCGGTAATTCCCCTCGAACGGATAGATGTCGACGGCGAGATCATAACGCGCATGAAGGCTTTGAAAATCGATCGGCTTCATCTCCAGATCGTCGAGACGTAACGGCGGCAGCGGAGCATTCTGGAGCGTAAACAGAACCTGAAAGATCGGGCTTCGGTCGAGACTGCGTTCAGGCTGCAGCTCCTCGACAAGCTGATCGAAGGGAACACTCTGGTGCTCGAACGCCTCAAGCGCTGTTTTTCGGACCCGTTGCACCAACTCGACGAACGAAGGATTTCCGCCAAGGTCGGTGCGCAGCACCAGGTTGTTGATGAAGAAACCAACGATGCCCTCAAATTCACTCTTCAGACGTCCCGCAGTCGGCGTACCTATCAGAATGTCTTCCTGCCCGGAATAATGCCGCAACAGAACATTGAATGCGGCGAGCAGAACCATGAAGAATGTCGCATTGTGTGCCCTGCTCACCTGCTGCAGTCGATCTGCGAGATCCGCGGAAATGTATATAGTCGCTCGTTGACCCTGAAAGGTCTGGAGCGAAGGCCGCGCGTAATCGGTGGGAAGTTCGAGCAAAGGAAGTTCTCCCGCCAGTTGCTGCCGCCAGTACTGCATGTCGGCCGCATAGGACGACTCCGCCCCCTGCTGCTCCCAGGCGACGAAATCGCGGAACTGGAACTGGAGCGGGCTAAGCGAGAGTTCACGGCGTTTCAGGAATGACTCATAGAACACTCCAAGCTCCCTGGCCAACACCCCTAATGACCAGGCGTCGGAAATGATGTGATGCATGACCAGGATGAGCACGTGCTGGTCCGGGTTCTTTCTCAGCAGCGTTGCCCGAAATAGCGACTCCTGATCAAGCGAGAATGGCTTTCGGGCTGCCTGCTGAGCAAAACGCAGCACCTCAGCCTGCTGCATGGCGGGCGAGAGAAACGAATAGTCGACAAAGTCCGCCTGCCAATCGCGCGCATCCTCGACCATGGCATATGGCACGCCCTCCTTTTGCAGAAAGCGGGTGCGAAGCGATTCATGCCTTTCGACAAGGGCTTTGAGCGATCTCTCCAGCGCATCTCGTCTCAGAGGTCCGTCAATGGTAAGCGCAATCGCAATGTTGTAGACAGGATTCCCGGGGTCCAGTTGATTCAGGAACCAGAGGCGTCGCTGTGATCTTGAAAGCGGATGCCCGCCCGCAGGCAATGTCTCCTTTCCCCCGGCCAGGATCATCTGGCGCACTTCGTTGGAAAGCGGGACTTCCTGGATGGTGAGCGAAGGATCAGCTAACACATAGCGGAGAAAGTCGAGATAGTCCGATTGAATCTCGCGGATCGTTTCTTCGTCGAGGATATCGGTGTTGTATTCAAAGTCGCATCGGTATCCATCACCATCGGGCCAGATTTCTACCGCGAGATCCGCGCGTGCAATCCCTGGATCCACCTGCTCCGGTTCGACCCTCAGCCCCGGGAGAAGGAGACCCGCCATCGGCACATTTTGCACGGTGAACATGACCTGCACCACCGGGCTGTGACTTAGGCTGCGTTTAGGCTGGAGATTCTCGACCAACAGATCGAATGGGACATCCTGGTGGGCGTAAGCGAATGTCGCACTCTCTCGCACTCTTGTGAGCAAGTCATAGAAGCTCGGTGCTCCGCTCAGGTCCGTCCGAAGGACGAGTGTGTTGACGAAGAATCCGACCAGCGACTCGAGTTCCTGCCTTTGCCGATTCGCAGTCGCACTGCCGACGACGATGTCTTCCAGGCCGGTATATCGAGAGAGCAAAGCCTTGAACGCAGCAAGAAGCAACATGAACGGCGTGGTGCCGGTATTGCGGCATAGGTCGCGAATGCGCTCGCCAACAGATGCGTCAATGGCGAGTGCAATTCGTTTTCCGTTAAAAGTCTGCACGGCCGGCCGGCGCCGGTTTCCGGCCAGGTCCAGAATCGGTAAAGAGCCCGCGAGACGTTCGCGCCAGAATGGCGTTTGCCTCTCGGCTGCCCTCTGTCCCTCGCTTTGCTCCCAACGGACATAATCTTTGTACTGAAAATCGATGGCGGGAACCCCGGGCTGCTCTCCGGTGGTCAGCGCGGCGTAATGCGCTCCCAGTTCTTTCGAAATAATACCAAGCGACCAGCCATCGGCAACGATGTGATGAACGACCAGCAGGAGCAAGTGGCGCTCCTCGGAAATTCGGAAGAGCGTAGCATTAAAGAGCGATTCGGCTCCCAGATCAAAGGGCTGTCGCGCCGCGATGCCAGCCATCTTTCGCGCTTCACTTTCAGCCACGGCTTCAGGAACAGACGACAGATTAACGAAAGCGCTCTTCCATGCCGCTCCATCATGCACGCGGGCGAACGGAACTCCGTTCCGCTGATAAAACGAGGTGCGCAGCGGCTCGTGCCGCTCGACCAGCGCTTGCAGGGATCGCTCTAGCGCATCGCGATTCAACTCTCCGATGAGCCTCAGGGCGACTACAACGTTATAGACGGGACTCGCCGGATCCATTTGCGCGAGAAACCAGAGCCTGCGCTGTGAGCGAGAAAGAGGCAGATCGGACAAAACGCCATGTCCGTTTGCCGAAGCCTCCAGAGGAGCCGGCTCACGCAGGAAGGCCAGGATTTCCTGCTTGCGTTCGGCGAGTTGCCGCCTGATCTCCGCCGTTATCGCTCCTTTCGGTGCGTTGCAGATCAAGCGCTCACCATCGAGCGACAAAAGCACACCGAGGGATCGTAGGTCGGACAGGAACTGAACCAAAGGCTTCATATGGCCAGCTCCTCATATTCAGGGGAGTCGGGTTGCAGCCGAGCGCCGTGACTGTCGCTCACAAGCCGTGCATTCAGATACATTGCTGCCGAATCCAGAGTCGGAAATTCGAAAAAGAAGTTCGGAGTCAGCGTCAAGCCCGACTCCTTCTGCAGCCCATTTTTGAGTTCAAGAGCCATCAACGAGTCGAGTCCAAGCTCCGCGAGCGGCTGATCGTCACGAAGAGCAAAAGCTGGTCCCAGGCCGAGCGCCCTGACAATTCGATCCCGCAAATACTGCTTGATAATTTCCAGGCGATTCTGAGGAAGCGCGTTCGCCAACTGCGCATTCAATGTAACTGTGGGCTCAGGGAAAGGTTCGTTCTTTTCAGCTGGCAGGAAATTCTCAAACAATGGCCAGTCTCGTGATGTGTGACCCAACGCAAGATAGGTCTGCCAATCGATCGCCACAGCCGACACTTCAGCCACCCCGCTGGCCATTGCCTGTTCAAGAAGCTCAATTCCCTTCTCAGGAGAAAGAGGGCTCAATCCCAATCGCGCAGCGCGGCCCGTATCATTCATGCGAGCCGCCGCGCCGATGTCCGACCATGGACCCCAGGCAATCGTGATGGATGGAAGCCCTTCTCGGTGACGTTGCTGGGAGAGAGCATCGAGAAAGCCATTTGCCGCGGCATGATTGATCTGCCCGGCGGACCCGAGAACGGATGCGGCGGATCCAAATAGCACAAAGAAATCGACGGGATGTCTGCGCGAAAATTCATCAAGAAGCCAGCTTCCACTAACCTTCGACGCAAATACCGTTGCGAATTTTTCGCGTGTCTGCTGAAGCAGCGTGCTGTCGTCCAGCGTGCCTGCGGCATGCACGATTCCGCGCAACTCGGCCCGGCTTTCGCCGATCTGTTCGAATATTTTTTCGACGTCGCGTCGCTCAGAGATGTCGGCGAGCAGATCGTGAATCCGCACACCGCGATCTTTGAGTTTTGCGATTTGCTCGCGAATCCCCTTTGTCGGCTCGTTGCGGCCGACCATGAAGATGCGTGTGGCCCCGCGCTCCACCATCCACTGCACAGTGCGAAGGCCCAGTCCACCGTACGCGCCAGTCACTAAATAAGCTGCATCCGGCATCAACTTGCACGGCTTGGTATCGCGAGACGAGACCGAGCTGAGGGCGGCCAGTCGAGGAAGGACGAGCATCCCCTGGCGGATTGCCAGTGAAGGCTCCCGGGTGCCCTCCCGGATCAGTTGACCGAACCGAACCCAGTCCCTCTCGGTAGGCTTCGACGGGAGATCGACGCAGCGGATCGACAACTCGGGATGTTCCAAGTGCGCTGTGCGCGCGATCGCAACGGCAATTGCCGAGGGCAGATTTATGGGCCCGTCGTTCTCAATGGCAGCCGCGCCCTTTGTGATAAGCCAGATCGTAGCTCGATCCAATCTCTCCTCCGCCACTGCCTGCAGTAACTCGAGCACAACGACGGCATTCTCCAGGGTGCGTTCCGGAACGTTGGGATTCGGGACTTCCGAGTTAACGGGCGTATCGACCAGCTCAAGCAGAATGGAGGACGGCTTTTTATCTGCGCGCAGCCGCTGCCTAAGGGCGCTTCGCGCTGCCCTTCCACTCTCCTGTCCAGGAGGTGTTGCGCCTTCAAGTTTGTGAACAGTGATGCCCGCGGCCTCGAGCGCAGACGAAAGAAGATCGGGCTTTGTGCCTCCACTTAGGAGGTTTCCGCCGACAATCAGTGCAGACGGCCCATCCTCGCGGGTTGCAGTATCAGCAGCCTGAGCGACAAGAATGGTCTGCCGCTCCGTAAGCACTCTGACCGGGCCATCTTCTTCCAGCGCCGCACCTCGAATACCGAGCTCCGAAAAGAGATCCAGCCATTGTTGGCGACGCATCAGAGGGTAACTTTGCCGACGCTGCGCATCTGCAAAGCGCCACCACCCTTCGGTCATCCCCACGGTCAAGTCGCCAAACCGCTGCAGAGCCGTGCATTCAGAAATCAGCATGGTGCCGCCCTGGCGAAGCGTCGATCGCAGCCGATTCAACGTCTGAGCGAGATCCGTCGTCGCGTGCAGCACATTCGCGGCGACAATAATATCGACGCCATCATTAATCTCTGAATCTCCGCCAATTTCCTTTTCGAGGTCCAGAGTTGCGTATCGTACAAACGGAAATTTTGCGAACTTGTTACGAGCCATGCCGAAAAACGCGGAGGAAATGTCCGTAAAGATGTACTCGACGCACATTCCATTCAGCAGGGGCAATATTTCAGAAGTAGCGCTGCCGGTTCCCGCGCCAACCTCCAGCACTCGTACAACGCGATCTGCCGGATAAGCTTCGATCGATTTTCGCACTGCCTGAGCGAGAGCCCGATTAAAGATCTTCGACGCGGGCGCATCCTGGTAGACCTGTTCGGCGAGGTTAAGGGAACCGTTGGGGAACAACGCTTCCACCGCCGACATTCGCCCCTGCAGAACTGCGGCCAGATTGGAGGCCTGGCCGAGAAAATTCAGCTCTGCCGAAAACAACGGAAATTGCGCCGACAGCCGCGCGCGTTCGCTAGCCGACTTACTACGTGGGATTGTGCCGAAAACCCAACCGTCTCCGTTGCGGTGGACGATACCGTCTTCTTCCAGAATGGCGAACAGCCTTTCCATCAGGCGACGATATTGCGGTCTGACGCCTAACTTCGCGTGCAGGTCAACGGGAGAAAGGCGTGTGCCTTCGCGCAGATCGGCACCCAGTTCGTCCAGCGCGTCAAGAATGTATGTGGTGCAGAGATGATCGAGCTCGGGGAGGAAGTCGTCATACGCTGCAATCGTTTTGTGCGTTTCCGCATCGCGGTTCATTGCGTCGATTGCGTTCGCCGCAGCGTCGAGCATGCGACCGGGCGTGAGGGGCTGGGAGGCGCTGGCCGAGTTCGGTTGCACCCGCCACTCTGTTGTATAGAGCAACGGATCGAAAGATATCTGCGGCAAAGGCGCAGCGATGGCACTCTCAGGAGTCGTTACCCAATATCGCTGCCGTTGAAAAGGATACGTCGGTAACGCGAGTTTGCGAACAGAACGGTCTTCGTAGATTCCACTCCATTGAATGGGTGCACCCAGCAAATAAAACTGACGGACGGCTTCGTACAAGCTTGTCCAGGCGTCTTTGCCACGCCGCAAAGAAGCACAGCACGCGACCGAAGAGTGTGCGAGAGAAGGTTTCGCCATCCCGAGCAGGACCGGGTCTGGACCTATCTCGAGGAGAGCGGCGGGACGCTGCTCCATCAAAGAAGCTAAACCTTCGGAGAATCGGACCGTGCTACGAATGTGCTTCCGCCAATAGGCGGCGTCCGTTCGTTCCTGGGAGGAGTGCATCTTTCCGCTCACATTGGAAATCAGGGAAATAGCCGGCGCATCGTAGACCAGCTTGGCAGCCCGCTCTTCAAACTCATTCAGGATCGGCTCCATGAGCACAGAATGAAAGGCATGTGAGACGGTAAGTGACTGCGCTACTATTCCCTTTCCGACAAGCAGGTCGCGAAGACGTTGAATCTGCGTGGAGTCACCGGAGACCACGACATTTCGAGAGGCGTTTACCGCGGCGATATTGACATGGTGGAATTCGCGGAGAATTTCCGAAATCTCTTCTTCTCCGGCCCGGACAGCGAGCATCATGCCGCCTCGTGGAAGAGTGGCCATGAGCCTTCCTCGTTCGTAAGCGAGCGCAAGCGCCGCTTCGACCGGGAAAACCTGGGCGACACATGCGGCTACGTATTCTCCAAGACTATGGCCGAGAACAACAGAGGGACGGACTCCCCAGGAAAGCCACGTCAGGGCCAGCGCATATTCAAATGCGAAGAGCGCGGGCTGAGTCCAATGAGTTTCATGAATCAGATCCGGAGGAATTGTTTCCTCCCCGCATAACATCGCCGAGAGTTTGTGTTCGAGCTTTCCGCTTAAAATGTCGTCGCAATGATCGACGGCAGAACGAAAGACGGCGTTCTGCGTATAGAGTGCTCGACCCATACCCGAATACTGGGAGCCCTGACCAGTAAAAAGGAAGCCGATCGAAGGCTCTTCATATCCGGCGATGAACCGGTAGGACGGATGATCTTCCACACGCTGGTCGGCTAGCTGTTGCAGTTGATCGGACGCTTCTTTGGTTGAGCTCACAAGGAGCGCGATGCGATGCTGGAAGTGCGACCGCCCCGCATTCAGCGTGAAAGCGAAATCCGCCAGAGAAATTTGCGGTTTCTGTTGCAGATAGCCGGCATATCTACGGCACAAAGCGGAGAGCGCCTCCGCACTTTTTGCTGAGACGGTGATGATCTCCGACAGGAAAGGATCGCAGGTTTTGATCTGCGGGAGCTGAGATTCCTCGACAACGATATGCGCATTCGTTCCGCTGAAGCCAAAGGAACTGATGCCAGCAATGCGCGGGCGCTCTGTAACCGGCCATGAAGTTGCGCTCAGCGGGATTTTCATCGGCAGTTGCCGCAGAGCATCGTTTTCATGCCCGCTTGATACGTGCAAATGAGGTGGAAGCGATTCATGCTCTAACGCCAGCAGAACCTTAATGACACCAGCAACGCCGGCGGCAGCCTCAAGATGGCCGATGTTGGTTTTTACCGATCCGATCAGGAGCTCTCCACGAGTATCGTTGTGGCCAAAGCACCGACCGAGAGCTCCCAATTCGATCGCATCCCCCAGGACTGTTCCCGTGCCGTGTGCTTCAATGTAGTCCACGTCTGCGGGAGAGAGCCGCGCTTGTTTGAGTGCCGCGTTCACAACCGCTTCCTGAGAGGGACCGTTCGGCGCGGTCAATCCGCTGCTCCGCCCGTCGTGATTGATGGCGCTTCCGCGGATCACTGCGAGAATGCGATCCCGATCCGCCTGGGCATCTGCAAGCCGTTTCAGCACCAGCATCCCACAGCCTTCCGAACGCACGAAGCCGTCTGCCGATTGCGAAAACGTCTTGCAACGGCCATCGCCGGCAAGCATGTGTGCCTGCGCCAGCGCAATCGTCACATGAGGGACAAGAAGCGCGTTGGCGCCGCCGGCTAAAGCCACCCTACATTCATTCTGGCGAAGGCTCTGGCAGGCGAGATGGATTGCCACGGCCGAGGAGGAGCATGCCGTATCGATCGCCAGGTTCGGTCCCTTCAATCCAAGGAAATAAGAGAGCCGACCAGCCGCCACCGAACGCGCAATCCCGGAGCCGGAATAGGCGTCAAGCGTTGTTTCGTCGTCCATATTCAACAGCGAGGCGTAATCGTTCGTGCTCATGCCGACGAATACCCCGGTCTGGCTGCCGTTCAACAACTCTGCCCGTTCGCCGGCGTTTTCCAGGGCTTCCCAGCTGACCTCAAGCAGCATCCTCTGCTGTGGATCCATACCGACGGCTTCTTTCGGCGCAATGCCGAAGAACGCCGCATCGAATTGATCAATATGACCGACGAAACCTCCCCACTTTGTATTTGCTTTGCCGGGCGTGCCGGGCAAGGGAGCGTAGAAAGCGTCCGCATCCCAGCGGCTGGAGGGAATCTCCTGAATCGCATCTCCGCCGCCTGCCAGCAGATCCCAGAAGGCATCCGGCGTATCGATAGCGCCGGGCATGCGAAGCGCGAGGCCGGTTACAGCGATGGGTTCGGGGGCCGAGGTCACTTGTGCCGCTAAACGCCGCTCCAGTTCGGCGGCGAGCAAGGCAAGCCGCTTCGGAGAGAGTTTCTGGATGCGATCAAGGAAACCCTTGAATGTAGATTCAGTTGCCATGTGCTCCATTGCTTCGAATGTAAATCACGAATGAGAATCGAGCGATTCTACTTCCTGGTCAGTCATATGCTCGATCATGTCGAGAATGTCCAGGACATTCTCTTTCCCGTTCGCGACGTCTGTGGTTGGAGTTGCAATCTTTGCGAGGGGAGAGGGGTTTATGTCGGTGACCGGCGGTGTTCGATCGACGGTTAATGTCTCTTTCTCCAAATACACGGCGAGCGTTCGCAGTGTCGGATGATCGAAAAGAATAGTCGAGGGAAATTGCTTGTGAAATAGCCCGGACAGGGTATTGCGCAATTCAATGGCAAGCAAGGAGTCCATCCCGAGTGCGCTCAACGGCAGATCGGGATCGATGTCCTCGTCTTCTCGAATTCCGAGAGTTGTGCGCATGACGCCAGTGATTTTTCGAATCAGAACGATATTGCGAGAGATTGCCGGTAGTGCACGAATCTCTTTAAGCAAGGAGCTTCCGTTAAGAAGGTCCTCCGATCCTTTAGGGCTGTCCGGGAAGCTCGAGCCAACCTGCGCCGTCTGCAAAGTGGGACGGAAGTCGTATTCGGACACCAGGCTTTCGTAGAACGAACTGCTGCCTTTGCGCTGCGCCAGATATTGAGGCCAGCGGATCGCTGCGATTGCGATCTGGGCATCGGAAAGGGACAGTGCAAGACGCAGTGTTTCTAACGCATCTTTCGGCAGCATCGTCTCCATGCCCGAACGCGCGAGTTGGCGTTGTACTTTGTCGCCCGCGGCAGACCCGACATCCCTCCAGGCTCCCCAGTTCACACTCAGGGCCGGTAGTCCATTCGTTCGGCGGAAGTGAGCAAGACCGTCCAGAAAAGCGTTGGCTGCGCTGTGATTAATCTGCCCGGGAGCTCCGTCAATCGACGCCCAGGAGGAAAACAAGACGAAGAACTCCAGTTGCTTCGCAAGAGTCAGGACGTGCAGATTCCATGCACCATCAAGCTTTGGCCTCAAGACGGTATGAACAACGTCCCACGATTGGCGTTCGATGGAAGCATTCTCGAGCACCCCCGCGCCGTGCCACACCCCTCGAAGATTATTTCCTCCCAATCGAACTGCTTCACGTGCAACTCGCGGATCGGCGATATCGCCCTGAACAGTCTTGACTGCGACACCTTTCGTTTCAAATTGTGCGATCAATTGACGTGCCGCCTCGTCGGGTTCGCGACGCCCCACCAGAACGAGACCACGGGCACCGTTCTCAACCAGCCACTCTGCCAGAGTGAGACCGATACCGCGCATACCACCAGTGATCAAGTGAGATCCTGTAAATCGCTGCGTCGCTTTCCGCTGCACGACAATCCGGCCAATATGTTCTGCTCGGGCCATACAGCGGAAGGCATCCTTCACCTCGCTGGAGTCGAAGACCGTAACTGGCAACGCGGGAAGCTTCCCATCCGAAATTTCCCTGAAAAGGACTGCCAATCGCTCGGCTACCCAAGGCGCCTTGCTGGCGAAATGCGGCGTAAGATCCACAGGAAGATATCGAACACCCGGCCAATTCTTTTCCACGGCCGCACGGTCGCGCAAATCTGTCTTACCGAGCTCGATGAATCGTCCTCCGGATTTGAGCAGCCCCAAACCGGCATCGATTGCCTCACCCGCCAGCGAATTCAGCACGACGTCGAAACCGCCGGAGATTTCTTTGGCAAACTCCCGTGAGCGGGAATCGTAGACGTGGTTCACGCCGAGACTTCTCAGGAAGTTGCGTTTCCGTTCGCTTCCAGCAGTCGCCAGCGGTTCAGCTCCGGCCCTCATGCACAGATAAACCGCTGCAAGCCCTACCCCGCCGGCGGCTGCATGAATGAGAACACGTTCTCCCCTGCGGACTTGCGCAACTTCGCGCAAGCAGTAGTCCGCGGTCAAATACGCAATGCTTTGTGCGGCAGCTTCCGCAAAGGACAGCGTTGTCGGCTTTTTCACGACGACCGCTCGCGGAGCGATTGCATGACTCGCGAAGCACCCGGGTGTAATCGCCACTACTTCATCGCCAGGTATAAGGTCGGAAACCGACTTGCCGGTGCGGAGAATGATGCCGGCGCAATCTGTGCCGAGGGGCGAATCGAGATTCACAACACCGAGTGACTGCAGAACATCGCGAAAATTGAGCGCGGTAGAACGAACTTCGATTTCCACTTCATCGGGCTGCAGCTCTTGCCGCGGAGCCGTTATGTACTCCAGGGCATCGATTCCGGATCCCGCTCTCAGCTGCACCCGTTCCGGAAGCGCCTCGTCTGTGGCCGATGCTTGCACTCTCCGAAGCCTCGCAACGCGGCGTTCACCCGATCGCCAGGCAATCCATTGATCTTCTGCATCGGACAGAATCTCGGCAACAACTCGTGTTGCGGCGAGTTTTCCTTCTTCCGGGTCGCAATCAAGCCGCGTACAGCGTAACTCCGACATTTCGGCCGCAATCCCGGAAGCAAGACCTATCAGCGGTGTATCTGCTACGTGAATGCTTGCGGCGTCGGGACCGACGGCACACGCTCCTGCGCTAACAACGTAGAGCCGCGGCGCAGGGTGTGCTCTGTGTTCAATCAATGCGTGTACTGTCGCAAGTAGAGAGCGGATCGGAATTTCGACCGCGCTCGAAGCACTACCGGCTGGTACTTTGTCGAAGCCTTCATGCCTGTCTGTCACCCAAACGATGGCGTCGAGTGTAATGGAAGACGACAGTGCGTTTTCCAGGTCATTGGTACTTACCGAATCGGTCAGACCATTTTGCTGCCGGAGATTCAACGCTACTTCAGCGGCCAGATCTCCGTTACCGACGACCACTATTCGCTTCGACTTGGAAAGGCCCGCGGCTACGATGAGTTCCTGCCGCCCAAAAATCGACTGCTGATCGGCAGTTTGCGGCAGAGTTACTACCTTCTGAAAGCCCGCGTTCTCAAGCAGCGGCTGCCAGCTGCCGCTCTTCAGGGTGGGATAATCGGCACGCATGTGGCGATCTATATATCTCCACCATCCATCCAATAGTCCGACGGTAATATCTGCCCAGCGCTGTTTTCCGGTAACTTCAACCGGAATCAACACACCATCTGCAGCAAGCAGAAGCTTCAACCTGTCGAGCGTTGCGGAGAGATCAGCAGTAGCATGCAAGACATTTACGGCAACGATCACAGAGAATGTACCGTCGATACCTTGCGCACGCGGGTCGCGCTCTAAATCGAAAACATTGGCTCGAAAGAAGGCATTTTCTCCGAAATTGTTGACCGCACGCCTTACCAGTAAAGGCGAAATATCCGTGAACACATACTCTGAAGGAGTTTTGCCAACAGATCGCAGCGCTTTGAGCACAGAATGGGTGGTTGCACCTGTGCCACCACCAACCTCCAGGATGCGAGTCGTCGTACCGAGGCGAGCACCAACAATGCGAGTCACTAACTCGGCGACCATCTCGTTGTAGATTCGGGCAGGCACCGAGTCCCGATAAAGGCAACTCATCGCTTCACTCTCACCGCCCGGAAAGAGAAGCTCTCTCCCGTCGGCATTTCCGGTCAGAACTGCAGCGAGAGATTCACCGCAACGGACAACCAACTCGAGCTCAGTGTGTCCGAATGGGAACTTTTGTCTGAAGTCGGTGATTCGATTTGAAGTGATCGGCTTTGGGCCAGGTCCAAAATAAGCGCCCTCTTCAGTATGATGGACGGCACCGGTCTCAACTGCGATCTCAAGCATGCGGTGCAGCAGACGCTGATGTTGAGGAATGATCTTCCAGCGGTCCTGCAATGCTTCTTCACTCCAGGAATGAGAGGCGCCCGTTTCCGGCCATCCCAGTTCTTGAAATGCCTGAAGAACATAGTCCGCAGCGAGCTCTTCCAGCTCATTAAAAAAGTGGTTGTACTTAACAACGGCCTCGGTACGGCTCCATTGCTCCATCTTCTCTTCAAGTTTTGTGACCGCGTCATTCATCGCGGCTTCCCGCATCTCGCTCGCGAGCTCGGCTGCCGGCCAGTCAAGGCGATACATCAATGAGGACAGACTGGTATTCTTTTGGGCGAATTTACGGAAGCGGAGGTTGGAGAAGCGGAGGAGTGGAGCGCCGAGGGAGTCGGTGACGGTGAGGTTGGCCGAGAGGGAGTCGGCGTCAAGGCGGCGCAGCGTTACGTGGCTCCAGCTGCGCTCTCCCGGCTGTCCGTAGACCTCCAGCCGCTCAACGCTCTGAGGCAGATACAGCTCCCGCTGGCCCGTTCCATCAGGCTCCGCTTCTCGATCGGCCGCCAGCCCCGCTACCTGCAGGCATGCATCCAGCCACCACGGCGCCAGCTCCCATCCCTCTGTTTCCATCGGCTGTAACGCAATCTCCCCCAGCGCCTCGCCGCCGCCCGTCCACGCCCGCTGCAATCCGCGAAAACGCTCCCCGAACTCCACACCCCGCCCACTCAACTCCGCGTAGAAGCTATCGAGGTCCGCTACCGGCTGCAGACGTCCCTGGATCTCCTCCACCTGCACCCGCTCCGGAAGCTGCGCCGCGCCGCGCCGCAGCCAGCCCTCCGACACACGCTCCCACTCCCTGCTCCCCTGCTCCGCATACACCCGCACACGGCTCCGATCGCCGGTCGCCTGCTCTACCACCGTCTGCGCGCGGCGCTCGCCCGCGATCGACAGCGGTGTCTCGAACACCACGTCCTCCAGCACGCAGTCGGCTCCCAATACTTCCGCTCCCGCCTCCAGCATCAGCTCCACATGACCGGTCGCCGGAAGCACCGCACCGCCGCCCACGCGGTGTTCGCCGATCCAGCTCGACTCGCGCAGCTGCGTCTCATACTGGCCAACCACGCCGGCCAAACGCAAGCGACTGCCCAGAAGGCCGCGGCCCGTGGGCTCCCCGCTCGTCTCCTTCTCTGCCTCGACCGGCGACTCGATCCAGTAGCGCTCGCGCTGAAACGCATACGTCGGAAGACTCACACGACGCGGTTTTGCCTCTCCCTGGCGCTCCGCCCAGGCAATCGACTTGCCCTGCACAAAACCCGCCGCCACTTCGGCTGCTGACGCACCTGCTCCCAGAGACGCACCCCCGGCACGCCGGCCCACGCTCACATGGCCACGGTGAACCCCGGACGCGCTGCTCTCGCGCTGCCACTCCCGCAGCTTCTCCGCAGCTTCCGCCTTGCTCCACCCAACCACCGCCAGCCGCTCGGCAAACACCGCCCGCCCTATCGCTGCCGTCCAGCAGATCTCACTCCACCCCGATTCGCTCCACTCCAGAAACGCCGCGTACCGCTCCACCAGATCGCGCAGCGCAGCTTCGGTCCGCCCCGTTACTACCAGCACCTCTTCCCGCGGTTTGGACTCCGGCTCCCAGGCACGATCCTCTTCCCAGCCTTCCACCACTACGTGCGCATTGGTTCCGCTGAAGCCAAACGAACTCACCCCGCCGATGCGACGGCCGCCGATCGCATCCCACCTCCGCGATTCGTTCACCACCTCCAGCGGCAGATCGCTCCAGCGAACATGCTCGCTCGGACCACTCCAGTGCAGCTGACCGGGAATCACTCCATGCTGCAATCCCAGCACCACCTTGATCAGACCGGCCACGCCTGCAGCCGACTCCAGATGACCTACGTTGGTCTTCACCGAGCCGATCTGAAGCTTGCTCCCGCCTTCGCCGCGATCGGCAAACACCGCACCCAGCGCTTCGGCCTCGATCGGGTCGCCCAGCGCCGTGCCCGTACCGTGAGCCTCCACATATCCCACCTGCCGAGCTTCGATCCCGGCTCGACGGTGCGCCTCCCGCAACAACGACTGCTGCGCCAATCCGTTCGGCACCGTCAGTCCGCTCGACGCTCCGTCCTGGTTCACCGCCGAGCCCAGAAGCAATCCAAAGATCCGGTCTCCGCAGGCTCGCGCATCCGACAGGCGCTTCAACAACAACACCCCGCAGCCCTCGCCACGTACAAACCCGTCCGCTCCAAAAGAAAATGCGCACACCCGACCCTCTTCCGAGAGCATTCCTGCCTGCGCGAACGCGATGGATGGCTCGGGAGAAAGGATAAGGTTGACGCCTCCAGCCAGTGCTGCCTTGCACTCACCACGATGGAGAGCTTCGCACGCCAGATGCACTGCCACCAAAGAAGAGGAGCATGCGGTGTCAATCGCAAGAGCGGGACCGTTCAAACCCAGGACATAGGAGATGCGCCCGGCGGCAACACTCTGCGCAGCACCAGAAGCAAAGTGAGGATCGATCTTTTCGATTTCGCCCGTCCGCAGCTGCAACTGGGCGTAATCGTGCGAAGACATGCCGATGTAGACTCCGGTAGATGACTGGTAGACCGAGGAGGGATCGATGCCTGCGCTCTCCAGCGCCTCCCAACTCACCTCGAGCAGAAGTCGCTGCTGCGGATCCATTCCGACGGCTTCGCGCGGGGAAATGCCAAAATGCATCGGGTCAAAAAGATCTACGCGCTTCAGCAGCGCTGCCCGGCGCGCCGCCTGGGGCAAAGAATTGTTGCGCAGCATGCCGGAGAAGCGCCTCTCTACCTCGCTTCCGACTGCCGACCGTTGCGCTTCAAGGAGCCTCCAATATCCATCGGCGCCATTTTCACCGCCAGGAATGCGGCAACCGATGCCCACAATGGCGATCGGCTCGACGCGACCCTCCTCTAATTCCTGAATACGGGCCTCTGCCCGTTCGAGTGCGAGAAATGCCCGTTTCAAAGGGGAGAGCGACGCAGTGCTTTCGCCGAATTTCAGGACTTCGCTCATCGTCTGCTCAGCCGTTCCGTAAGAAGTCTTTCTACGTCTTCCTCAGACATTGTTTCCAGTTGCTCGGCGGTTACATGCCCTTGCCTGGCTTTGGGAACACTCGCTCGCCGTTCATCAGAAGCTTTCAACGGCAGCGGCTTTTCTGTTTGTGACCCTGCAAGCGCCGCTAACGCGCGCACCAGCTCTCCTACCGTTCCCGTATCGAAGGCAATGGTCGAGGGAATTGTCATGCCCAATCCCAGCCTCTTCGACAATTCACCGCGCAATTCAAGAGCAATCAGAGAATCCATTCCAAGATCGCTTAGACGATCCCGATCCGTCAGGTCGTCAGGGCGGATATCCAGTTGAAAGACAGCGCAGACCGTCTCTCTTACCACCTGGGAGACTCTCTCATCCCGTTTTTCCTGAGGGAGAGCCAGCAGTTCCTCCGCAATCAGGTCGTTCTCCTGTTCGGGAAGAGAAATCGGTGCTTTCGCCTGCCCCTCCATTTGCTGCGGAGTGGAAGCTTGTGACTCAGTCTTCTTCTGAGACTGGATTCCGGGTGTCTTGCTGCTCCCGGCAAGCAGAACGTGTTGTCCGAGGGTCACTGATTGCGAGCCGGAGGCGGGAAGCTCCACCATATCCTCGAATCCTGCCCGCTCCAAAACACCGCGCCACTGCTCGGGAGTGAGCAGGGGATGATCTCGCCGATCGGCATCCTCGAAGTGTTGCCAGCCTTCGATCAGCCCCGTGGACATGTCAAACCATGAGTGGTGGTGGGTGGTCTCCAACAACACCAGGACGCCATCGTCTGATAGTAAGGCCTTGATGCGGTGCAGGGCCGACTCAAGATTGCGCGCCGCGTGGACGACATTCGCGGCGACTATCGCATCGAACCTACCCGGCGCGAACCCCTGCTCTTCAATAGGACGATCGATGTCAAGACGCGCATAGTGGACATAGCGGTATTCCGCAAATTTGCGCCGCGCTCTGCTGAGGAAAAGCTCGGAGACATCAGTGAACCAGTACTCCACCTGTCCTGATGGCAGCAAGGGCAGCACCGTTGAAGTGGTTCCTCCAGTACCGCCGCCTAGCTCGAGGATGCGGACGCTACGCTGATTGCCTGATCCGTAAGCCAGTGCCCGAAGGGCGGAAGCGACGATGGGGTTGAAGTACCTCGCTTCAACGTTGCCTTCATAGAGGCCTTCAGCCAAATCAAACGAACCATCCGGGAATAAGGTTTCCAGCGCGCTCTTGCGTCCCGCGACGACTTCACCCAGCAGCGCTCCGCATTGCTTCAGATAAGCCAGCGTTCCCGGATCGTCGGCCAACCATCGCTCTGTATCCTGCCAATAAGGGCCAAGGTTCACTGGTTGAAGAGCACCAACTGAGCGAAAGCTTCCATTCGTCTCGACGAGTTCCCCCGCCGCTGCGAGAGAAAATAACCAGCGCCTCACCAAATTGAGATAAATAGGTTGAAATCCACACCCCTGGAGCACATGATCGGCCGTCAATGGATTTCCATCAGTGAAAGCACCCGCAGCAACCAGCACATTCTGCGCATGTGCTCGAGTCAGGCGGTCCAATATCTTCCATCTTTCGGGATGGTCGGCGGGACTCCAGCCCAAGGGACCTTGCCGGCTTTGCCGTTCCGCCTCCATCCGCATGGCTTGCCAGACAACTTCGCGCTGCCTTTGTCGCTTCACGAGCGGTGGAGCACCAAACCAAAACCGCTTGCGTTGAAAGGGATATATCGGCAGATCGATGCTACGGAGCGCATCCGATTGCGCCCGCTTGTCGTAACGCAGCGTTCCCCCGGCGGCAAATTCTTTCTGAATCTGCTCCAACGCCCCGCGGGTGACCATCGATGGCTCCGGTGCATCCTCTGCATTCGTCATCAATCCGGCTACCGGATGTCCAGCGAGCCATTGCTCAAGGACCTGTGCGGCAATCTCTGAACGATTTGCCCTCAGCGCGAGACGCTGCGGAAGCTTCGCACGACCTATCGCGGCGGCGTAACAAATATCGGCGAAACTGTTCTTACTCTCTCGCAAAAAGTCGATATATCGTTCGGCGAGAACACGCAATGAGTCTTCGTGAGCGGCGGAGAGGCACAGCAACGATTCAGAGAAAACAGGTGGCACAACTTCGCGTCCGATTTCGCCGGATGCAGGTTCTTCAACCGAACTCAAAATAAGGTGCGCATTCGTTCCACTGAAACCGAAGGAA
>Ga0210390_10002013_pt1 | contig 18494 bp, 17 predicted proteins | sample IncBWH11OmetaG_FD_161050 | JGI IMG/M metagenome (GOLD analysis project Ga0210390, IMG submission 161050) | Forest soil microbial communities from Barre Woods Harvard Forest LTER site, Petersham, Massachusetts, United States - Inc-BW-H-11-O ... | reverse complement strand
CCGAGCAGTTTGTCCGCCAGCGCGCCCAGATGCCGCTCGGCCGCGGCACCAGCCCGCCGGAAATCGTCGCGGCGATGCGGTTCATCCTCTCGGCGCCGGCCTTGACCGGGCAGATGATCGCGCTCGACGGCGGCCAGCATTTGGGTTGGGCACAGCCGCAACGGACCCCGGCGATAGAATAGTGATCTCGCGCAATGCGCGAATCGAGACACCTGGTAAAACGGTTTTGTAAGTGAGACTCTATCGTGGTTTCGTTGGTCGGTGAGAAACGGCGGCCATGTTGTTCACAGAAAGTGTGACCGATATGAGACAATCGTTTCGGTTCACCGCGAGCGTCTTGAATTCCGACGGCATTAACCATTTTCGGAAAACACCAGATAACATCAACCACTTAACTGTATGCCTATTTTTTAGGCAAAGAGCAGAGAACCGACGATAAGCCGTTTTCTCGCTCTCGCCGGCCGAAGTTTTCAACAATGTTACCCACAGGTTTCGTGGATATCGGCGAAGCGGTTTGAATTATGAAGCCAGCACAACCAGTTGACGCGCCGATGACGGAACCTTGTTCGCCGACCATTGCCGATCGCCGTCCCGTGCGGCGCCAGAAGCCGCCGCCGATGGACCCGCGCCGGGCGCCGGCGGGGGTCGCCGCCGGTCCGCTCGCCGACGCGCAGTCAGATGTGGAAACACCCAACGCCGAGGCCGATTTCGAGCCGGGCGCCGACGGCGAGGCGCCGGCGGGAGCAGCGACCGGGATCGCTCGCGGCATAGCGGTCATTCGCGCAACGCTCAGGACGATGCCGGCAACCCCCGGCGTGTATCGCATGCTCGACCGCAAGGGCGACGCTCTCTACGTCGGCAAAGCGCGCAACCTGAAAAGCCGGGTGCAGAACTACGCCCACGCCGCGACGCTGTCCAACCGGCTGCGGCGCATGGTGGCCGAGACCGCGGCGATGGAAATCGTCTCGACCCACACCGAGGCGGAAGCGCTGCTGCTCGAGTGCAACATGATCAAGCGGCTGATGCCGCGCTTCAACGTCCTGTTGCGCGACGACAAATCGTTTCCGCTGATCCATTTGACCGCCGACCATGCCTTTCCGCAGCTGACCAAATATCGTGGTGCGCAAAACAAGGACGGCGATTATTTCGGGCCGTTCGCCTCGGCCGGGGCGGTCAACCGCACCCTTGTCACATTGCAAAAGGCGTTTCTGCTGCGCTCGTGCAGCGACAGCATCTTCGCCAACCGCACCCGCCCATGCCTCCTGCACCAGATCAAGCGCTGCAGCGCGCCCTGCGTCGGGCGGATCGGCCGCGAGGACTATGCCGGCCTGATCGAAGAGGCGCGGGCATTCCTCGCCGGCGGCAGCGACGCGGTGCAGCAGCGGCTGGCGGGGGAGATGCAAGCGGCCGCGGCGGCGCTCGATTTCGAGGCGGCGGGGCTGATCCGCGACCGCATCCGCGCGCTGACCCTGGTCCAGGGCCATCAGGACATCCACGTGCCCGGCGTCGTCGACGCCGACGTCATCGCGGCGCATCAAGAGGGCGGGCAGACCTGCGTCCAAGTGTTCTTTTTTCGCGGCGGCCAGAACTGGGGCAACCGCGCGTATTTCCCGAGCCATGACCGCCAGCTTTCGGTCGAGGAAGTGCTGGGCTCGTTTGTCGGCCAGTTCTACGACAACCGTCCGAAGCCGCCGCTGGTGCTGCTGAGCCACCGGCTCAACGAGCAGCCATTGGTCGAGGAGGCATTGTCGCTCGGCGGCGCGCGGGTGCGCCTCGCGGCGCCGCAGCGCGGCGACAAGAAAAAGCTCGTCGGCCGGGTGCTCGCCACCGCGCGCGAGGCGCTCGGCCGGCGTCTCGCCGAGAGCGCCTCGCAGCGCCGATTGCTCGAAGGGGTAGCCGCGGCCTTTGGCCTCGAAGCGGCGCCGAACCGCATCGAGGTCTACGACAACAGCCACATCCAGGGCACCAACGCGGTCGGCGCGATGATCGTCGCCGGGCCCGAGGGCCTGATCAAGGGCGCTTACCGCAAATTCAACATCCGTGGACTGGCGACTAGGAGCGAGAGCCGACGTGGCGACGTTGCCCTCGCCGCCCTTCAGGGGGGAGAGGGCGGGGACCCATCGCGAAGCGAGGGGAAGGATGAACTGGGTTTAGGCGGCCGTCTCGTCGCCCCCACCTCAACCCAACCCTCTCCCCCCCCAGGGGCGGAGAGGAGGAAAGATCCGGGGCCCACCCGGTATTCCCGCGACCGCGCCGTGCGGGGGTCAGCAGACGCCAGCGCCGGCGGCGACGACTACGCGATGATGCGCGAGGTGTTGCTGCGCCGCTTTGCCCGGGCGCTGAAGGAAGATCCTGAACGCGAGCAGGGCAACTGGCCCGACCTCGTGCTGATCGACGGCGGCCAAGGTCAGCTCCACATCGCGCAGGGCGTTATGGACGAACTCGGCATCGCCGATGTCGCGATCGTCGGCATCGCCAAGGGGCCCGATCGCAATGCCGGCCGCGAGCGTTTCTTCATCCCCGGCCGGCCGCCGTTTTCGCTCGATCCGCGCGACCCGGTTTTATACTTTCTGCAGCGTTTGCGCGACGAGGCCCATCGCTTTGCGATCGGCACCCACCGCGCGCGGCGGACAAAGGCGATCGGGCGCTCGCCGCTCGACGAGATTGCCGGCATCGGCGCGCGCCGCAAGCAGGCGCTGCTGCACCATTTCGGCTCGGCCCGCGCCGTCGCCCGCGCCGGGCTCGGCGAACTCGAACGCGTCGCCGGCATCAGCAGAACTGTCGCAAAAAAGATTTATGATCATTTTCACGCCGATGGCTAAGATGGCTTTGTTATTCTTGTAATGCTGATCCGCCGGGGGTGGCGCGTGCCGCTGACCAGCCTGCCGAACCTGCTGACCTTGTCGCGCATCCTGGTGATCCCGGTGGTGATCGCGAGCTTTTACGTGCATGGCGACTACGCTCGCTGGTTTGCCTGCGCGCTGTTCTCGGCGGCCGGGGTGACCGACTGGCTCGACGGGCACATGGCGCGGCGCTGGCAGCAGCAATCCGAGATCGGCCGGTTCCTCGACCCGATCGCCGATAAGCTCTTGGTGTCGGCGACGTTGTTCATGTTGACGACGTTCGGCCGGCTGTCGGCCGGCGCGGTGTTCCCGGCGCTGGTGATCTTGTGCCGCGAAATCCTGGTTTCGGGATTGCGCGAATACCTCGCCGGGCTGCGCGTCGGCATGCCGGTCTCGCGGCTCGCCAAGTGGAAAACCACGATCCAGATGGTGGCGATCGGCTTTCTGATCGTCAGCGACGCCGGCCCGAGAGTTATTCCGGTCGCCGGGATCGGCGAGATTTTGCTGTGGATCGCCGCACTTTTGACCCTTGTCACCGGCTATGACTATTTGCAGGCCGGATTGCCGCACATCATCCGGCGGCGCCGCGGCGGCGCGATCGGCCGCGGCAAATCCAGCAACCCCGCCTGAGGGCGCGTTGCCGCACCGGCTGCGAGCCCCCAAGTGAAGCGATAGGGACGCGCGGCGATGCGCATCTTTGGCCTCGCCGGCTGGAGCGGGAGCGGCAAGACAACCCTGATGACGGCGTTGATCCCCGAATTCGTCGCGCGCGGCATTTCCGTGTCCACGGTCAAGCACGCGCACCACGCCTTCGACGTCGACCAGCCGGGGAAGGATTCGTGGCGCCACCGTCAGGCCGGGGCCAGCGAAGTCATGGTCGTGTCGGAACGGCGCTGGGCGTTGATGCACGAATTGCGCAACGAGCCGGAACCCGGCCTCGACGAACTCCTGCCGCGAATGACGCCGGTCGACCTGCTGCTCGTCGAGGGGTTCAAACGGCATCCGCATCCCAAGATCGAAGTCTACCGGCGGTCGCTGGGAAAATCGCCTCTGTATCCCGATGACGGGTATGTGGCCGCCGTCGCCTCCGACGAGAGGCTGCTCGGGCTGCCGCTGCCGTGGCTGCCGCTCGACGATGCGGCAGCGGTCGCCGATTTCATCCTCCGCCATAACGGGCATGCGCGATGGCCCAGCTGAGCGACGATTGCTTCGCCTTTGGCGGCGCGCTGCTGACGGTCGAGGAGGCGCTTGCTCGCATCAGCGAACGGGTGACCTGCGTCGTCGGCAACGAGACCGTCCCGCTGCGCGCCGCCGCCGGCCGGATTCTGGCGTGCGATCTTTTAGCACCGATGAATTTGCCGCCGCACGCGAACAGTGCCGTCGACGGCTATGCGGTGGCGTTTACCGATCTTTCGCCCGAAACTGAAACCGAATTGCCGGTGGGCGGCCGTGCCGCGGCGGGCCATCCGCTCGACCGCCCGATCCGCCGCGGCGAGGCGATCCGCATCTTTACCGGCGCGCCGATGCCCGACGGCGCCGACACCGTGCTGATGCAGGAGGACTGCGTCGTCGCCAACGGCCGGGTGCGGCTGAAGTTTGGCATCCGCAAGGGCGCCAACCGCCGGCACGCCGGCGAAGATGTGGCCAGCGGCGAGACCGCGCTCGCGGCCGGCCGGCGGCTCGGACCCGCCGAAATCGGTCTTGCCGCGGCGCTCGGCTATCGCGAGCTGCCGGTGTGCCGCCCGCTGCGGGCGGCGCTGCTGTCCACCGGCGACGAAGTGCGCGAGCCGGGCGCCGCGTTGCCGCCGGGCATGATCTACGACGCGAACCGGTTCATGCTCGCCGCCATGCTCGAAGGGCTCGGCTGCGTCGTCGGCGATTTCGGCATCCGGCCCGACCGCGAGGCGGCCCTCGTCGACACGCTGAGGGTGGCCAGCGGCGATCATGATTTGATCGTGACCTCGGGCGGCGTCTCGACCGGCGACGAGGACCATGTCAAGGCGGCGGTCGAACGTCTCGGCGTGGTGCATTTCTGGCGGCTGGCGATCAAGCCGGGACGGCCGGTGGCGTTGGGCCAGGTCGCGGGCGTGCCGTTGATCGGATTGCCTGGCAATCCGGTCGCGGTCGCCGTGACGTTTGCGGTGCTCGCCCGGCCGTTGATCCTCAAGCTCGCCGGCACCACGGCAAGTGCGCCGCGAACGTTTCCGGCGCGCGCCGGGTTCGCCTATCGCAAAAAGCCCGGGCGGCGCGAATATCTGCGCGCGCGGCTGGAGCGTGACGGCAATGCCCTCGTTGCCGTCAAACACCCGCGCGACGGCGCCGGGATCTTGTCCTCGATCGTGCAGTCGGAGGGTCTCGTCATCCTCGATGAGGCGACCGGCGATCTCGCCGCGGGGACGATCGTCGAGTTTCTGCCGTTCTCCGAGGTGCTCGGGTGAGGGTTCTGTATTTCGCCTGGCTGCGCGCCCGCATCGGCTGCGCCGAGGAGGAATTGGCGTTGCCGCCGGAAATTCGCGACGTGGCGAGCCTGCTCGCCTGGCTTAAGGCGCGCGGGCCGCGTCATGCCGAGGCGTTGCGCGATCTCTCGGTCGTGCGGGTCGCGGTCAATCAGGATTATGTCGGGGGCGAGCATCCTGTGCACGCCGGCGACGAGGTCGCGATCTTTCCGCCGATGACCGGAGGCTGAAGCGATGATCCGCGTGCAGCGCGAAGATTTCGATGTCGGCGTCGAGCTCGATCGGCTCGCCCAAGGCAATCATCGCATCGGTGGTGTCGCGAGTTTTGTCGGACTGGTGCGCGACATGGGCGATGGCGAGCGTGTCGCGGCTCTGACCCTCGAACATTACCCCGGCATGACCGAGAAAAAGCTCGCCGAGATCGAACTCGAGGCGCATCGCCGCTGGCCGCTCGACGCCTCGCTGGTCATCCACCGCTATGGCCGGCTCGAACCCGGCGACCGCATCGTGCTCGTCGCCACCGCCTCGCCGCATCGCGAAGCCGCGCTCGCCGCCTGCCATTTTCTGATCGACTGGCTCAAGACCGACGCTCCGTTTTGGAAAAGCGAGGAAACCCCGGGAGGCGAACGCTGGGTCGCGCCCCGCGGCGAGGACGACGCCGCGAAGAAGAGCTGGGAGCGTTGTTGAATCATTCCACCCGCCGTTGGCCGGCGCGTTAAGGGGCGGATGACTAGGCCGCCCGCTGGGCCTTGATCCGGTCCACTTCTTCCGGTTTCAGGTGCTGGAGTGCCACCTTCAGGTCATAGCGGCTCTGCAGGTTCATCCAGAATTCCGGGGAGTTCCCAAAAAACAGACCTAATCTTAATGCCGTATCGGCAGTGATGCGGCGTCGGTTGTTGATGATCTCAGCAATGCGATTTGGCGAGATGCCTATTCCCTTCGCAAGTTGGCTTTGAGAGAGACTATATTCGGCCAGAAACTCTTCTTTTAGCATTTCACCGGGCGTGACCGCGGCAAACTCATCTTCCGCCATCAGATTTCTCCGTCTCTTCGGATCTGGGGTCAGTGGTAATCCACGATCCTAACTTCTGTGGCCTCACCATCACTCCATTTGAAGATTAGGCGCCATTGGTCGTTGATTCTAATCGAATAGAAGCCCTCCAGATCTCCTCGTAGCTTTTCCAATCGGTTCGACGGCGGCACTGCGAGGTCACCGATGCTGTTCGCCGCGTTCACCGCTTCCAGTTTACGCTTGGCGCGGCGGGCAATGCCCTGAAACCCGGGCACGCACTGATCGTCGAACAGCGCCTCGGCTTGTTTGTCACCGAAGGACCGGATCATCGGTCAATTTACCGCATACCGGGATGCGGGGAAAGGTGCAGCGCGACCCTCGCTTGTCAGACTTTAATCAGACCTTTCCCCAGTTGCGGACGAGGGAGTGGCTGGCGACGGCATCAGCCATCATCCGCCGGAATCTTCGTCGGGGCCGGGGCGGCGCTGTTGCTTGAGGGCGGCGCGGTGGGCTTTGGCGGCGAGGCGCCGGCGCTTTGCGCCTGCGGTGGGTCTGGTCGGGCGGCGCGGCGGAGGGGGTGCGGCGGCGCGGCGGAACAGGTCGACCAGGCGGTCGAGCGCGTCCTGGCGGTTGCGCTCCTGGGTGCGAAAGCGGCGCGCGGCGATGACGAGGACGCCGTCCTGGGTTAGCCTTCGGCCGGCGAGGCGCGCGACGCGCCGGTGGATCTCCGGCGTCAGCCCCGCCACGTCTGCGAGCGCGAGGCGCAATTGCACCGCGGTCGCGACTTTGTTAACGTTTTGCCCGCCGGGGCCGGACGCGCGGATGAAACTTTCCTCGATCCGGCTGTCATCGATGGCCATATGGCCTATTATCGGGATCATGGTGCGGTGCAGCGCTGCATCCCTGGGGGATCATCGGAACATAGCGCTTCACGCCGCATCGGGTGATAGTGTAATCGAGACAGCACGGTGCTTGCGGTTGCCGTTAATCCGGCCGCACCGCGCCAAGAAATCTCGGCGGGTGGGACCCCTTGTCTCGATGCCCGCGACAATCAGGAGCGAACATGCCCAATTTGAGCTTCACCGCACCGACGACCGTGGACGAGGCTGTGCGGATGCTGGCCGGCAGCGCGGGCTTGGCCAAACCCCTCTCCGGCGGAACCGATCTTCTGGTGCAGCTGCGCTCGGGCCGGATGCGGCCTGAGGCAATCGTCGACCTCAAGCGCATCCCCGGCCTGATCGGCATTCGCGAGGAAAGCGGTGAATTCGTCATCGGCGCTGCGACCCCCGGGGTGATGCTGAGCGAGCACGAAGCGCTGAGCCACGCCTGGCCGGGGATCGTCGAGGGGGCCGATTTGATCGGCTCGCAGCAGATCCAGGGCCGCGCCTCGCTCGCCGGCAATCTGTGCAACGCCTCGCCCGCGGCCGACAGCGTGCCAGCGCTGATCGCCGCGCACGCGACCTGCGTCATCGCCGGGCCCAACGGCCGGCGCACCGCCATGGTCGAAGCGATCGTCACCGGCCCCGGCCGCACGTCGCTCGAAAAGGGCGAGTTTGTCGTCGAGTTCCACGTGCCGAAACCCAAGCCGCACCAGTCCGACGCCTATCTGCGGTTTATTCCGCGCACCGAAATGGACATCGCCGTCGTCGGCTGCGCCGTCAACGTCACCCTCGACGGCAACGGCGTGTGCGCCGATGCGCGCGTCGTGCTAGGAGCCGTGGCGCCGACGCAGATCGTCTGCGGCGAGGCGGCCAAGGCGCTGATCGGCCACCGGCTCGACGAGCCGACGATGGCGGCGCTCGACGCCGCGGCGGGCCGCGCCTGCAATCCGATCACCGACAAACGCGGCACGATCGAATACCGCATCAAGGTCGCCGGCGTCCTGGCACGTCGCGCCGCCAAAATCGCCTTTGAACGCGCTGGAGCACGCTAATGGCCAAAACTCACGTATCGACTGTCATCAACGGCGAGCCCGTCGAATTTTTGTGCGAGCCGCAGCAGACATTGCTCGACGTCTTGCGCGACGAGCTGAACCTGACCGGCAGCAAGGAAGGTTGCAGCTCGGGCGATTGCGGCGCCTGCACTGTCATCTGCGACGGAAAGATCGTCTGCTCGTGCCTGATGCTCGGCGCCGAGGCCGAAGGGCGCAGCGTCACGACGGTCGAGGGCGTCGCCCAGGGCGACCACTTGCACCCGGTACAGCAGAAATTCCTCGAACACGCGGCCTTGCAATGCGGCTTTTGCACGCCGGGGTTCATCGTCGCCGCCAAGGCATTGCTCGACGAGAACCTGAACCCGACCGAGGAAGAGACCCGCTATTGGCTCGCCGGCAATCTGTGCCGGTGCACCGGCTACGACAAGATCATCCGCGCCGTGCTCGACGCCGCCGCGGTCATGCGAGCGGAGGCTGGACGATGAGTTTTCTCGACAAAGACACGCTGAAGGTCGTCGGCACCCGGCCGATCCGTCCGGACGGTGTGGACAAGGTCACCGGCCGCGCCAATTTCGGCGCCGACATGGTCATGCCCGGCATGCTGTGGGGCAAGATTAAGCGCAGCCCGCATGCGCACGCACGCATTCTGTCGATCAACACCGACAAGGCGATGGCATTGCCGGGCGTCAAGGCGGTGACGACGCGCGCCGATTTTCCCCACCTCCCGCCGGATAAGCGCGTTATCGGCGCTGCGCCGGCCAATCTGTGGGACCTGTCACGTAACTGCATGGCGATCGGCAAGGCGCTTTACGAGGGTCATGCGGTGGCCGCGGTCGCCGCCGTCTCCCCGGCGATCGCCGATCAGGCGCTCGATCTGATCGAGGTCGAGTACGAGGTATTGCCGCACGTCATGGATGTCGAAGCAGCAATGGCGCCGGATGCGCCGGTGCTGCACGACGACATCTTTACCGCCGGCGTCGACCCGAAGCCGACCAAGCCCTCTAACGTTTCGAAGGTGGTGCGCTTCACCAAGGGCGATGTCGAGGCCGGGTTCCGCGAAGCCGAAATCGTCATCGAGCGGCGCTATACGACCAAGCCGGTGCACCAGGGCTATATCGAGCCACATGCCTGCGTGGTTTCGGTCGCACCCGACGGGCAAACCACGATCTGGAGCTCCAGCCAGGGCCAGTTCATGGTTCGCGGCTACACCGCCCGCATCGTCGGCGCCGACATCGCCAACATTCGGGTGATCCCGGCCGAGATCGGCGGCGGGTTTGGCGGCAAGACGATCGTCTACCTCGAGCCGGTCGCCTATATGCTGTCGAAGAAATCGGGCCGGGCGGTCAAGATCGTGATGAGCCGCGAAGAGGTGTTCCGGGCCACCGGCCCGACCTCGGGCGCGGTGATCGACGTCAAGCTCGGCGCCAAGCGCGATGGCCGGATCGTCGCTGCTCAAGCCTGGCTCAAGTACCAGTCGGGCGCGTTTCAGGGCTCGCCGGTGCAGCAGGGCTGCATCTGCGGCTTTGCCCCGTATGATCTGCCGAACACCGAGACCGTCGGCTACGACGTTCTGTGCAACCGCCCTAAGGTCGCGGCTTATCGCGCGCCCGGCGCGCCGATCTCGGCGTTTGCGGTCGAAAGCTGCCTCGACGAGCTGGCTCGCGAACTGAAGATCGACCCGCTGGAGCTGCGCCAGAAAAACGGCGCCAAGGACGGCACCAAAGCGGCGCACGGACCGACCTGGACAAACATCGGTTACGCCCGGACCCTCGAGGAGGCGAAAGCCCACGCTCAGTTCAAAATCCCGCTCGGACCCAACCAGGGGCGCGGCATCGCCTCGGGCTTCTGGCACAATGCCGGCGGTGAATCGAGTGCGGCGGTGCACGTGAACGAGGACGGCACGGTCACGGTCACCGAAGGGCATCCCGACATCGGCGGCTCGCGCGCCTCGATGGCGATGATGGTGGCCGAAGTGCTAGGGGTGCCGTTCGAGAGCGTGCGCCCGGTTGTCGGCGACACGACGGCGATCGGCTTCAGTGCCTCCACCGGCGGCAGCCGCGTCACCTTTGCCGGCGGCATGGCGGTAACTCAGGCGACCCAAAAGGTGGTCGAGGAGCTCAAGAAACGCGCCGCGATCACTTGGGACATCAGCCCCGAGGCGGTCGAGTGGAAAGAGGGCCAGGCCTTTCCGGCCGGCGCCAATGCCGGCAGCTTCGAACCGCTGCCCTTGGCCGAGCTTGCGGCCAAATCGGCGCGCACCGGCGGCCCGATCAGCGCCGAGGTCCAGATCAACGCGCAGGGGCAAGGACCCGGCTTCACCACCCATATCTGCGATGTCGAGGTCGACCGAGAGACCGGTCACGTCAAGATTTTGCGCTACACCGCGATCCAGGATGTCGGCCGCGCGATCCATCCGTCTTATGTCGAGGGGCAGATGCAGGGCGGGGTGGCGCAGGGCGTCGGCTGGGCGCTCAGCGAGGAATACATCTACGACAAGGACGGCAAGCTCGAAAATCCGGGCTTTCTCGACTACCGCTGTCCGGTCGCCTCCGACATGCCGATGATCGAGACGATCATGGTCGAGGTGCCGAACCCGCGCCATCCGTTCGGCGCGCGCGGCGTCGGCGAAGTGCCGATCGTGCCGCCGATGGCGGCGGTCGCCAATGCGATTGCCGACGCGATCGGAGTGCGCCTTCGCGACCTGCCGATGTCGCCGCCGCGGGTGCTGGCGGCGCTCGACCATGGCGAGCCGATGCGCCAGGCGGCGGAATAAGGGCTGTGTCATTGCGAGGAGCGAAGTGGCGAGGCAACCGATCCACGAGATTGCTTCGCTGCGCTCGCAATGACACCTTCAACTTCGTATTTGATCAACGGGACTGTCATTGCGAGGAGCAAGGCGACGAAGCAATCCCGATTCGACGATGCGGTTCGTCCGAGCGAGATTGCTTCCCCGCGGGCCGAGCCCGCGGGTCGCAATGACATCGTGCCATTGTGCCCTGGCAGATGGCCCGGGCGAAAGTTAGAGCGGGAGTGAGGTCTTCATGACGTTTATCGCCAAGGAATTTCAAAAGGTCGTCGGCACCCGTCCCATTCGCCCGGACGGGGTTGACAAGGTCACCGGCCGCGCCAATTTCGGCGCCGACATGGTCATGCCCGGTATGCTGTGGGGCAAGGTCAAGCGCAGCCCGCACGCGCACGCCCGGATCATGGCGATCAACACCGACAAGGCGCTGGCATTGCCCGGCGTCAAGGCGGTGGTGACCGCGGACGACTTCCCGCCGATTGCGTCGGAGGAGGCCTTTGTCGGCGAAGGGCCGATGAATTTCCGCGACCTGTCGAGCAATTGCATGGCGCGCGGCAAGGTGCTCTATGACGGCCATGCGGTGGCCGCGGTCGCCGCGACCTCGGCGTCGATCGCCGAGGAGGCGTGCGAGCTGATCGAGGTCGAATACCACGTATTGCCGCACGTCATCGATGTCGAAGAGGCGATGAAGCCCGGCGCGCCGCTGTTGCACGACGACCTCTTCACCCAGGGCGTCGACCCGAAGCCGACCCACCCCTCGAACGTCGCCAAAAAGATCGGCTTTACCAAGGGCGATGCGGCCGCCGGGTTCCGCGACGCCGATGTCATCATCGAGCGGCGCTATTCGAGCCCGCCGGTGCATCAGGGCTATATCGAGCCGCATGCCTGCGTCGTGTCGATGGCGGCGGATGGACAATGCACGATCTGGAGCTCGAGCCAGGGCCAGTTCATGGTCCGCGCCTATTGCGCCAAACTGCTCGGCATCGACATCTCGAACATCCGCGCGATCCCCGCCGAAATCGGCGGCGGATTTGGCGGCAAGACGCTGGTTTATCTCGAGCCGGTGGCCTTAGCGCTGGCGAAAAAGACCGGGCGGCCGGTCAAGATGGTGATGAGCCGCGAGGAGGTGTTCCGCGGCACCGGGCCGGCTGCGGGTTCGGTTGTCGAAGTCAAGCTCGGCGCCAAAAAGGACGGCACCCTTACCGCCGGCGAACTGACCCTCAAATACCAGGCCGGCGCATTTCCGGGGTCGCCGGTCGGGCCGGGCTGCATGTGCGGGTTTGCGATGTACGACATCCCGAACGCGCAAGTCACCGGCTACGACGTGGTCAGCAACCGGCCCAAGGTTGCCGCGTACCGGGCGCCGGGCGCGCCGAATTCGTCCTGGGGCGTCGAGAGCTGCCTCGACGAGTTGGCCGATCAGCTCGGCATCGAGCCGCTGACATTGCGCGAAAAGAACGCGGCCAAGGATGGGGTCAAGGCGTTGCATGGCCCGACCTGGCAGAACATCGGCTATGCCGAGACCGTCGCGGCCGCCAAAAATCATCCGCACATGAAGGAGAAGCTCGGGCCCAACCAGGGCCGCGGCATCGCTTCGGGCTTCTGGTTCAACATTGGCGGCGAGTCGAGCGCGGCGGTGCATGTCAACGAGGACGGCACCGCGGTCGTCGCCGTCGGCACCCCCGATATCGGCGGCTCGCGCGCCTCGATGGCGATGATGGTGTCCGAGATCCTCGGCATCCCGGTCGAACGCGTGCGGCCGATCGTCGCCGACACCAGCTCGATCGGCTTCTCGTTCCTGACCGGCGGCAGCCGCGTCACGTTCGCCACCGGCATGGCGGCGACCCAGGCCGCGGAGCAGGTTGTCGAGCAAATGAAGCAGCGCGCGGCGATGATCTGGGACATCCCGCCCGACGCGGTCGAATGGAAGGACGGCAAGGCTTACCCGGCGGGCGCCAACGCCGGCAGCTTCGAGCCGCTGCCGTTGGCCGAGATCGCGCTCAAAGCAGGCCGGACCGGCGGTCCGATCACCGCCGAGGTGTCGATCAACGCGCAGGGCGCGGGCCCCGGCTTTGCGACGCATATCTGCGATGTCGAGGTCGACCGGGAAACCGGCCACGTCAAGATCTTGCGCTACACCGCGGTCCAGGATGTCGGCCGCGCGATACACCCCTCCTATGTCGAAGGGCAGATCCAGGGCGGGGTCACCCAGGGCATCGGCTGGGCGTTGAACGAGGAGTACATCTACGACAAGGACGGAAAGCTCGAAAATCCGGGCTTTCTCGATTACCGCGTGCCGGTTGCCTCCGACCTGCCGATGATCGAGGCGGTCATGGTCGAAAACGCCAACCCGCGCCATCCGTTCGGCGCGCGCGGCGTCGGCGAGGTGCCGATCGTGCCGCCGATGGCGGCGGTGGGCAACGCGATCGCCGCCGCGATCGGGGTGCGGATGCGCGACCTGCCGATGTCGCCGCCGCGGCTGCGCGCCGCGCTCGACGCGCACGCGCCGGTGCGCAAGGCGGCGGAATAGGACGCCGATCGTCGCAAAGAAGAATCCGACATCGAGGGCGGGTTGTCATTGCGAGCGCAGCGAAGCAATCTGGGGCGTTGGGTCGCTCGAGCTGGATTGCTTCGTCGCGCTGCTCCTCGCAATGACAACGCGCGCGACGTGACCGGTCGGAGGCATTGACATGCCGCATGTCGTGATCTCGGGTCAGGCGGCGCGGCGGTTAACCGGCGGCGTCTCCGAGTTCGATGTCGAGGCCAACAACTTCCGCCGGCTGGTCCTCGAACTCGACCGCCTCTATCCCGGCCTCGGCCGCCAGGTCGAGGAAGGGATGGCGGTCGCGATCGACGGCGAGATCTTTCAGGACGCCTATCTCGCCGCGTTCAACTCCGACAGCGAAATCTACCTGATCCCCAAAATCGGCGGCGGCTGAGCCGTCGAGACCCAGCGCGCGCGCCGAGTCCTTGCGCACGAGGCCCTTTCCGCCGCGGCGGCGTGCGGGTTAGCCAAGTACGCCTTAATCCAATCGGCGGCTTGCGCAAACAAACCGCCGATTGGATTTGGTAGGGCACCTAGCCGCCGCCGAGGGCGTCGATTTCGGCGTCTTCGGGAAAACGTCCGAGCTGCTTTTTGGAAAAGGCGAGCTTGCCGTCAACGGTGATCTCGAACACGCCGCTCACACCTTTGACGAGCTCGACCTCGGCGCCGTACTTTTCTTCGAGCTGCGCCCTCGCACGGAGGGCTCTGGGCAGGTAGTTTCAAGGAACGCAGTATTCGATCCTGACCTTCATCGCCGCGCGCCTTTCGCTGGTAACGACCGGGGCAATCTATCACACCCGCAGGGCCTCGGCCATCGCCCCCGTCGATCGCTTTCGTCGTATATAACGGGCCGATGAAGGTTCCCGATCCAGCGGGTCGAAGCTATAGCCGGCGCCGGGAACCTGCCCAGGCCCGCGGCTGATGCATTTTTTCGGATTGAGCCCCGACGAGATCGAAGCGGTCAGGCTTAGCGTGCGCGTTGCCTTCTGGGCAATGCTGTGGAGCCTGCCCTTTGGCCTGGCGACGGCAATGGTGCTGGCGCGCGGGCGCTTTTTGGGCAAGAGCCTGCTCGACGGCTTTGTCCATCTGCCGCTGGTCATGCCGCCGGTCGTCACCGGCTATCTCTTGCTGCTGTTGTTCGGCCATAACGGCCCGCTCGGCCGGTTCTTCGCGGCCTTCGGCATCGTCTTTGCGTTTCGCTGGACGGGTGCCGCCCTGGCGGCGGCGGTGACCGCGTTTCCGCTGATGGTGCGGGCGATGCGGCTGTCGCTCGAAGCGGTCGACCGCCGCCTCGAAGAGGCTGCCGGGACGCTTGGCGCCGGCCGGATCTTCGTCTTTCTGCTGGTAACCTTGCCGTTGACGATGCCGGGGATCGTTGCCGGCATGGTGCTCTCCTTTGCCCGCAGCCTCGGCGAGTTTGGTGCCACGATCACCTTTGTCTCCAACATCCCGGGCGAGACGCAGACCATTCCGCTCGCGATCTACAGCCTGACCCAAACCCCGGGCGGCGACTCCGCGGCGCTGCGGCTGACCGCGGTTTCCGTCATCCTGTCACTGCTGGCGTTGATCGCCTCCGAGTTCCTGGCGCGGCAGATTGGCCGTCGCGTTTCAGGCGACTGACCGCGTGCTCGAGGTCGATATCGAGCATCGCCTCGGCGCCTTCGCGCTCGACGTGCGTTTCGCGAGCGGACGCGGGCTCACCGCATTGTTCGGCCGCTCGGGCGCCGGCAAGACCTCGGTCGTTAACGCGATCGCCGGGCTGGTTCGGCCGCGGCGCGGGCATATCGCCGTCGACGGCGCGGTATTGCTCGACACTGAACGTGGCGTTTGCCTTCCGGCGCATCGCCGCAAAATCGGCTACGTCTTTCAGGAAGGCCGTCTGTTCCCGCACCTGACGGTGCGCCAGAACCTGCTGTTCGGGCGCTGGTTCGCACCGCGCGCCCCCGGTGCCGCCGCCCGGTTCGACCACGTCGTTGAACTGCTCGGCATCGGGCCGCTCTTGATGCGCCGGCCGGGGCGGCTGTCCGGCGGCGAAAAGCAGCGCGTCGCGATCGGGCGGGCGTTGTTGGCGAACCCGCGCCTGTTGCTGATGGACGAGCCGCTGGCCTCGCTCGATGGTGCGCGCAAGGACGAGATCCTGCCCTATCTCGAACGCCTGCGCGACGCGAGCGAGGTCCCGATCGTCTATGTCAGCCATGCCGCGGCGGAGGTCGCGCGCCTCGCCACGACGATCGTGCTGCTCGCCGACGGCCGGGTGCAGGCGGTCGGGCCGGTCGCCGACATCATGGGGCGCGCCGGGCAATACCCGCTCGCCGGCGGCTTCGAGGCCGGAGCGGTGCTGGCGGTGACGGTTGCGGCGCATGATCGGCACTGGGACCTGACCGAACTCGCCGGCGGGTTTGGCCGGCTCGTCGTGCCGCGGCTTGACCTGCCGGTCGGGAGCGCGTTGCGGGTCCGCATCCGCGCCCGCGACGTGATCCTCGCGACCGATCGGCCGAGCGGGATCAGCGCGCTGAACGTGCTGGCGGGCATCGTCGAGGCGCTGGCGCCGATCGGCGACGAGGCGCTCGAAGTGCAATTGGGGCTGGGGCCGGAGCGGCTCTTGGCGCGGATCACGCGCCGGTCGGGCGATGCGCTCGGGTTGGCGGTGGGGCGTCCGGTGTTTGCCCTGATCAAGACCGTGGCGATCGACCGCCGCAGCCTCGGCCGCGGCGGCGCGGCGGCGGATTTCGGGGAAGAATTGGAGGTCTTCGACGGCTGAGCTCAGCTGGTGCGCAGCGGGATCTCTTTCAACCCGAACGACCCGATCGCGGTCAGCGCCGAAATCACCGTCGCATACAAAAACACATGCGCGAAGGCGGCGCGCAGGACACGGGCCAAGGCCTCCATCAGGCCGGGATTGACCGCTTCGGCCTGGTCGAGATGGAGGAGGGCGATCCCCGGATTGGCGCCGAGCACCGCATGCCCCGGCACCGTCAGCGCGCCGGCGTTGAGTTCGCCCACCAGGAGCGCCGTCAGCAAAGACACGCCAAAAGCGCCGCCGATCAGCCGGAAGAACATCAAGACCGACAGCCCGATCCCGGTATCGTCGAGTTCGAGCGCGTTCTGCACCGCAACCACGACCGGCGACAGCTGAAACCCGAACGAGATGCCAAGACCGCCGGTCAGCAGCGTATCCGTCAGCGCCGAATTGCCGAGCCGGTAAAAGGCGAGCGCCGCGCACAAGAGGGTCATCGCGATCGCCCCGGCGATCGGAAAAATGCGGTATCGGCCGGTGCGGGTCACCAGTTGCCCGGCTACGAACGAGCCCAACACCGTGCCGCCGGTCATCGGGATCAGGCGGATGCCGGCCTGGTTCGCCGCCAGCCCCGAGACCAGCTCGAAATCGAGCGGCACCAGGATGATCAACGCGATCATGACCATCGACATCGTGAACGCGATCAGGCTGCCCACCGCGAAAATGCGGTTGAGGAACAGCCGGAGCGGGATCATCGGCTCGCGCGTTTCGCGCTCGTGCACGATCAGCCAGCCGAGAAACACGAGCCCGATCGCGATCGGGAGCAGCACGTCCAGCCGGCCCCAGCCGCCGGCTGATTCAACGTCGCCGATGCCGATCAGGATCGGCGTCGTCGAGGCGATGATCAGCACCGCGCCGAGCCAGTCGATGACCGGTTTGCGGCGCGGTCTCGGCAGCCGCCGCAGATTGCGGTTGCACAGAACCAGCGCCAAGACGCCGAACGGGATGTTGATCCAGAAAATCCAGTGCCACGACAAATAATCCGCGAAGAACCCACCGAGCACCGGGCCGAGCAGGTTCGAGATCGCCATGACGCTCGAAAAGTAGCCCTGATACCGGCCGCGCTCGCGCGGCGGCACTACGTCGGCGATCGCCGCCTGCGACACCGAGCGCAACCCGCCGCCGCCGATCCCCTGGACCACCCTGGCGGCGATCAGCTGCGGCATCGTCTGGGACAGCGCGCACAATACCGAGGCCAGCACGAAGAGAGCGATCGACACCAAGAGGACCGGCCGCCGGCCGTAGAGGTCGCTGAGCCGGCCATAGATCGGCGTCGTCACCGTCGAGGCGACGAGATAGGCCGAAACCACCCAGGCCATCAGCGACCAGCCGTCCAAATCTTGCGCCATCGTCGACAGCGAGGTCGCGACGATCGTCTGGTCGAGACTGGCGAGAAACATCGCCAGCAACAAACCCGACAGGACCGAGAGGACCTCCCGCCGGGTGAAATGCAAAGGTAGGGCGCGGACTTCTTCGATCATCCGGGGCTACGAAAGCAGAAGCGCGCCGGTGGTGCAAACGCCGCGCTCGCGGACCGACACGCGCCGCCCTCAACGTGCGGGCATGTCGCGCAATGGCTGCTCCGGCAGCAACAACAGCAGCACGAGGCCAAACCCGGCGATCGCGGCACCGGTGGCGAAGGTCGTCCCGATGGCCTGGCGATAGGCCTCGGTGACAAGGCCGTGGAGTTCGGGCGGCAGGCTGGCGACGCCGCCAAGACCGCCCGCGACCGCGCGCCGCGCCGCGGCGGCGGCATTTCCCGCCGCGGCGAGCGATGCGTCGACCCGGCGCGTCAACAAGCTGCCCGACAGCGCCACCCCGAACGCCCCGCCGAGCGAGCGGAAGAACGACACCGCCGAGGTCGCGGCTCCGAGCGTTTCGCGGGCGACTGCATTCTGGATCGCGACCGTCAGGTTCGGCATGACGAGCCCAAGCCCGGCGCCGATGACAACGAGTGCCGCTTCGATCGCCGGCAACGGAGCCGCCGCGCGCACCGCCGCGGCGATCGCGACAAGACCCGCAACCGCAAGACTGAGGCCGAGCACAGACAAGGCTTTGTATCGGCCGAGCGCGGAGACCAGCCGGCCGCCGATCACCGAGGCGAC
>Ga0210390_10002012_pt1 | contig 18499 bp, 20 predicted proteins | sample IncBWH11OmetaG_FD_161050 | JGI IMG/M metagenome (GOLD analysis project Ga0210390, IMG submission 161050) | Forest soil microbial communities from Barre Woods Harvard Forest LTER site, Petersham, Massachusetts, United States - Inc-BW-H-11-O ... | reverse complement strand
CGCAGCCACGGAATCGTAATAATTCCGAATGAGACAGCCAAAATCCAGGTCGCCAATCCCACATAAACTCCGGCCCTCAACAACCGGCTACGACGACGCACCTGGATCGTGACAAAAACGGAGATAAACCCACTAATCAGGCTCATCACCAAAAGAAACGCATCCACGCCGCGGAAGAGGATCGAACTCCACAGACTGACAAAAATTGCCCCATAAATGCCGAGATTTTTGCCTAATAAAACTGAGAGGACCAGCGGCGCAAAGGCAAACGGAATCAAAAGAACGCCAAACTCCTTCGGCAAGCCGCTCTGGCTTTGAGTCGAGAAGACCATGACCAGTTTCGCCACGCATAAATGGAAAAGGATCACCCCAAACACGAGACCAACGCGCGAATTCTTTTGAAAAGTCTCCGGATGATTGATCCACAGCTGCGCAACCGAGGTGACGAAAACCAAGAGCCCAATTAAAAAGTATTTCGCAGGGTCAGGGTGCTCTCCGGAAAAGATTAACAAGGCTAAAACCAGCACAAATGCGCCAAAGATGCCTGTCTTTACCCACGGCTCCGACTCCAGCTTGCGCATCCACTCCTTCTGACTGGATTTCCGGCGAGTCTTCGGGCACGCCAAGCCCTTCTTGATTAACTTCTTACGATTGGAAGTTCCAAACATGCCTTTAGGCTCCTTTAGCTAACCCTCGTTCCTACCTGTCGGCTCTTCCCGGTAAACCTTGTAGGCGTGGATAATGGATTGGACGAGCGGGTGCCGCACCACGTCCCTTTCAGAAAACCGGGTAAAGTGGATCCCAGACACACCCCCCAGCGCGTGCATGGCCTCTATCAAACCGGAAGTCTTCTTCGGCGGAAGATCAATTTGAGTTTGATCGCCAGTCACCACACATTTTGAGTCTGTGCCCAGCCTGGTCAAAAACATGAACATTTGCTCGGTGGTAGTGTTCTGAGCTTCGTCTAAAATCACGAAGGCGTGATTCAAAGTCCTCCCCCGCATATATGCCAGTGGCGCGATCTCGATGACACCCCGATCCATGTATCTTTGAATCTCCTCAGACTCGACCATATCATACAACGCATCATAGAGTGGACGCAAATATGGGAAGATCTTTTCCTGGAGGTCGCCCGGCAGGAATCCCAGCGCTTCTCCTGCCTCCACCGCGGGCCTGGTCAGGATCACCCTCTTGACTTGTTCTTTTCTGAGGGCATCAACACCCATCGCCATAGCAAGATACGTTTTTCCCGTCCCTGCCGGCCCTATTCCAAAGACAATATCGAACTTTTGGATGGCTTGAACGTAGTTCAACTGCTGCTCGCTCTTTGGAATAATCGGAGGGCGGCGAGTTGGAGTGAGAACCCTGTATCCTGCCAATTGCCCCAAAGGCTGGCGGCTCCCGTCCGTTACCGAATCCAACGCATACTGAAACTCATGCCGACGAATCTGGATTCCATGCTGACGCGCCTCCTCTAGCTGATCGAACACTCTGCGCGTTTTCTCGATATTGGGCCGTTCGCCTTCCACCCGCAACCATCCATCTCGGGTGGTCACTTTCACCGCCAATTTTTCCTCCAGCGCCTGCAATAGCTTAAAATCGTTCGCGTACAGATTCTGGAGAGTCCGTGCGTTATCGAACTGAAGCGTCTCGGATTCTACCATCAAGCCGGTTTTTGCAAGGCTTTACGCATTATCTCAAAGTCGCGGATAAGCAAAGAAGGTTTTTTAACCGAGGGAGGATCGGCGGAGCGGGGACAGAGATCGTGCTTTATGCGATGAAGGTGCCTCTCATTTGTACCCGTAAACCATTGCCCAGGAGGTCCGCTCTTTAGGTGAGGCAGTCACTTCGACAATGATGTAATAAGTGCCGGTGGCGGGAGCCAGAATTCGAGCGGCCGCGAACCGACCCTTCTGCCAGGAGTCATTTTCGGCGAGTTTTCCTTTGCTATCATAAATATGGATGGCGATTCGGGCGTTCTCGGCATCCGTCCCCATGCAAAACCAGTAATCGTTTCCCTTGAAGAGTGTGTGCTCTATAGCCTTTTGTTCCCTCAGGCCAAGATCACCGCCCCACTGATCGTCGCGGACAATAAACCCCTGTTTGACGTACGGATCCATCGCCTGTAACGCAGTCCTGATCGCGTCGTCCAGGGTCGCATTCGCAGAGGTCAGGAATGCGCAAAAGCTCAAGAAAATTAGAAATCGTCTCACAAAAGTTCGTCCATTAAGCGCGAGAGTCGATCGCCTTCACCATCTGCCCGGTAATTTCATTGATTTTTTTGACCGAACCCGGGGTGATCTTCTGGTTAATGAGAGGGGAGATCTCGTCGAGCCCTTTTTGCATCCGGGTCACCAGAGGTTTGCCGCGCATACGAGGAGGCATGCCGGCGAGCCGCTCCTGAAAATACCTGAGCAGGTCTGGTTGGTTCAATAAATCCGCTCCGTCCGAGGAGTAGCTCTTTTGCACGACTGCAGTCAGCACCTCGGTTCCTCGCAGCCAGCCGCCCAGGCTGACCAGATGCGCCAACTGCGCGTCTTTCAGCTCGATCATTGCTCTTTTCACGTCGGTCAGAGCGCCATCCAACTCCCGACGAACGGAAATCCAATCTCCGGTATCCGCTTTCGTGACGATCGAATTGGTTCGGGTTAAGACCGTCGATTCGACCCCAATCGCTCTGGCCAGCTCCAGCACGTCGCGGCCAATCTGCTTGACTCGAGCCTTATCAGTCGCCTCGACAGCCACAAATCCTTCGGCAACCACGGAACCCAGCAAGAGCGCGATTTGTTCGCGTTCTCCGCGATTCTTGATGATCGGATCTCGCAGTTGCTCCTGCCAATTAGGAGTACCCAACTTGTCGAGGACATTGAATACTTCGCTCGGCAAGGGAACGACGATATCGTCCAATTGCGTCGCGGGAAATTTGGAAAGATCGATGTTTTTGGGCGCAGCTTCGGCAAAACCCGATCTTGCCGAAAGCAAAAGCGTGGTGACAAAAAGTATGCTGACGAGGTCTTTAATCATTCAAGCGCTCTCCATCTAGGGTGCAGTTCTCACGCAACTGATCGAAAAAATTCATTCAAAAGTCTAGCTTTCTGCTCTTTAAGATAAACAACCAGCACATCCTAAAAGGAAGTTTTTCTTTGAGCAAACGCAGTTTACAACATATGGCTTCAGAGAGATGAAGCCCAAGCGCGTCGAAGGACTCCTGCGTGAATTTTCGAGGAAACGCATCCTGGTCATCGGCGATCTTATGCTGGACGAGTTCGTGTGGGGCCGGGTTTCCAGGATTTCGCCGGAAGCACCAGTGCCTGTGGTGGAGGTGATCAGGGAATCCTACTATCCTGGAGGTGCCGCTAACGTGGCACGAAATGTCAAAGAGTTTACGCCCTCGGTATTCGTCATGGGCTTGATCGGAGAAGACATCTACGCGCAAAAATTAAAAAAGCTTCTCCAGGAAAACGGCATTGGTCTGGAGGCGCTGCAAAATGACCCCTCCTTTCAGACCATCGTAAAAACCCGGATCATCGCCAGGCAACAACAGGTTGTCCGCGTCGACCGAGAACGACCGCAACCGCTTAGCGAGGAAGCTCAGGCGCGCTGCGTTGAAAAGGTTCGTGAACTGCTCCCACAACTGGATGCGGTTATTTTCGAGGATTATGGAAAGGGTCTCCTGCACCAAACCTTCGTTGACAGCGTCGCGGCCCTGGCGAAAGACTCGGGAAAATTGGTCACCGCGGATCCCAATCCTCAGAATCGGCTGATCTGGCGCGGAATGACGGCGGTGAAACCGAATCGCAGCGAGGCGTTCGCTGCCGCGAGTCAAACCTGGCACGAACCCGAACCGGACCCCCTCCGCGACGCTCCGTTGCTCCGCGTGGGAGGCGAATTGCTTCTCACCTGGAAGCCGGACCTCCTGTTAATAACGCTCGGAGAACAAGGAATGATTCTCTTTGATCAGGCGAACCCCCCTTTCCACATTCCGTCGCGTGCCCGCGAAGTCTATGACTTATCCGGTGCCGGCGACACGGCGATCGGGCTTTTCACGCTGGCGCTGGCCTCCGGGGCTACTGCGATTGAAGCTGCAGAAATATCGAATCACGCCAGCAGCGTGGTGGTGGGCAAATTGGGAACAGCCACACTCACTCCGGTTGAGCTGCTAGAGAGTTTTTACCAGAGAAATGAATAAGGGGATCGCAGGAGGAGGCAAAGCAATTTTTCTTGATCGGGACGGAACCTTGATGAGGGACACTGGGTATTGTTCGAACCCCGGCGAAGTCGAACTTCTGGAGGACGTCGCGAGACTCCTTCCAGAGTTGAGAAAGGCGGGCTTTAAACTTATCATTGTCACCAACCAAAGCGGGATCGGTAGTGGGTACTTCACGGAACAAGATTTCTGGGCCGTGCAGCACGAACTCGAGAAACAGCTCGGCCAAGGCGTGATCGATGCCACCTATTTCTGTGCGGATACGCCGCAAAATGCGTCGGATCGACGGAAACCGAATCCGGGGATGCTCCTGCAAGCGGCCCGAGAATGGGGGATCGATCTCAAGCAGAGCTATATGGTCGGCGATAAACTGTCGGATGCCGAGGCGGGTATCCGAGCCGGGGTGAAGGCTACGATTCTGTTTGGGAAGGATGCTGCAAGCGATCCTATGGAAACTGAAGCTACCATGGTGGCAAAGGACTTTCGTGAGGTAGCGCAGTTCATCCTGGGGTATTGATCTAAGGGCCCTCCGAGCTTTCTCTCGCCATGCCAATGAATAAAGTGGTCGCCATTATCCCGGCCCGGTGGGCCTCAACCCGATTTCCTGGAAAAGCACTCCACGGTATCGCCGGAAAACCGTTGATCCGGCATGTGTGGGAACGTTGTCTCGAAGCGGATTGCTTCGACCAGATTGTCATCGCTACCGATGATATGCGAATCGCTGAGGCCTGCTTTAATTTCGGGGCAGAAGTGGCCGTTACAGCCGCAGATCACGCCAGCGGAACCGATCGGGTTGCAGAAGTCGCCAGGAAGCTCAAAAAGGTTTCCCTTATTCTCAACGTCCAGGGCGACGAGCCACTGGTGGATCCGGCTCTCTTGGAACGCCTCGTTCGGAAATTGAAGGAAAATCCCGCCATCCCGATCGTCACCGCCGCCACACCCATTTCTGCTGAGGAGTCAACTAGCGAACACAATGTCAAAGTTGTCTTGGACCGCGACGGAAACGCACTTTATTTTTCCCGCAGCTTCATTCCGTTTCGTAGGGGAGCGAGCGAACTCAAAACGTATAAACACCTTGGCATTTACGGATATCGCCGAAAGGCTCTGCTGGCTTTTGTGAGGATGTCTCCGAGCGCATTGGAGCAGGCTGAACAGCTCGAGCAGTTGCGTGCTTTGGAAAATGGCGTGAAGATTCGCGTCGTTGTTTCTGAAACTAATTCCGTCGGAGTCGATACTCCGGAGGACGCGACCGAGGTCGAGCGGCTAATTTTGAGCAGGAGAAGCGGATGAAATACATCTTTGTGACGGGTGGGGTGGTCAGTTCGCTCGGGAAGGGGCTTGCGGCGGCAGCACTCGGGACCTTGCTCGAACATCGTGGTTTGGGGGTGATCATGCAAAAGTTTGATCCGTACCTCAATGTCGATCCCGGAACCATGAGCCCTTTTCAGCATGGCGAAGTCTACGTGTTGAACGACGGGGCAGAGACAGATTTAGATCTGGGTCACTACGAGCGGTTCACCAGCTGCGTACTCTCCCGTGCTAACAACGTCACCAGTGGCCAGGTGTATGAAACGGTTCTGGCGAAAGAACGTCGCGGCGATTACCTGGGCAAAACCGTCCAAGTCATCCCTCACGTCACGGACGAAATCAAAGGCCGTATTCAACGATTGGCCAAGGAACAAACGGGCGACGTGATCATTACGGAAATCGGCGGAACCACCGGCGACATCGAGGGATTGCCATTTCTCGAGGCCATCCGACAGTTCCAACTAGAGGTGGGACCTGAGAACGTTGTCATCATGCACGTGACGCTGGTTCCGTTCATCAAAGCCGCCGGCGAGCTCAAAACCAAACCTTCACAACAAAGCATCGCTAAGCTTCGCGAGATCGGCCTCCAACCAAACGTATTGCTCTGCCGAACAGAAAAGCCGCTCGTACTGGAGGTTCGCCAGAAGCTTTCGCTTTTTTGCAATGTTCCGCTCCACTCCGTGGTCGAGGTCCGAGATGTCGACCACACTATTTACGAACTTCCTCTCACTCTCCAGGATGAGAAACTCGACGATACAATCTGCCGGCTGCTTCGGCTTGACACTCCTTCCGCACAAATGACCGAATGGCGGCGCTTCGTCCAGCGGGTCGTGAGCCCCAGGAAGAATCTGAAAGTCGCCGTGGTCGGGAAGTACATCGACCTGCAAGACGCTTATAAGAGCATTTACGAATCGTTAACGCACGCCGGTGCGGCCAATGATTGCGGAATCGAAATTGTCAGAATCGATGCCGAAGACTTGGAAGGAATTGAACCCACCAGGACCCTTGGAACCGTGGCCGGGATCCTGGTTCCCGGAGGGTTCGGCGATCGTGGCGTCGAAGGTAAAATCGCAGCGTGTAAATATGCCAGGGAGAAGCGGGTACCCTACCTCGGTCTTTGTCTTGGGATGCAGGTTGCCACCATCGAGTTCGCTCGCAACGTCTGCGGACTCAAGGGCGCCAACAGCACCGAGTTCGAAGAACATAGCCCTCACCCTGTCATTTGTTTGCTGGAGGACCAAAAGGAGGTCCGAATGAAGGGCGCATCCATGCGTTTGGGCAGCTGGCCCACAGACATCGTTCCTGGAACTCTAGCCGCCAAATTGTACGGCAAGGATCAGATCATCGAGCGTCACCGTCACCGGTACGAATTCAATCTGAAATACAGAGAAGCTATGGAGGAGAAAGGCTTCGTGATTTCCGGGACATCGCCCGACGCCAGGCTCGTTGAACTGATCGAGTTGCGAGATCACCCCTGGTTTGTCGCCTGCCAATACCACCCGGAGTTCTTGTCAAAACCGAATGCCCCGCATCCACTGTTCCGGGGATTTATCGCGGCCTGTCTGGCTAGCGCGGAATAGATTTCACAGCGACGAGGCTTGAGGATTTAGCCCTCGTTACGCTACGTAACGCCGTCACGTCGTCACTCCACACGTACGGCGATAGCTCCTGGAGCGCTCGACATCCGTAAGGCGAATGTAGCATTAGCATAGGCTTCCAGCCTGTGTTCCATTCGCACCGTTGAGCGGTACTTCCAAGGGCAACGATGATGGCCGCGGGTGAGTAAATGCGGGCGTGAGGAAGATCGGACGAGGCGGGCTTCCCACCGACAAATTGTGTACAGATCAGGGTTGAAACCCTCGGCTGAGTACTATAGTCCCTTCGGGGCAGGCCCTTCGAGCCGCGGAACGCTCCGCTTACCGAACCAGATTCTCTTGCCTTCCACTTGCCCCCCCCGTCGACGGAAGAATTCAGCCAACTCCGGCGTGTAGTAACCCGAAGGTTCGGGATTCAGCTCGAAATAGATTTCGCCAGACTCGGAAAGGACGTTTTTGACCACATCATCAAGGAAAAATTCCCATTCTTTCGCGTCCCAGACGGCGTTTGAGCCGTGTGAGTTAAAGCACACCGCAAAGCCGGTCATAAAGTCGAAAGGAGCCCCGAGATCGGGCAGTGGCTGAAACGGTTCGATGCGCCAGACACGGCGCGGCATCTCCATCATCTGGAACATCTCTGCGTACATCGGCGGCCAATCGAGGTCCAGACCCATCACATTGTGGCCCAGGCGCTTGCAGACAAAGAGGAAATACCCGGCTCCGCTTCCAATATCCAGAATGCGTAGCGGCTTCCGGCGATCCAGTTGCAAGGACCGGGCCTGTTTGATCGCAAGTTCGAGTCGGTGCTCTGCATCGACATATTTCGGCCAGCCTTTTTTGTCGGCCGGGTTTGCGTACTTGGCGCGAATCCCTTCGAATCCCTTGGATTCGAGCTCACGAACCATCTCCGCAGCATTTAAAGGCCTGCGCCAGCGGTAGTAGGCATCGAGCAAGCTGTCCCAGGCCTCCCCAGTCCGAAGCTTGTTAATCTTGTGAGAGAAGTCCAAAGTCCAACCTAGAGGGTCGGGTTTTAATGATAGTTGAAACCCTGGGCCGAATAATCTTCAAGCCCTTCCGAGGCAATCAATTGCCCGTTCACTTTGCGCCATTCAAGACTGAACTTATTCAACGATCTGCAACAAAACCTGCTGTCCTGATCTCGAAGCTGCCGCGTTTAAGAGATTTCGCACGGCAGTGATCGTATGTCCGTTGCGCCCGATCACCTTCCCGACGTCCGATTTCCGCATCTCGACTTTGAAGATCAATTTGCGACCTTGCTCTACTTTTGTCACCAAGACCTCTTCAGGCGCTTCGACAAGCTGCCTGATGACAAACTCAAGAAAGGTCTCCACAGGAAATCACTGGACCGGCAGCGCGACCGGTTTTTTGCGAGCTTTCAGAATCATGCTCGCGACCGTAGAACTGGGCTGAGCGCCGTGCATCACCCAATAATCAACGCGGCTGAGGTCCAAGTGAAAATTTTCACCCGGCACGCGCGGATCGTAGTTTCCGATCGCTTCAATAAATTTCCCGTCGCGCGGACTGCGTTTGTCCGCCACCACCACACGATAGAAAGAACGGTTTTTCGTTCCTTCTCTCCTTAATCTAATCGAAACAGCCATATTCAATATTGAGAACCATGTCCCTTACCTGCCCTTGCATTCAACTCGCACCAGCCCGCGGGACCCGGCCTAGCATTTTCTTCAGTTGCCCCGCATTCTTCATTAGTTTTCGCATTTGACTAAACCGCTGGAGCAGGGTGTTCACTTCGGTGACCGAAGTTCCGCTGCCGCGAGCGATCCGTTGTCTCCTCCTGGCGTTCAGGATATCCGGGCTCTTTCTTTCGCCGGGAGTCATGGAGAGCACGATCGCTTCGATTCGACTCAGCTGTTTTTCGTCCACCGAAAAGCCCTTCATATTACTCATCCCTGGCAACATGCCAAGGATATTTTCCAGAGGGCCCATTCGTCGCAGCATCTTGAATTGCGAGAGGAAGTCGTTGAAATCGAAACTCGCCGTCCGCATCTTCTTCTCGAGACGGGCCGCCTCTTCCTCGTCAATCGATTCAGCCGCTCGCTCGACCAGGCTGACGACGTCACCCATCCCCAGGATGCGACCGGCCAGACGTTCGGGATAAAAAGGCTCGAATTGATCGATCTTCTCGCCCACCCCGGCAAATTTGATCGGCCGATGAGTCACCTCCCGCATGGAAAGCGCCGCTCCGCCGCGCGCATCGCCATCCAGTTTGGTCAGAATAAGTCCGGTCAGTCCGAGCGCCTCGTGAAAATGCGTCGCGACGTTAACTGCCTGTTGCCCGGTAGCCGCGTCGCACACCAGAAGGATTTCCTGCGGCTGCAGGGCTTCCTTGAGCTTTTTCAGCTCGTCGACCAAGGTTTCGTCGATTTCCAACCGGCCCGCGGTATCGAAAATCTGGACGTTACCCGCCTGGCTTTCGGCCCAAGAGAGCGACTCCCGCCCCACCCTGACCACGTCGTGCTGACCGGTCTCCGGCCGAAAGACAGGGACGCCCACCTGGTTCCCAAGTGTTACCAATTGATCAATGGCGGCCGGGCGCTGAAGATCGCACGCCACTAGCAAGGGCAATTTGCCTTGCTTCTTGAGGTAAAGGGCGAGTTTCGCTGAAGAGGTGGTCTTACCAGCACCATGCAAACCAACCATCATGATCCGGGCTGGCTTGTTCAAATTCAGTGGCTCGTTATCACCGCCCAGCAGCTGCGTTAGCTCGTCATAAAAGATTTTAATAATCTGCTGGCCCGGCGTAATCGAACGCAATACTTCCTGCCCCATCGCCTTGGTCTTTACTTTCGCGATGAAGTCTTTGGCGACTTGGAAATGAACGTCAGCCTCTAGCAGCGCAAGACGAACCTGCCGCAGCGCTTCGTTAATATTAGCCTCCGAAATCGTACCATGACCTCGGAGGTCCTTGAAAATGTCCTGTAGTTTATCGGAAAGCTGTGAAAACACGATAGTACCCTCCCGGCTCCTTTTCTATTTCGGAGGCAGGGCACCAACAGCAGCCTGCTTCCCGGTGGCCGAAGGATCTACCGTGAAATTCCAACGTGTCTCCACCTTCCTCCCTTTCACCTTGGCCGATAGAATTACCGTATAAGTCTTCGGAACCAGGTTTTGCGTAAATTCGTATGAAACCAACTTCGTTTTCGCGTCGTACCGTGCCGGCACCAGCCCAAATCCGCTGACTCGCATCTCCACAGAATCGGGCTCTACCTCACCCATGGAGGCTAGGTTTGCTTTGATAACTGGTCGAGTATCCGGAATTTTCTCCTCGCTCATCGGCTGGGTCACCATCGCGGCGGAAGCGAGTTGAGCGGCTTCCACGCCAGGATCGACCCCATCGTTATTGCCGAAGTTAACCGCCATTTTGAAAACGTCCGGATGTATGGATTCCACGGCGTAGCGGCCGAGTTGATCGGCAGCGGCGTCAATCCCCATATGTTGTCCGTACACTGTAAACAATGCCTGGTAGCCGGCCTCCATGGCCATTTTACGCACCACTTCATTGTGAGTTCCGTAAGGGAAGGCAAACGCCGCGATCTTGATCCCAAGCTTCTGCTCAAGGATATCTCTCGAACCGTAAATCTCATTATGAAGCCAAGTGGTGTAATCCTGGCCCCGCGGCGCGTGACGCAGATCATGGTGCGAGACCGTATGACTCTCAATGTCCACCCCGGCATCACGCATTTGTTCTAGCTGCGCCCAAGTGATCGACTTGCCACCGACATTCACATAGTTGGTGTAGATAAACATAGTGAATGGGTATCCGAACTCCTTCAAAATCGGCCACGCCACCGAAAATCCGGACACATAGCCGTCGTCGATCGTTATCACAGCGCTCTTCGGAGGAATTGATTTCTCTCCACGCCTCCATGCCAGCAGATCCTTCATTGGGATCACTGCAATGCCATCATCCTTTAACTGCTTCATCTGCACACGAAATTCCGCCGGGGCGATTGCTAGTGTGTCGCGCGGATTATCTTCGAACCTGTGATAGCAGAATACGATCACCTTCGCTGAGCGATCGATCGCGGGCGGCGGCGTGGGTGTGGGCGTCGCCTGCGCAAGTGGCACCGACGCTCCTGGAGTGGCAGACGCCTCCAATTTTGCGAGCGTCGAACTTTTTTTACAACCCGCCACCAGCAGTGGCAGGACAAGCATAATCGGGAGAATACGACGAAACATACCGGTCAATTAAGCGCGCAGACTATCACGTTCCTCAGGAAGTTGCCAGTGTCAGTTGCCAGTTGTCAGTGGAAACTGGCAACTTCTTAAGATCCGACGCTGACAACCGGCAACTGACACTGCCAACTTCCTACAGCCCCACGTCCCGGAAGGCCTGGTCGATGTAGCGGAAATGTTGTTCCAGCGAACAAAGTTGATCGAGCTCGGCGGGCGGGATCAAAGACGTGATCGCCGGAACTTTCCTGACTTCGGTTAAGAAATCATCCTGGCTTTGCCACGTTGCCATCGCAGCTCGCTGAACGGCTTCGTACGCCGTTTTGCGTTCGAGGCCCCTTCGCGTCAGCTCCAATAAGATAGATTGACTGAAATAAAGGCCTTTAGTTATTCCCAGGTTTTCCAGCATGTGGTGAGGATACACCTGGAGCCCGTCAACCAGGTCGGTCAGTGTGGCGAGCATGTAATCCATCAGAATGCAGGAATCCGGAAAGATAATCCGCTCAACGCTGCTGTGGCTGATGTCTCGCTCATGCCACAACGCCACATTTTCAAGCGCCGCGACCGCGTTTCCACGGATCACGCGTGCGAGTCCGCTGAGTCGTTCACCCGTGATCGGATTTCTCTTGTGCGGCATGGCTGAACTTCCCTTCTGCCCCGGGCTGAAATACTCCTCCAGCTCTTGCACCTCGGTTCGCTGCAAATGTCTGAACTCCGTTGCCCATCGATCCATACTGGAGGCGACGACAGCGAGATTTACACTGAACTGCGCGTGTCGGTCGCGCTGGACAACCTGGGTCGACAACGGATCTGCCTTTAACCCAAGTTTCTCGCAGACGCGCGCCTCCACCTTGGGATCCAGATGCGCGTGGGTCCCCACTGCACCACTCAACTTTCCAACCGCCACCTCTTTGCGCGCGGCCTCCAGCCGTTGTTCGGCCCTGCCGAATTCATCGTACATGAGCGCCATTTTCAACCCGAAAGTAATGGGCTCCGCATGAATGCCGTGGCTGCGGCCAATCATCGGTGTCTCCTTGTACTGACGCGCCTTTTGACCGACTGCTTCCCTCAGCTTGGCGACATCTTCCAGAAGAATATCACACGAGCGGACAAGCTGGACCGCCAGCGCGGTGTCGAGAACGTCGGAGGAGGTCAACCCTTGATGCATCCACCGGGCTTCAGGCCCAATGTATGAAGCGACGTTTTCCAGAAACGCAATCACGTCGTGATTGGTTCGTTTCTCAATTTCGAGAATTTCGGGAACGGAAAACTTCCCGCGAGCGCGAATCGCCTGAGCGTCTGCCTCAGGGATCAGTCCCAGCTCGGCCATCGCCTCGCACGCCAGGACCTCAATTTCCAGCCAAATCGAATATTTACAGGAATCGTCCCAGATCTCCCGCATGCGGGGTCGGGAATATCGTGAAATCACCGGGCCACGTTAAAGCCCACAGAGCGGATGGAAAGCATTTTTTGATCCCACTCGCCCCCCTCGATTTTTTTATCGAACTCGTGCTCTGACCTGGCGCCCGTTATTCATCAATCTCACCTGGCCCGAGGCAAGAAGATCAGCCACCGTCGCGACAGTTTCCTCCTGTGAGTCAGAATAAGAACTGACGGCTAAAATTAGATCTCCCAGGCACAATGGCCGATTTGTCAATTTGCGTCTCTTCATTAGTTCAATCCTTTCAAGTACACCCTCTCGCATCAGTCACGAGCTCACTGTCGCCAGCCCTCCCGGAACTTCCCCTCTTTGCTTGTTCGTTCGAAGGTATAGACGCGGTTGCTATTCGGAACGTTTAAATTAATTCTACGAACTGTTTTTTTCATTTTAGTTGCAGAGGTTCGCCCGATGACCGATCCATGTGCCGTTTTCGCCCTATGGATTGGCTCAAAAATTTCTTCAATTTCATCCTGCACCTGAATGTCTCACTTCGTGACGTGGCTGATTCCTATGGGATATGGATCTACGCGCTGCTCTTCCTGATTATCTTTGCGGAGACCGGGCTGGTGGTGACTCCGTTTCTCCCGGGAGATGCCCTTTTGTTTACGATCGGGGCACTGACCGCTCAAAATGGGCCTTTGAATCTGCCGGCCATCCTTTTTTTGCTGACCGTCGCCGGCATTCTCGGGCACACCGTGAATTACTGGATTGGGAACAAAATCGGTCAGAGGCTTTTCAGCAACCCGCAGAGTCGTGTTTTCAACCGGAAGCATCTGGAGCAAACGCACGCTTTCTTCGAACGGCATGGAGCCAAAACGATCCTGCTTTCCAGGTTCGTTCCGTTGATTCGCACCTTTGCTCCGTTTGTGGCCGGAATGGGTTCCATGAGCTACCGGAAATTTTTTGCTTACAACGTCATTGGAGCATTCGTTTGGGTCTTCGGCGTCGTTTTGATTGGCCACTTTTTCGGGAATATCCCCTTCGTGCAAAAGAATTTCTCGGTGGTGATATTTGCGATTGTGGTGGTCTCGATGATTCCGGCCGGCTTGGAAATATTCCGGGGCTGGCGCGCAAGTTCGAAAGCCTGAAAAACAGGAGTTCAGGAGTTGCAGAATGGACGAAGACTCCGCGTCTTAAAGCGGATTAAGGAACTGCGGCACGCATCATGGGATGCGGCGAAGCCGGCGCGGAAGGCGCGACGAGCCTGCTGCCATGAACATTGCTTTGCGCACCAGCGTGGCATGATTTCGATGCCGGCTTCCTCAAAATAGACGACCATTAGGTCCCTGATCCATTTCTTTGATCCGTTCGTGCTCGTTGGAAGTCGTCATGATCTCGAGCTCTCCATTCAGGTAGTAAAAGCGGGGACCCGGCCGGGTCGTCACCGAGCACTTCATCGAGCGTCAGATATCGCTCCCAGGAGACAACACAAATCACTAGACGCTCCACTCCACCACTCCATCACTCCTGAACTCCTGAACTCCTGAACTCCTGTCTCCTGAATTAGCTATCTTTTGCTTTGCCAGTAATATTGCTTTCGTCAGCTTCAGCCGCACTCCATGAGTAATATCGGGACGATTCAATTGGAAATCGAAGAACTGGGCCGGGAGATCTTTGCCCTCATTGACAAGGACAAGGGCGCTCACAACGCCTTCGGAAGCAAAGATTTCTATGGACGCCTGATGGAATGGGCGATGCGAGATCCGGTCTTCAAGACACAGATGTTCAGATTTGTCGATGTTCTGCCCACCCTGACCTCGTCGGGCGACGTCGTCGGGCACATGGCGGAGTACCTCAGTAAGGTCAAGACGCCGGCTTCCGGCGTGCTCCGGAGCGCTCTCGCCTTCGGCCGGTTCCTTCCAACTATGCCCGCGCATCTCATCCGACAAAACGTGCTGGCGATGGCGAGTATTTTTATTTGCGGCAGAGACGGAAAATCTGCCTTTCCCAACCTTCGCCGAAATTGGGCCCAAGGCGTTCGCTTTACCGTGGATATCCTGGGCGAAGCGGTCGTCAGCGATCGGGAAGCAGACGAATTTGCGGTTAAATACCGGGAGCTCCTCGATTTTCTCGCTGAAGGCACCCGCTCTTGGAAAGTGGAGGGTCCACTGGCCGCATCGGAGCCACCGCTGGTCAACGTGTCTGTCAAGATATCCGCTCTTTGTGCCCGCGTCCAAGCCGCCGATCCTCAGGGCAGTATCGCGGACATCATGAAACGCCTTAAGCCCATCGCCCTTCAAGCAAGCCAGCTCGGCGCGTCGATAAACCTCGACATGGAGCATTACGGGCTGAAAGAGCTCACTCTGGAGCTCTTTAAAAAGCTTTCAAATGAACCGGACCTGGCGCATTCACCTCGCGATGGTTTCGTCATTCAGGCCTACTTGCGCGACTCCTATGCCGATACAGAAAAAATGCTGAGTTGGGCGCGCCGCGAAAACCGCCCATTCACCATCCGGCTCGTCAAAGGGGCCTATTGGGATTTCGAAAAAGTCGTCGCCGCTCAACGGACTTGGGACGTCCCTGTCTACCTTTCAAAACCGGAAACCGACGCCAACTACGAGCGCATTAGCCGTCTGCTTCTGGAGAATCATGACATCGTCTACCCGGCCTTTGCGTCACACAATGTGCGCACCATTGCCCATGCAGCGTCCTACGCACACAAACTCGGCATTCATCCCGCAGACTTTGAATTTCAGATGCTTTATGGGATGGCCACACCGATCAGACGCGCTCTCGTCCAACTCGGCTACCGCGTCCGCGAGTATTGCCCGATCGGGGAACTCGTTCCGGGGATGGCTTACCTGGTCCGGCGACTGCTGGAAAACACTTCCAATGAGGGTTTTCTGAGAGCCACATTTAACGCAAACAAGTCCATCACCGAGTTATTGATCGACCCGGTTTTGCAAGTCACAGATCGTCCGCCAATGGCGCCTAAGAGCGGTGACTCTGCAGACGGAAAGATCGCCGCAAAAGTCCAAGTCGCCCCGGCTCAAAAAAGTCTATTTCGCAATGAGCCGCCTTCCGATTTCGCCAACGGCGCCGCCCGGACCAGAATGGGCCAGGCCCTGGATGCTGTTCGCGGGAAACTGGGGAAGTCCTATCCGCTCTTAATCGACGGCAAAAAACTGGTTGGAAGGCGCCAATTGGAATCGTTCAATCCGGCACATCCACGGCAGGTGGTGGGCCAAATTGCCCTCGCGTCGACCGACGAGGTGGTGCATAGCGTGGCTGCTGCCAGGAAAGCTTTTTCCACCTGGCGGAGGACTCCCGTGGAATCCCGATGCAAATACATCGAGCGATTGGCCGACAAAATGCGTGCGGCGCGCCATGAGCTTGCCGCCTGGGAAGTCTTTGAAGTTGGAAAAACCTGGGAAGAAGCCGACGCGGACGTTGTGGAAGCGATTGACTTCTGCACATTTTATTCTCACGAGATGCGCCGGCTCGATGGAGGCCGCCTAACCCAAGATTTGCCCGGAGAAGTCAGCATCGAAGGCCATTTGCCGCGCGGGGTCGCCGCCATTATCGCTCCTTGGAACTTTCCACTGGCCATTCTGTGCGGGATGACGGTCGCCGCACTTGTGACGGGAAACACCGTCGTGATCAAACCAGCGGAACAGTCTTCTGTGCTGGGAGCCATCTTTATGAACCTCCTCCAAGAAACTGGATTGCCCGACGGCGTCACCAACCTGGTTTGCGGAACTGGGGAAGATGTCGGATCACTCCTGGTCGCTCATCCTGACGTCGACCTGATCGCCTTTACCGGGTCGCGCGAAGTTGGGACGCTCATCTGGGGAACAGCCGCAGTCACTCACCGGGATCAACGAAACTTGAAGAAGGTGATATGCGAAATGGGCGGAAAAAACGCGATGATCGTCGATACTGACGCCGACCTCGATGAAGCCGTCCTCGGTATCATCCAGTCGGCCTTTAGTTTCCAGGGTCAAAAATGCTCCGCCTTATCGCGACTGATCACGGTCGACAACGTTCACCAACGACTCATTCCTCGCCTCACGGAGGCGGTCGCCGCGCTTAGGATCGGATTGCCGGACCACCCGAATACCGACATCGGCCCCGTCATCGATCGCGATTCCTTTGAGAAAGTCCAAGGATACATTGAGCTGGGTAAACACGAGCATCGTTGCCTGTTTCAGGCCCAAGTGCCTGTCGGATTGGAAGGATTTTACATTGCCCCGGCGATCTTCGATAGGGTCGAACCGACCGCGCGACTGGCACAGGAAGAGATTTTCGGCCCCGTTCTCGCGATAATGAACGTTAAAGATCTATCAACAGCCATCCAGATTGCCAATCATACGCCGTTCGCTCTCACTGGGGGCCTTTACTCCCGCAGCCCACAAAGCATCGAGCGCGCGCGTGCGGAATTTATGGTCGGAAATCTCTATATTAATCGCTCTATTACAGGTGCGATCGTCGGGCGGCACCCATTTGGCGGATTCAAAATGTCCGGAGGAGGAACGAAGGCCGGTGGCCCAGAATACCTGCTCAATTTTATGTTCCCTCGCGTCGTCACCGAAAATACGCTCCGTCACGGCTTCGCGCCGGAATAGCCTCGTTCGGATTCACAATTCCATAGAGTTCTACTGTGAGGAATTTTCCGTCTTTCGTCACGTCGTCTTGGAGCACTCCTTCGTGCCTCATCTCAACTTTTTGCAGCACGCGACCGGACGAATGATTACCGACAAAATGTCTCGCGGAAATTTTGTGGAAGGAAAGAGCTCTAAAGCCGTATTCGACGATGACTTTAACCGCCTCTGTGCAATAACCGCGATTCCAATAGGCGACCCCAATCCAGTAACCGAGTTCTGCGCGATTGAATTGGCCATCCCTGCTCAGGGAGGCAGCCCCGATCAGGACTCCATTCGACAGGCAAATCGCGAAGACCACACCTAGCCCTTCGTAAAAATATCTCTGATGCATCGAGATCCACGATTCCGCCATCCCATCCAGATACGGATAGGGAACGCAGAGCGTTGTTTCGTAAATTCTCCAATCACCGGCCAGCGCTTTGACCTGCGGTGCGTCAGTCAAGGTAAACGGTCTCAGGATCAGTCGCTCGGTGCGGATGGTCTCCTGTAGTACCATGCGGTCTACAGTAGGCCAAGTCCCCGGTTTTGCATGCCATGAAATTTGGTTCCGCGGACGCGCACTGGGACCTGATCAGGGCAAGGAATGAACAACAGATCCTTGACAACAGTAATTATTGAGAATATAGAATTAATGCCTGTTATATGACGGGTTAATATGGCCCGCCGCATGCCTAGCAATGTCTTCCGATCGATCAGCACTGCGCTCACACCTGGAATTTCCGTCGGGAATGAGCCCGCACCACCTGCGTTGAAATCCTTCGTTGAAGCGTCGGTGTCCATGCTAGCGGCGGAGGAGGCGGCCCGGGCCAAGGAAGTGTTCCTCGGCAACCTGAGCCACGAGATCCGCGCTCCGATGAACGGCGTGATTGGCATGACCGGTTTCTTGCTCGACGGCGGCCTGAATCCACAGCAGCGGGAGGTTACCGAAACGCTTCGGGGCAATGCCGAAGCGCTCCTCACGATCATCAACGACATCGCGGATCTTTCGAGGATCGATCCGGGTCGCAGCAGCGCCAAAATTCTAGAACCCGCTCGCATCCCAGCCAGGAAGATCCCTTCCTTGGGGTTGACCGGGACTAGAAGAGAGTTCAATAGACCGCGCATCTGTTAGCGGAAGACAATTTCATCAATC
>Ga0210390_10002011_pt1 | contig 18501 bp, 17 predicted proteins | sample IncBWH11OmetaG_FD_161050 | JGI IMG/M metagenome (GOLD analysis project Ga0210390, IMG submission 161050) | Forest soil microbial communities from Barre Woods Harvard Forest LTER site, Petersham, Massachusetts, United States - Inc-BW-H-11-O ... | reverse complement strand
GCAACGCTCCGACGAGTCCGAGCGTGAGACCGAATTTCCGCAGCGAAATGAGGTTGGAGGCGAGCGGGCGGGTCGACTTGTCGCGCCGGACCGGGGGTTTGGCGAAGACGTAGACGCAGGCCTGTTGGCTAATGACGTCGGTATCGACGGAGGCGCTGCCTCCGCCGAGGAGGCAGCGGTTCACGTCATCGGCGATGAAGAGTAGTTGAGCCTCGCACGTGAATTCAGCTGGAGAACATTGCCCCAAGATAGCGCTTGGTGTTGCAGGACAACAGGATTCGGCGCCTTTTCTGTTGGCTGGCAATCGTTGATTCTCGCTGATTCTCAAAGTAGGGCGGATCCAACCGGGAAACTCCTGGTCATAGGCTTATTCGGCAGCACGTCCACTCCGGCAGCCAAAGGATGCGGGCATGGTGGGTGCACCAACGTAATGGAACGGAAGTGATCGAGCATGCAAGCCACGCGATCCGCGCTCCGCGGCCGTTCGGTTAGTTCCGAGCAACACAGATAGCGGGGGATTACCCCGCGACGGATCGCTCAAGGGTCGCTAGCGACGCGGCGAGGTAGTCCTCCGGAAACCGGGGCATCCCGCCGACCCGGTCGCGGAAATCCTGTGGCGTGCCGCTCCAGTCGTAGGTGAGGGTGACGTCGGTGCGGTCCCCGTTCGGGGCGAGGTCGTAGCGCCAGAACCAACCGCCGGGAGCATGGTTCCCGGAGTCGTCGAGCTGGCCCGGCATCCACCCGATCGCGCGGTCCTTGTCGAACACGTTGACCAGGTTGTGCGTGACGTAGTGACCACCGGCCTGGGTGAGGAACATGTTCATCGCGAACATCTGCCCGGTGGCGGTGATCGGTGCGGTGTCGACCGCGTCGCGAACCCAGTCGGTGGGCTCGGTGTTGCAGTGGCGGCAGGGGTCGGCGAGGACGGCGAAAATCTCTTCCGGCGTCGCGGCGATGCTGCGCGTGATGACATAACTTTCGGTGCTGACGGTCATACGTTTGTCCTTGGATCCGTAGGCGCGGGCGATATCGGGGAGTCGAGCCATCCTGAGTATGAAGGCCGCGAGGGCCAACCCTCGGGCGAATCGAGCCATTACTCCTGACGGCCCCACGGCAATGTGTCGATCAGCGCGAAGCTGTGGCTGACGGGCTCGGTGCCCCGCCCGTTGGTATGCCATGTGCGGTACACGGTGTCACCGTGGCGGAGGGGGGTGTTGATTCATCAGATAAAAACGGAGCAGTCAACTTGACATAATGTCGCTTATCGGCACAATGTGGACCAGGCGTTGCGTCGACGCAGGTAAGTTGGGTCCGGCCCGGGAGTAATCTGCGAGCTCATCAGACTCGGCCAATATCCCCGACGGCAATCAGAGTCGGGTGCTTGGGTTAGCGTTCGCGATACGCCGCTGCGGTGGGCGACCTACGACGTGTGCCCGTTCCCGGAGAGTGTCGGGTTGGGCTGCCGCCCCGACGCTTTCGCGACCTGCGCGGCGTGCAGGATTCCGTCACTGTGACGTAATTTCCAGGCCTGGCTGGATGGGATCGCAGGAACTTTGGGAAGTTCCAATTGCTGTCCCATGCAACGAACTTCGGCGTCACCACCCCTTCGTCGAGAATGCCGGAGAACGGTTCGGCCATGCGGGCCAACGGGTCGGGTTCGGCGAGTTCGGTTTGGATTTTTGTTAGGCGATTGCTGTGGTCGCAACCTCGCTCGTCCCCTGAGCCGTTGCCCCCGGACGGACGACTATTCGTCACTGTGACGCTTTTCTTCTAGAGCGCGCCACACGCCGTCCCGCAGAAGATTTCGGCGAAACAGTTACAGGTGCCTCTGTTGCTGGCCGGACCCGTGAACTGGTCCACGGCGAACGAGAGTCGTTCATCTGTGGGTACAGATGGCCTGCCCCATGGTCGATGCTGCGGAACGCTCATCTATCAGCGGCCCGCGACGAGACCAACCAAACCGACACCCCTTGCGCGTAATGCGCAAGTATCCAGAGCGAACCTATGGTCGGGCTTGGCGAACAGCAGACGTGGCGCCCAGGAACACCCACGCGTTACTTTTCCCTCAATTGCTGGAGGGCGGCGCCGATGCGGCCCGCGGTGTAGGAGACCAGGCCGGGGAGGCCAGCGGGTAGACCGTCTGCCTGGACCGTGATGGTGACTGCGCCAGCGCAGTCCCCATTCGGCCACCAGACGGGCGCCGACACGCAACATATGCCGGCAACCGCGTCCTGATGGTCGACCACTGTCGCGCGCGGATCCCGGAGGGACTCACGCAGGTTGCGCCATTCACGTTGGGTCCAGCAGTCAGGGAGCGCAACCTCGCCGAGAGGCTGGGCCGCGTAGAGGACACGTCCGGTGGCGGTGCGGGCGATGGATTCGGGGTCGACATGGTCTGTCATGTGAGCGTGCCCGTGAGGTACAGCGGCACAGATATAGCGGAGTCGATGTTCATGCAGGATCCGCAGCGACGCCATGGCGCGCGATCGCACGGCCAGAGTATGGACCGGCTCTTGCGCGCACCGCCGCAACAGTGGATTCGGTTGCCACCGCTGCCCGATGCGTAGCATCCGCGGTCCGACATAGTAACGGTGGTCGAAGCGCTCTACTGCGCCGAGCGTCACGAGTTGTTCGGCGAGTCGGTGCGCCGATGTTTTAGCTAGCCCGGCCGCTTGGGCCAGTGCGGTCAGTCCGAGTCCCTCTTCAACGTGAGCAAGAGCGTCCAAGACGGAGAATGCGCCGTTGAGGACCCCGCGGCCCGCCTCGGCTGGCGGCATCAATGTTGTGTTAATGCACCGGTCACTGTCTGACCGGGCGGGCTCGCTGCCGATCGTGTGAACCTGCATGCTGTCCCCCGCGTTCTAGAGCGGTCTTCGCGATGCGCTTCGCGTCGGCGCAAAAACATCGGAGATAATGCGCAGATCTGTGCGCGAGGGGTCGTAGGTCAGGCCCGCCCGACGTATGCGGTCTGTCCACGTCGAACAGGCGCGGAAAGCTGCATCCGCTGTATATCGGGACATAGCGACTTTCTTCACGACTCGAATGATGAGGTCAGACACGACCATAAATCCCCAACGGCCGGAGGAGTCGAGTAGTGCATTACTCGAATTCGTAAGAGAGGACCCGTTTGGCGCCGCAGCTGTCGGCATACGGCAGTGCTGGCCGACGCACCATCAGAAGATCGCGCTGCGGCATGGCGCTGACGTTTCCTCCGGCCTGCCGCCTGATGTTCCGCCGCCCGGGCCCCGCGCAGACCAGATTTGTCACTGTGGCGTAAGAGGGCAGCCACGCGCACACCCAGATGCCCGAGGCCTAGGCGCGCGACTTGCCTTCCCATGCATCGATTTCGGCGTCTGGCAGCGGATTGTCAAATCCGTCGGGAACTGAGATGTGCGGAAGCAACACCGTTCTGGTGGACGTTCTGATCGATGGTCCGACCGATCGCGACGTAGTGGTCCCGAGGGTCATTGCCATACAAGTCATGTAGCTTTCGCTGTCGGCGTGTGCCACGACGGTTCCCGTAGTCAGCGCGGCGGCTAGCGCGGCTACAGCGGTTCGACACATAAGGATTGATGCCTCCTCGCGCAACCGCTGCAAGTGGCGAGTGCGTCGCATCAGATCGCTCGACCCTGATGGTTCATTCGGCATCCGCACTGTCGATCACTTACACGTTCGCAAGCCTCCAGCACAATAACCCGCAGCTGCTTGCGGAAGCTGGAGGTCCCTGGGCACTTCTCTAAACCGCTAGCTAATATATCGGTTTTATCCCTCACCGGGACGGCCCGCACTCGACGCCGGCGATGCTGATGCCGCGCACCGACATGCACTTGACCCCGCCCTCACCTCAGGTGCAGCGGGCCGTCCTCGGCCGCGGTATTGTGCCGCAAGAACATCGGCTGATGCATTGGTCCGCCAGCAACGACTCCGCCCTCGCAGCAACCCGATGGCGGGTCGGTAGCGTCAGGGTCGTCTTCTAGGCAGCGCCGACAGGCCAGGTAAGCGGCAAGTTGTTCAGGCCATACACGCCGCTGTGGTGTTCGAGGATGGTTTGGCCGGCCGCCAGTGCGTAGTGCGGTATCCGACGATGCCACTCCTGCAGCCCGACGATCAGTTCGACCCGTGCGAGATGCGAGCCAAGGCAACGGTGCGGGCCGGCCCCGAATGAAATATGGCGGACGCGGCCGCGGTCGAAGTCGATCGTCGACGGATCTTCGTACTGGTGCGGGTCACGCCCCGCAGCGGCCAGCGGGAAGAGCACCATCTCGCCCCGCTTCAACGGGCATCCGCGAAACACGATGTCCTCGGTCACCCGCCGGCCAGGTTGCACGATCCCGTACACGCGAAGAAACTCCTCCACCGCCGAGGGGATCACCGCGGGGTCATCGACAATGCGCTGGCGCAGGCCGGCGTCGGTGGCCAGGGTGTACATGGTGAAGGACAGCTGAGCCGCGACGGTGTCGAGTCCGGCATCGAACATCAGCGTGCACAACGACAACAGGTCGGCATCAGCAACTGGGGCGCCGTCAATCTCCCATCGCACGGCCGTGCTGATGATGTCGGTCTTGCCGGTGTCGTCCTTGCGGGCCTCGGCGATAACCTCAGCGAAGTATTGCGCCAATTCGCCCATGGCTTGCGCGGCGCGTTCCCGCCTGGGGTCTGTTTCGTCGTTGCCGTGCAGGATGGTGTACTCCCAGGCGAGGAACTTGTCGAGCTCGCTGAGCGGTAATCCCATCATGCGCAAAAAAATCGCTGCCGGGTACTTGCGGGCGAACTGGGACACGAAGTCGCCGTGACCCTCGTTGGCGAGCTCGTCGATCAAAACCGTGGCCTGGGCGCGGATATCGTCTTCCATCGCGGCGGCACGGGCCGGCGTGAACATGGGTGCCAGCAGCCGGCGCCATTGGGTGTGCTCGGGCGGGTCGAGCATTTCCGGGATCCACCGATACTCCGGGTTGGGCGTAATCGGCTCGATGGCATGGCTCGAGAACAGATCGGTACGCTGCATGCCCTCCGCGATCGCCTCTTGCTCGGTGAAGACGTGATAGCCCGCGGCGTCGGTCGTATAGAAAACAGGCTCCCTGTCCTCACGGTCGAACTGTCGAAAGCCCGTCATCGGCGGGTGGTCGCCCGACGCCCACGCATAATGACCGACCGGGCACCCTCGGGTGCGTTCGGGTGCCGTCATCGAAATCTCCTCCTGTATGGGAACAGTCCCTCGCCCGGGGCCAACTTGTGGGCAGCCAAAGCCAACCGGTACGGCCGGCCACTCGTTGAGGACCGTCACATTCGGTTTGTGTCCGCTAGGTCACCTCTCGAGCCGTTTGGCGCGCATCTTGTGGTTACACATATCGTTCAGCACATAATTCGATATATATCAGATCGAATAATTGTGGTCTACCCCACAGGCGTGGCTGGTTTCCAGCCACGACCACATCCCCTGATCCGGCCACTGGACCGATCCGTACCGACCTAGTCGTCCTAGCGGAGGGCCGCAGAGGCCGTGCGTGCCGTCAAGCCGACCAGTGCGACGTCATGCCCCTGGACCCCGCCGGTCACCAATACATGCCGACCCTTAATCTGCATGGAGCCGCACCGTCCATGTTCTGAGCGCGCTCTTGGTGCGGCCTTACTGCGCCGCATCAGCATCATTCAGGCCGCTCGGCGGTTCGGCATCACTTTGGCCGAACTGGCGACCGTATTCGAAGCGCGGCCCGGCCTTGACCGCCAGCGGCCGCGCCGGCCGACTGACCACCAGCTGCGGGGCCACCACCCCGGCCACCCAGGCCGCGGCCATGCCGCTGCCACTGACCGACCGCGAACGTGAGATCGCGATTCTGATCTCTCAAGGCCTTGTCCAACATCGACATCGCCCAAGCCCTCACCCTGTCGGTCCGCACCATAGAAGGCCACATTTACCGGGCCTGTGCGCGGGTGGGTGTGGCCACCAGAAACGAACTCGCCCAGCTCATCACGGAATTCGCGCCGACACATGGCTCCTCACTACATTGACCGACCGTTTTGACGGTCGGCCAACACCTCCACAGAACCAAAAGGCCACGCTCGAATCTTAAGGCTGACAATCGGATTCGAGTGGAATGACCGGCCCGCCGGATTTGACGGATAACAGATACATGTACGTGATGATTGAATGTTCGCACCCGGGATTGAACTTCACCAGGACCTTCGGCGGAAGCGGCAATAACCGAACCGGGTTTAGTTCCTCTGGATTGAGCACATGCTCATAGTCAACGGGAGGAGGCAACGTCGGCACGATGTCAACACGATTTGCGATCCGGAACGAGTTCTTGACCACCTGGTCAAAGGTGTTGGCAAACAGCGAATCCCCCGTGCGCGGACTGCCATAGGTGTAGACGGCCGGGTTTGTGAAGGCCGTGTTCGCCGCCACGTCGAGCGCGAGCAGCGTCGCAAGGGATCCTCCGAGGCTGTGCCCGCAAATCGTCACAGAGCTGACGGGCCGCGGAAACGAAAGCCTAGCCAATGCGCTGACCACACTCGGCGAACCCGGCGCAGCACCGGTCCTCAGCGACTCATACATGGCGGTGAAACCGTCGTCGGTGTGGCCGGCGCCGGACAGGAACGGGCATGGCACTTGGAGGAATTCGGCGTCATGAATCCACTCCAGAGTCCCTTCGGTACCTCGGATCGCGATCACCACATCGCCGGCCTGAGCCGCCTGGCAGATCAGTCCGATGGAAACCTCGTCGTTGCCTCGGCTCGGGTTCATGTCGGTCGAAAGATCGTTGGCATAGATCGTTGTGACCACTGTGTAGTTCGCGCCGCCGGCGCTGACCGTCTGACCGGCGGCGTTCGTCAAGTCGCTGGGCGCCGTGTCATAGGTAGTGTTCAGGAGTTGGGCGACTTTTATTGCCGTCATGACATCCATCGTCGGCTGCGCAGGCAAAGCTCCTCCGCCCAGGTCGTTTCAATAATCTCCGCGAAGATGGTACTGCCGCATCCTTGTCTCAAGGCGGCGTTTTGACGAGAGCCGGGCGAACCGCACCCGACACGTCAATCGCGCGCAAGCGCGCGGCTGCGCTTTGTGGGGATACTCAAGTGACCGCGAACCAGTAAAGAAGGCGATCCAAAATATGACGAAGGCAAAGAGCGGCTCGAAGGCAGAAAACGGTGGCGACTCCCCCTCGCAGCTGATCGATGCGCGGATCAAAGAGCTCGATGATTGGCGGGGCGAGACGCTCGCCCGCATCCGAAAGTTGATCAAGCAGGCCGACCCCGATGTGGTCGAGGAGTGGAAGTGGAGAGGCGTCCCGGTGTGGTATCACGCCGGAATCGTCTGCACCGGCGAGACTTACAAGAGCGTGGTGAAGATGACGTTCGCCAAAGGTGCCTCGTTGAATGACCCGTCGAACCTTTTCAACTCCAGCCTGGACGGCAACACCAGGCGTGCCATCGATATCCATGAGGGCGACAAGATCGACGAAAAGGCCTTGAAGGCGCTCATCCGCGCCGCCGTCGAGCTCAACACGACCTAGGGTTCCAGCGGGGTTTCTTCGATACCCGCTTCCTCGGCGATGTGCTGGGTATACGCCGCTTCCCGCACCGCCTCGTCGGATTCGAGCGCCGCGCCCAAGGCGCCGCCGATCATCGCCAAGGATGAGATCAGCCAAGCCAATTCGAAGTAATCGCGGAGCGAAGCCGAATGACCGACCTGGCCTTGGTAGATCTGCGGCATCACGAACCAGAAAGCAGCGGCCAGCGCCAATACGAACAGCGCGGCATACAGCACGCTAACGCCGATCAAGACGGTGACCGTAGTCACGATGTTGAACAGAATCACCTGCTTGCGCACTGCGCGCGCGACCAGGGGCTCCCAAAGATCGGCTCCGATAATCAGGGTCGCGACGGTTGCGACGATCGAGACCAGCGCGGTACCGGAAAGCCGCTGCCACCCATAGGCGTCGGAGAGCCGCCAGATATCCGCGGTCACCAAGCCAAAAACTCCGGCGGCCACCGCGCCGGTCAGTGCGCGCGTCAACCGCAACGACAGCCGCCACGGCCGGTTGGCGGCCACCATCCCGCTGATCAACGTCAGATTGCCGGTCAGCACCCGCGCGGTGTAGAAGAACGCTTCTTCGGCCGGGTCGCTGCCCAGCTCACGCACGCGCTGCATAGTCACCCTCCGGGACGGTCCGGCCATGCCGTGAGCGTGGTCGCCGTGCAGCTCAGTAGATCCGGCGATCAGCCGCACCAGCAGGCGCACGATCGTCTCGCGAATCCGATGCCGTGCCCCCATCGCACCCAGCGCCGGCACCGACACAATCGCCACGTTGCGCACCGGATTGGCGTGAGCCACCACCGGTCGTTGTTCGACGTGCAACGGAAGGTCCGTCAGACAAATCACGACGTCCCATCCTTTCTCGAGCAGTGTTCTCCGCGCCGCTTTCACGATCTGGGCGTCGGTGGCCGGTGGCTGCACTAACCGGCCCTCCATCACCTCGATGCACCAGCGGGCTCCAGGTAACCGCTGGTCGAGTTCGCAGTGCAAGTCCGTGTCGGCGAGCTCGCGGGCCAGCGAATAAGCCGCGCCCGGGTCGCCGACGAGACCGAGCACAATATGTGGATCGGAGTCGTCGTCGACTGGCTCAACCGCGGGCGTCATGGGTAGATCGTCACATCCCCACAGTTGCGGTGCTCACCCATCGGACGAAAGGCGCGGCGGCAGCACCGCGAGCCAGGAATCCGAGAGCAGCTCCAGCAACTGGCCGTCCGGGTCGCGGATCATCGCCGATTGCTCGGAGACCGTGCCCTCGACCACCGATCCGCCAAAACTGTGCACCGTCGCCAAGACCTCGCCGAGATCGGAAACCGACAGCGACAGATGGGTGAGCCCCGCTTCGTCCATGACACGACGCGGCCTCAGGTGGACAGTGCGCTGCGAATAGTCGAGAAGCTCGAGCACCAAGCCGTCCCGGACGAGATATGTCGCATGCAATCCGATCGGCTTGTTCAGCTGCAGAAGCTGGCCGGTGCCCTCATCAGGCGGATCGAGTTCCCACCAAAACTCGAATCCGAGCAGGCCTTCGTAGAAGGTGCGCGACCGCGTGGTATCCGTGACACACAGCCCCACGTGGTTGAAAACGATTCGGTGACTGACCATTACAGCCTCCTGCAGCCCGTCGAGCGTCCTCCGGCGCCGGCCTGTATCACCGGCAGTGAACCGTCTTATATCGAAACGACTAAACTTGCAAAGATAGCGCAGACTGATTTTCCCAGACTCGAGTTGGAGGGTTGGATGGGTATGCGTCCCGACGTCGACGCCGACGCGGTGGTGGATTTCGATCACCATTCCGACGAGTTCAACCTCAACGAATTGGCGATCAACGCCGAGCTGCGCCAACAGTGTCCGGTCGCGTGGAATGAGAATTACGGCGGATTCTGGTTCCTCACCAGCTACCGCGCGGTGAGCCAAACCGCGCGGGACGGCGACACCTTCGCGCACAAATACGAGCCATACGCCGCCGACGGCGTTGACTACCAGGGCGAGATGGGTGTGCCACGTCCCGAAGGCCAACCGGCTCTGGGCATCGGCGAAGTCGACGGTCCTTATCACCAAGCGTTAAGGCACGCCCTGGCGCCATTCTTCTCGCCGGGCGCTGTGCAGAAGCTGCGCCCTTTCATGGAGCAATCGGCGCACTGGTTCCTCGACCAACGGATCGTCGACGGGCAGATGGACCTCGTGCTGGACTACGCCAGTCCGGTTCCGGCGATCCTCACCATGAAGTTGATGGGCCTGCCCTACGAGAACTGGCACCTTTACGCCAAGCTGTTCCACTCCGTGATGGCCGTCCCGCAGGACAGCCCGGAGTACGCCAAAGCCATCGCCGAAGTACCCGCGATGATGGGGGCCGTAGTGGAATTCGCGGCGACCCGTCGCGCCGACGCCCGCGACGACCTGACCAGCTTCCTCATTCAGTTCGAATTCGACGGCAAGCGGCTCGACGACGAGCAGCTGCTCAACATCCTGTGGAACCTCATCGCCGGCGGTGTCGACACCACGACTTCACAGACCGCGCTGACCCTGCTGCATCTGGGCACCCATCCCGAGTTGCGGCGACAGCTCATCGAGCGCCCCGAACTGCACCGCACAGCGACCGATGAATTTCTGCGCTACTTCTCGGTCAACCAGCAACTGAGCCGGACTGTGACTCGCGACGTCGTCCTTGGCGGGCAGCACCTTCGGCGCAACGACCGGGTGATCGTCAGCTGGCTGGCCGCCAATCACGACGAACAGGAATTCGAGCGACCCGAGCAAATCGTGCTGGACCGTGCGCCCAACCGCCACGTCGCATTCGGGCTCGGACCGCATCGTTGTATCGGATCTCATCTCGCCCGCCTGATGTCCGAGGTGATGGTGAGGGCAGTTCTCGACCGAATTCCCGATTACCAGGTCGACCTCGACGGTGTCCACGCATACCTCGGCAACCCGAGCATGACCGGGCTGGGCGAGCTCCCGGTGACGTTCACTCCGGGCGTCTCGCGAGGCACCTCGCAGCCTTGAGGACTACGCGATCCGCAGTGGGAACGGGTCGTTGGTGAAGTCGATTTGAGCCGCCGGATTGCTGACGGCGGTCGTCATGCCAGTTCCGAACGCCCCGGCCTCGTCGAAAAGCGTGGCCGTGCCGACGGCGACTCCGTCTGAGGCCCAATGTGAGTCGCCCTGCACGCCGATCCATTCACCGACCGGCAACCGCGCCAATCCCACTGTCAGATCGCCGTTGATGTAACCGATCCCCTGTGTGCCCATGTTCGTCACCAGGCTGGTCGCCTCGGCGACCATTACCGCCCGCACGAAGTGTGAATTTTCTTCACCTGCGACCACGTCAAGAGCGCGGTTGTAGAACTGCTTACGGAACTCGTTCTGATGTTCTCCCGGCGATTGGCTCCGCGCTCCGCCGTCACTCCCTACCTGGGTAAGTGCCGCTTCGTCGACGGATGGCAGCGGCGGGAAGGTCATCGGCGCAGCCCATAATCGACCCGGCGGCGCGGCCGAGCGGCGATACTGCAGCAGCGTGGCCCGCGCCATCAGCCGACCCTCTTGGGCCACATCGCACTCCGCACTGCGTATTCGTCGGCCGTCCCGCACGACGCGCACGGCCACCGCCGCAGGAACACCCCGCGCCGCACGAAACAGGTCCACCGTCAACCGCGTCGGCATGAAATCGGTTGATCCGCACTCACGTTCGAGTGTCCGCGCGGCCAACCCGACGACGGCCGGACCGCTGAGATGGTCGTCGCCCCAGTGACTCTGAGCGAACGGCGTCGGCGCAAATTCGCCGCTTTCGGTCACCGTGAAATGCGCAGGTTTCATATGCCTTCCTTCATCGCGCCTTGCTTTCGACCAGTTAGGGCAACCGAAGACCGTCGACGCCGAAGAAATGCAGATGTCCCGGCTGTGGATGCAGGCGCACTCGACTGCCGCGCGGCGGTGGGGCGTGGCCGTCGGTGCGCGCGACGATTGCCTGGCCGAATGTGTTGTCGGGCCTTGCGACTCGGCCATACAAGTAGGCGTCCGCGCCGAGTTCTTCGACTACATCGATCTGCATTTCGACCCCGCTGGAGCCGATTTCGAAATGTTCAGGCCGGATGCCGACGACGATTTCTCCTGCGGTATCGGTGATCTCGCGCTGCAGTTGGATCGGCCAATCACCCAATGAAACGCAGTTGTTGACAACGGGAAGGGTGAAAAGGTTCATCGCGGGCGAGCCGATGAACTCCGCGACAAACACGTTGACCGGATTTCGGTAGAGCTCCCTGGGCGCTGCGCACTGTTGCAACACACCATCACGCAAGACCGCGACGCGGTCGCCCATCGTCATCGCCTCGACCTGGTCGTGGGTGACGTAGACGGTTGTGGTGCCCAGTCGCCGCTGCAATCCGGCGATCTGATTACGGGTCTGAACCCGCAATTTCGCGTCCAGGTTGGACAGCGGTTCGTCCATCAAAAACACTTGCGGTCGCCGCACAATCGCGCGCCCCATCGCCACCCGTTGGCGCTGCCCGCCGGACAGATCCTTGGGCTTGCGACCCAGGTACGGCTCCAAGTCGAGCAGCCGCGCCGCGTCCAAAATCCGTTCGCGGATCTCGGCTTTCGTGACTCGACCGATCTTCAACGCGAACCCCATGTTCTGCGCCACCGTCATATGCGGGTACAAGGCATAGTTCTGGAAGACCATGGCCACGTCCCGGTCTTTGGGGTCGTCGTAGGTGACGTCTCGCGTGCCGATGCGGATACTGCCGGAATCCACCATCTCCAATCCGGCGATCATCCGCAGCGACGTGGTTTTGCCGCATCCGGACGGACCGACCAGCACCACGAATTCGCCGTCATCGACGCTCAGATCCAGATGGTCGACTGCGGGTCGCGCTGTGCCGTGATAGTGCCGGGTGGCTTGCTCGAAAATTACTGATGCCATGAAAGTTTCACCCGCCAAGCCCGGTGACCGCGATGCCACGGATGAAAGCGCGTTGCGCAACTACGTAGACCAGAAGCAGTGGCACCAGGATGAGAATGGATGCGGCCATCAGCACAGGCCATCTGGCAACGTACTCGCCCTGCATCCGTACCAAACCCAGGGTGAGCGTAGCGATGCTTCGACGCTGAATCATCAACAGCGGCCAAAGGAAATCGTTCCACACGTTCACCCAAGTGAGGACCGCCAGCACCATCACCGCCGGCTTGGCATGCGGAAGCAGGATGCGCCAATAGATCTGCCAGGGTGAGCAGCCGTCGAGGATCGCCGCTTCCTCGAGTTCTGCCGGCAGGGTCCGGAAAAACTGGCGCATGAGGTAGGTGCCGAACGCACTGCCGAACAATCCGGGCACGATCATCGCCCACGGCGTGTCGGTCAGCCCGGCGATGCGCATCAGAATGAACTGCGGGATCACGGTAACCGTCAGCGGAACCATCAGCGTGGCAAGGTATAGGACGAACAACGTGTCACGGCCCCGAAACCGCAGCCGGGCAAACGCATATCCGGCGAGTGAGCAAAAGAACACTTGGCCGACGCTGACGCACCCGGCATACAACACAGAGTTGAAAAACATTCGCCAATAGGGCATCACAGCGAACACTTCACGGTAGTTCGACCACTGTGGATGCGACGGAAACAGCGTCGGCGTGGTCACCTCACCCTCATCTTTTAAGGATCCCGATACTGCCCAAAGGATCGGGAAAAGTGCGCACCAGGCGATACCGGTCAGCGCGGTGTACACCACGACGGCACGGACAATGCTGGGCTTGATCACTCGCCCGGCTAGGCCCACGATCGTTCCTCCAAGGCGGCCCGACGTCGCCCTAGCCGTAACTGCAGCACGGTCAATACCAACAGGATGGCGAACATCACCCACGCTAAAGCGGACGCATACCCGAACTCCAAGAAGGCAAAGGCGTGTTGGAACAGCATGATGCCAAGGACGTACGTCGCGGTCTCCGGTCCACCGCTGCGTCCAGTGAGCACGTAGACGAGGTCAAACGCCTGAAATGCGTGGATGATCGAGATGACCACCACGAAAGAAACAGCGCCGCGAATCAACGGTACGGTGATCGAGACAAACTGCCGTAGTTCTCCTGCACCGTCGAGTCGGGCCGCCTCGTAGAGGTTGTCCGGTACACCCTGCATGGCAGCGAGCAGGATCACCGTCGCGAATGGCACGCTTCGCCACACGCTGACCATGCACAACGCGCTCATGGCCCATTTAGGGTCAACCAGCCATGGAATCGGACCGACACCGATCCAGCCCAGCATGATGTTGAGCAGACCGTTGTTTGTGTTGAAGACGAACTGCCAGACGACGGCCATCACCACCGACGATACGGCGAGGGGCAGAAAGACAATCGTCCTGAAGATGCTGATTCCCTTGATTTTCCGATTGAGTACACCGGCGACGGCGAGACTGATGAGGATCGTGGGGACAACGGTCCCAACGGTGTAAACCACCGTGTTGCGCAACGCGATGACGAACAGTGGATCGCCGCCGAAGAGACCGCGGTAGTTGGCTAGACCGACAAACTTGGCCGGCCTGAACAGATCCCACTTCTGCAAGCTCATGTAAAGCGAAAATCCGAGCGGGAACAGCATGAATACGGTTACCGCTGCCATGTTGGGTGCGACGAACATCCGCCCGGCTCTGGCGCGTCCTTTGGAAAACCGGCGACGCCGGGTCAACGCGGCGCCAGATTCATCGATCGGGGTCATTGGTTACGAAGCACCTCGTCGACCGCGTGTGACAATCCGCCCGCCAACGATGTCGCCGGCCGTGAGCCACGCAGAACGGAGCCGATGTTGCGGTCCATCAAAGCGACGACCTTTGGCCACTCCGGGGTGACAGGCATACCCTCGGAATGGGCAGGCCCGCCCGTCAGCACGGCGAGATTGCCGATCCTGCTGTGCGCCTTGGCGAATCCGGCCGACTCGATCGCGGACCGCAGCGCCGGAACGAACAGTCCCGTCTCACCAATCACTTCCTGTCCGACCGGGCCGGTGGCGAACTTCACGAACTCCCATGCCTGCTGCTTGCGGCGACTGCTCGCAGCGATCGCGAGCCCCGTTGTGCCGATGTTGGAGCGGGCGGCGCGCCCCTTCGGACCGGTCGGCAGCACGGTTACATCGAAATCGAGGCCTTTGGCCCGGTCAACCGTTTGATATCGCCAATGTCCGCCTTGCGCCATCGCGGCCTGGCCCGAGGAGAACAGATCCATCGTGGACATCGACTGCGTCTCCGATGCGGTGGGGGCGACCTTGTGTTTGTTGGCCAGGTCGGCGTAGAACTGGACCCCTTCCAGGAACGCGGCGTTGTCGAAATTGAAATGCGTCGGGTTCATCCGGGGGGTCGACCATGGAACTCCGTTGTTCATGCCGAATAAGCCGGCGGAGTACGACGCGACCCAGCTGTCGACGTATCCCCATTGGCTGACTCTCCCCGATCGGCCGCGTTTGGTGAGCGCTTTGGCAGCGTCGAGGAACTCACCGAAACTCCATGGCTGTTCCCATCGCCCGGGCGGCGGGCGCACCCCCGCGTCGTCGAACAACTGCTTGTTGTAGAACAAGAAGTTTCCGGACCACTGCTCGGGGAAGGCATACTGCCCGCCGTCGAACGTGAACGTCTCGTATAGCGGTGAGATGCTGTTAGTCCTCAACTCGGCCGCGAAAGCCTTATCGTGGGCCAACAGCGTGTTGAGGTCCATCAACACACCCCGTTGGGCCAATCCCGCGTAGGTCAAGTCCCAGGCCATCAGCACGTCGGGACATTTCCCGCCCGCGCAATAGATCGACATGTGCTGCAGGGGGTCCGGTCCGGACAACAGCGCCCGAACCTTGATGTCGGGATGCCTGCGCTGAAAGGCGTCGACAACCCGCAGCCGGGCATCCGCTTCTTCGGGGTTGGCGGCGAAGAAGAACGTCAGCGCATCGTCGTCAGAACCACAGCCGGTGGGCCACAGTGCCAGTGACGCAGCGCCAAGCGCGCCGGCGGCCCGTAACAGCGTCCGCCGACTCATGGACTTATCGCAGATGAGGCTGTTCTTCGTGGCGTATCTCCGGCTAGTGAGCGTTGGGGGTTCTTTCGTAGTGTTCCTGGTGTCGTCACGGTGGCAGCGTGAGGACCGCGCTTTTCAATCGATCGGCATCGCCGACGATGTCGATGGTGTGTATGCGGCCGTCGTCAATGCCGATCTGCAGCAACGCCTCCACGTGCCCCGTCGGCGCGATGGCAATACCCGGGACGCCGTTGACGAGCACTACGACTCCGGCCCGTGCGCGCAGCGCGAACCGTCGGGTTTCCTCGGCGACCTTCTTGGCGCCGCGAAGCTCGGTCGGCACATCGTCTGGCACCAGCTCGCGGTCCACCCTGCGCACCACGTCGGGAGCCAGCAGATCCAGCAGCATCCGAATATCACCACCGCGCGACGCGTCGAGGAATGCTTCGACGATTTTGAGGTGTTCAGTGGTCCGCGCGGGTCCCGCAGATCCACCGGCGTGGAGCCGACGGCGGGCCCGGCTTGCCAGCTTCTTGGCGGCCTCCGGCGATCGACTCAACAACTCGCCGATCCTGTCGAAGGGCAGCGCGAAGACGTCGTGCAGGACAAAGGCGACACGTTGTGCCGGCGACAGCCGGTCGAGGACCACCAGCAGTGCCTGGCTGACCGAATCGGTGAGCAGGGCATCTTCGTCCGCACCCGCGGGTGTGGCCACAGCGGCGGGTGCGCGCTGATCGAGGCCGGCGAGCGGCTGCTCGGCTCGCCGTTTGCGAGCCCGTAACTGGTCGACGGCCTCGCGCGCGGTGATCGTCGTGAACCAGGCCGTCAGGTTCTCGATCATGTCGTGATCCGCGTGACTGGCTTTCAGCCAGGCGGACTGCACCGCGTCCTCGGCGTCAGCCACCGAGCCGAGCAAGTGGAACGCCACCGACTTGAGGTGCCGCCGATCGCTGTCGAACCGCCGGGCGAGATCTTCGATCGTTCTCATGGTCACCTTTTCCAGGCGAAAACCGTCAAGGAGATGACCACGTCCGACGAACGCTTCCGGTAAAGAAGGAGACCAACGTCATGAGCCTATACGTTGTCATCACCGTGATCACCGCGGTCATCACCGCAGCAGTTGGGATAGCTGACTTCATCCCGGCCGGCTTCGTGCTGGCGAACTCGGCCAAGGTGCACGTGCCGCGTTCGTGGCTACCGATGCTGGGCACCCTGAAACTCGCCGGAGCTCTCGGGCTTCTGGTCGGTCTTGGCTTGCCGGTGATCGGGATCGCAGCCGCCACCGGCCTGGTGTTGTATTTCATCGGCGCGGTGATCGCACATCTCCGGGCGCGTGTTTGGTACAACATCGCCTTCCCGGGCGCCTATTTAGGGTTTTCGGCGGCGTCACTGGTGCTGCTGGCCGGAAAGTAGCGGATGCGGCGGATTTTGTTGCAACGCCTGTTCAAGTCGGCGAATATGACGCCGCGCGCCTTCGCCGAGATGACCTGAGACGTTGGACTATGGTCAAATATCGCTGAGCAATGTCGATAGAAAGGGGGCAATTGCGATGGGTGATGGCAACGGCGGCTCGGCAGCGATGCGGCCCCTTTTCGAGGAAGTTCAGGCGCACTACGACCTCTCCGATGATTTCTTCGGTGTCTTCCAGGATCCGTCGCGGACGTACAGCTGCGCGTTCTATCAGCGCGACGACATGACGCTTGAAGAAGCGCAGATAGCCAAGATCGATCTCGCGCTGGGCAAGCTCGACCTGCAGCCCGGCATGACCCTGCTCGACGTAGGGTGCGGTTGGGGCGCGTTGATGAAACGCGCGATCGAGAACTACGACGTCAACGTCATCGGCCTGACGCTCAGCAAGAACCAGGCCGTCTATTGCCAGCGCCTCTTCGAAGACATCGACACCGATCGTTCGCGCAAAGTGTTCCTGCGCGGCTGGGAGCAATTCGACGAGCCCGTCGACCGCATCGTCAGCATCGAGGCGTTCGAGGCGTTCCCGAAGGAGCGGTACGCCGCATTTTTCGAGACGGTGTTTCGCTCGCTGCCCAGCGGCGGCCGGATGGTATTGCAGACGATCTGCGGTCATCCCTTGAAGCGCTGGCCGGAGATGGGCATACCGATCACCATCACCGACATGAAGTTCATGCGGTTCATCGCCAAGGAGATCTTCCCGGGCGGTGGGGTGCCGAGCGACGAAGACATCGTCAATTTGTCCGCGAGCGCAGGGTTGTCGGTCACCGACACTCAATACTTGGACGAGCACTACGTCCGGACTCTCGACACGTGGGCACTCGAATTGCAGGCCCATCGCGAAGAGGCTGTCGCCGCGACGTCGGTCGAGGTGTACGAGCGCTACATGCGCTATTTGACCGGGTGCTCGGACTTTTTCCGGCGCGGCATCAGCCAAGTGGGCCAGTTCACCGTTACGAAGGCATAGCCCGGTTCGGTCAGCCCGGAAAGTAGCGGATCCGACGGATTTCATTGCGGCGCCGGGCAACGTCGGCGAACATGATGCCGCGTCCCTGCGTCGACGTGATCGAAGCCGCGACGGTGGAGCCCGCGGCGATGAGCTTGGGCGCGCGGGCGCCGGGGCACAGCGCCACAAGGCCTGCGATGTCTGCGACGTCGTCGTCGCCGCAAGTCATCGTGGCATCGGGTGAGAGCGCTCGCTGCGCGGCAAGCCGATCTCCGCTGCCAACCGCGTTCACGAAGCTGTCCACCAAGTGCTTGCGGCGGGAGCCCACGCGACGAAAGCCCGCCGCGAAACCGGCAGTGCCGCGCAACCGCTGATTGCGGATGAGCCCTTGCGACAGTTGAACGGTGGCCGGCACGGCGGATGCACCGTTACGCAGAAACTGCAGCATCATGCTTGGCAGCTCCCAGTAAGCGCGAAGCATCGCGATCATCCATTCACCATTGACCTCGCGCAGGTCGTATCGAAGAAACGCCGGAATGGTCATGGTGACCGCCGAACCCATCACCACCTCGAG
>Ga0210390_10002010_pt1 | contig 18508 bp, 18 predicted proteins | sample IncBWH11OmetaG_FD_161050 | JGI IMG/M metagenome (GOLD analysis project Ga0210390, IMG submission 161050) | Forest soil microbial communities from Barre Woods Harvard Forest LTER site, Petersham, Massachusetts, United States - Inc-BW-H-11-O ... | reverse complement strand
CTCGCGGAAGGCTGCCTCGAAGATGGCCCGCACCCGCTCGGTGTCGGCCTTCTCCACCGCCTGCGAGCGCAGGAGATAACGGCTGTACGCGTCGGAGAGGGTCAATTTGAAATTGACACATCACCGATCACCGGCGCGAAGCGCGTCCGCCGGACAGCGAGTCCCTCCGGTAAAATGGAAGGGTGACTCTATCTGTTCTCGACGAAACGGTTGCGGCCGTCGTCGACTCCGAAAAAACCGCTGATTCTCTCTCGCGCCCCCTGACACGTCCGAAGATCGGGTTCGTCAGCCTGGGCTGTCCTAAAAACCTTGTCGACAGCGAGGTGATGATGGGGCTGCTCGATCGTGCGGGCGCCGTGATGACCTCGGATGTCGAGGCGGCGGAAATCCTTGTCGTCAACACCTGCTCGTTTATCGACGCGGCCAAGCAAGAGTCGGTGGATACGATTCTGGAAATGGCGCAGCACAAAGTGACTGGCCAGGCGCGCAAGCTGATTGTGGCCGGGTGCCTGGTCGAGCGCTATCGCGACGAGATTCGGAAGAACATTCCGGAAGTAGACGCTGTGGTGGGGACTGGAGAACTGGAGCAAATTCTGGCAGCAGCGGGGTTGGATGCGCCGAGGCCGAAAATACAAGATCCGTCGCCGTTCAGCATCTTGACCGATACTGCAGTGGAAAATGTGCGAAAAGCAGGTCCTTCGACTACGCTCCCTTCGATCGCTGCGCTCGGGATGACAGATCATGTTGCCGCGCGGGCCGAGGGCGATCTGCGCGAGTCGCAGGGGCGCTTTTCGCGGGCGGAGTGGGACGGCGCAGAGACGCGTTTGCCGCAGTATCTCTACGATCACACCACGCCGCGGCTGCTGGCGACGAAGAAGGCTTCTGCGTACATCAAGATCGCCGAGGGCTGCGATCATCCTTGCAGCTTTTGCGTGATTCCGAATCTGCGCGGCAAGTTTCGCTCGCGGCGCTTCGAGTCAGTGATTGCGGAGGCGGAGAGCCTGGTGGCGCAGGGTGTGCGCGAGATTACTCTGATTGGGCAGGACACGACCTGCTACGGCGAAGACCTGGGCCTCAAGGACGGGCTGGCGCAACTGCTGGATCGGCTGGCGGTGATTCCGGAGCTCAAGTGGCTGCGGTTCCTGTATGCGTATCCCAACAAGATCACGGGCAGGCTGCTGGAGACGATCGCGAAGCACGCTAACATCTGCAAGTATCTCGATGTGCCCCTGCAGCATGCATCGGGACCGGTGCTGAAGAGCATGAAGCGCGGGGCGAGTGCAGACATTTTTCTGAAGACGATAGAAAAGGTTCGAGCGGCCGCGCCGGGGATTGCGCTGCGGACCTCGTTCATTGTGGGTTTTCCGGGCGAGACGGAGGACGACTTCGAAACGTTGTCCGATTTTGTGCGCGAGGCGAAGTTCGACTGGCTGGGCGTGTTTGGCTACTCGGATGAGGATGGTTCGCGGGCGTTTGGGCTGGACGGGAAGGTTCCGTCACGGACGATTGAACGTCGCAAGCGGGAGCTGATGAAGATTCAGCAGCGTATCAGCAAACAAGCCAAGGCGGCGTGGGTAGGCAGAGAGCTGGAAGTGCTGGTGGAGGGCGAATCGGAGGAGACTCCCATGCTGTGGGAGGGCCGGACGGAGTTTCACGCGCCGGAGATTGACGGGACGGTCTACATTAATGACTTCGGCCCGTTCGAAGAGCTGACTGCGGGACGATTTTATCGCTGCGAAATTACCGAGGCGCACGACTACGATGTGGTGGCGAGGGTGATTTCGGCCAGCGGGGAGTAAGGGAATGGGAACACAAAAGCTGGTGCTGCGCTGCCCGACCTGCAGAACGCTGGTGACCGCGCAGGATGAGTTTTTTCCGTTTTGCAGCGACCGGTGCCGGCTGATCGATCTGGGCAAGTGGGCAAGCGGGGCTTATCGGATATCCTCACCGGTGCTCGATCCAGAAGTGCTTGAGGGACTGGACAAAGGCAAAGAGCGCCATGAGGACGATGACCCCGGGTCTAATTAAAGGCGAGGGAGATAACTCGGAGCAGGCAAGAACCGGGTGGGCTTGGGCGGCCGGGACTTTTTTCGGGATCGGGTTGATCGGGGGAGGGCCTGGGACGTGGGCGTCTCTCGCCGCGACAGTGATGTGGTTTTTCGCGGCACGGGCGGCGCATTTGAGCAGCGCAGGGCTGGCCGTAGCGACATCCGTCGCGGCTGTAGCGGTCATCTTAATTGGCATACCGGCAGGCTCGATTGTGGAGCGCGAAAGCGGCCGGGAGGACCCGGGGCAGGTGGTAATCGACGAAGTGGCGGGGCAGTGGATCGCACTGGCTGTGTGCCCGGTCGAGATTCGTCATGCACTGCTGGCTTTCGGGCTGTTTCGTTTGTTTGATATTGTGAAGCCCTGGCCGGCGCGGGACTTAGAGAGATTCCATGGCGGGCTGGGCATCATGATGGACGACGTGGCGGCGGGGATTTATGCGCTCCTGGTTGGCCTGATCGTGCATCATTGGTGGTAGCGGCTGGTGAAATCGGTCGGGAATACGGAGTATGACGCCTCTTATCAAATCTGAAGCAAGCCACGCGCCTCGCATTGACGAGATTGTGCCGGACACTGCTCTGCCGGGCGGGGAGATCGAGGTCCTGGGAGCGAATCTCGGGCCGATTTCGTATCGCAGGCCGGTGGCCATGGTGGGCGATCTGGCGGCTCCGGTGTTGTTGAGCCGCGGCAAGCGGATGGTGCTGCGGGTTCCGGAAGAGGCGGAGAGCGGGACGCTGCGCATTCTGCAGAATGGCGCGCAAAGCAATGCCGTGGGTTTGAAGGTCGGGAGCATGATCGCAAACGGGGTCCATGTTGTCGCGAACCCGGCGGTCGACGGCGAGGGAAATATCTACGTAACGCTCTCCGGTTCGCGCGGGCAGGAGACTCCGGTTTCCGTTTTCCGGGTTGAGCGAGATGGCGAGATGCGGCCCTTCGTGAGTGGCATCATAAATGCGACCGGGCTGGCGACCGATGATGAGGGGAACGTCTATGTCTCATCCCGGCAAGAAGGCACCGTGTACCGCGTGACTCCGGCGGGGGCTGCGTCTGTTTATGCCGAGGGCATGGGCGTAGCGACCGGGATCGCCTTCGACGCCGAGGGGAATCTGTATGTGGGCGACCGCAGCGGAACGATCTTCAAGATCGCTCCTGACCGGCAGATTTTTGTCTTTGCCACGCTGGAGCCGAGTGTCGCTGCATATCATCTTGCGTTCGGAATTGATGGCACGCTGTATGTGTCCGGACCGACGACCTCTAGCTACGACAATGTGTATGCCATCGACCGCGATGGCGCGACGACGGTCTTCTATCGCGGCTTGGGACGGCCGCAGGGTCTGGCGGTGGACATAGCGGGCAGTGTGTATGTGGCCGCATCGCTCGGCGGCAAACGCGGAATCGTGCGCATCACGCAGCCGAACGAAGCTCAGCTTGCGGTCGCCGGGTCGGGCATGGTCGGATTCACCTTCATACCCGGCGGGAATGCGCTCGTGGCGACGAGTAACGCCGTTTATCATTTGGCCTTGGGGATCGAGGGTTGGCGCGTTCTCTGATGCTCCGGTCTGAACAGCACATTTCACGCCTATTTTCGCATCCGGACTGGTCCGAAGCTGTGAATGCAAGGCCTTTGAACGCGATTGGGGCTTGATGAACTCGGAGATCATCGCGATTGGCTCGGAGTTACTGTCGCCCTATCGTCAGGACACTAATTCTCTTTTCGTCACGGAAAGGCTGAACCAGCTGGGCGTCACGGTGGCGTTCAAAACAATTGTGGGGGATCGTCCGAAGCATCTTGTGGATGCGATACGAAATGCGATCGCCCGCACGGACGTCGTGGTCATCATGGGCGGGCTCGGCCCCACCGAGGACGATCTGACGCGCGAGGCAGTCGCCGAAGCGATGCAGATCGGGCTCAAGCGCGATCCGGAGCTGATTGCCCAGCTCTATGCGCGGATGGCGGCGCGGCGGCTCACGATGACCCGGAATAACGAGAAGCAGGCAGATGTGCTCGATGGCGCGGTCATTCTCGCGAATCCGCGGGGCTCTGCGCCGGGACAGTGGCTGGACGTAGTCTTCGGCAAGCACCGCAAGCTGGTGATGATGGTGCCGGGACCTCCGTCGGAATTGAAGCCGATGTTCGATGAGGAATGCGTGCCGCGACTGAGAGAGGCGCTGCCGCAACGGTATATCGCGACGCGCGTGCTCAAAGCGGCGCTGATTGGAGAATCCGCGGCCGATGCGCGCATTGCGCCTATCTACACGCAGTTTGCCGATGTGGAAACGACGATTCTGGCGCACCTGGGAGACATCCAGCTTAACCTGCTGTGCAGCAAGCCGACACTTGCCGAGGCGCAGGCACGTGTGGACGAACTGGCAAGCCGGATTGAAGAGGAGCTGGATGACCTCATCTATTCGTCGCAAGGCGAGTCGCTCGAGCAGATTGTGCTGTTCTACCTGGAAATGCAGGGTGCGACCTTGTCCGTGGCGGAAAGCTGCACGGGCGGCATGGTGGCGGAGCGCCTGACGAGTATCAGCGGCAGCTCCCGCTCGTTTGTTGGCGGCGCGGTGGTGTACAGCAACGAGCTGAAGACGGAGTTCGCGGATGTTTCACCGGTACTGATTGAGCGGCACGGCGCGGTCAGCCGTGAAGTTGCGGCGGCGCTGGCCGAGGGGATTCGAGTGCGATGCGATACGACTCTGGGCGTCGGAGTTACGGGCATTGCCGGGCCTTCGGGCGGGAGTGAAGAGAAGCCCGTGGGACTGGTGTATCTCAGCGTGAGCGACGGCAAGAAAACGGAGGTGGTTGAGCGCAGGTTCAGCGGTGACCGCGACCGCATCCGCCATTACGCGAGCCAGACGGCGCTGGATCTGGTGCGCAGGCGACTGATGTAGGGCTGCTGCTAAACTCATAAGCGCAATGCCCTTCCTGACTTATCTGCTGGTTGCTCTGACCGCGTACCTGCTGGGTTCGATTCCCTTTGGCTTCATTCTGGTCTGGCTCTTCCGCAAGGAAGACATCCGCTCTCAGGGCAGCGGCAATATCGGCGCAACCAACGTGGTGCGGTCAGGCGCGAAGGGCCTGGGCGCGCTGACCTTTCTTCTGGATGCCTGCAAGGGATACGTGGCGGTCGTGGTCGCAAGCCATCTTGCGTTGTGGCCAATGCTGACACCCGTGCCGCGGGATAGCGCCGCAGCCTTGGGAGCCCTCTGTGCCATTCTGGGACACATCTACACGGTGTGGCTGGGATTCAAGGGTGGCAAAGGGGTGGCGACGGCGTTTGGAGTGTTTGTGGCTCTTGCGCCGTGGGTAGCGCTGACGGCTCTGGGCGTATTTATTCTGATCCTGGCGATATCGCGGTATGTCTCGCTGGCGTCGATCATGGCGGCGATGGTCATTCCCATCTCCGCGATGCTTTTGCCGCACTCACCTTATGGTCTGTGGGTTATGGCGGTGATCGTGATTGTCCCGACGATTGTGGTCGTCAAACATCACCAGAATATTGCGCGTCTGGTACGCGGAACCGAATATCGCTTCGGCAAAACCGGGACCACGGCAGCATGAGCCGGATTGCCGTGATGGGCGGCGGGGCGTGGGGAACGGCCATGACCCTGAGTCTCGCGCGACGCGGTGGGCATTCGCTCACCTTGTGGACACATTCGCCAGCGGTCGCGTCGGCGATTCGGGCATCCGGCGAAAATGCGGCGTTCCTGCCAGGATTTCCGATGCCGTCTGATGTTGCGGTCACCAGCGACGCGGGGGAGGCTCTGCGTTCCGCCGAGATTGTGGTCAGCGTGATGCCGTCGCACCACGTTCGTAGTTCCTATGAACTATTCGCGCCGCATTTGAACGCCGGACAGCTTCTGGTGAGCGCGACCAAAGGCATCGAAGATCACACCTATCTGCGCCCCAGCCAGGTGATTTCCGAAGTGCTCAAGCCCTCTGACCTCCAGCCGAGCTGCGGTGTGCTGAGCGGTCCTTCCTTTGCGCAAGAAGTCGCCGCGGGATCGCCGACAGCCGTGACCATTGCTTCCGGAGACGCCTCTCTGGCAGGGCGGGTGCAGAGTGAATTCAGCAGCGCAACGCTACGCCTCTATACGAACGACGATGTGGCGGGGGTAGAGCTAGGCGGCGCACTCAAGAATGTGATTGCCATTGCCGCGGGCATCGTTTCCGGACTGCGACTGGGGCATAACAGCACCGCGGCTCTGATTACCCGCGGCATTGCGGAGGTGACGCGACTGGCGGTGGCCTGCGGGGGGCGACGCGAGACGCTGGCCGGCCTATCGGGACTAGGCGACCTGGTGCTGACCTGCACCGGTTCGCTCTCACGAAACCGGTGGGTGGGTGAGGAGCTTGGCAAAGGACGACCGCTCTCCGATGTGATTGCCGGGCTGCACGGCAAAGTAGCCGAGGGCGTTCGTACAACGACCGCAGCGCTAGGGCTGGCTCAACGGCAGGGAGTGGAGATGCCGATCGCCGAGCAAATGGCCGCCATACTCCACGACGGCAAGCTGCCGGTGCAGGCCATGCAGGAGTTGATGAGCCGCCCCGGTCGCGATGAATAAATGCTCCTTTTGGTTGCTCTCTACGACTTTCGTGTGAGAGGCAATCGGTTTTTACGACGCTAAACTGACGATGGGTGGTTTTCATTTCGCCGGTAAGTTTTTCTTTCATGAAGCACATATCCTCAACTCGCCGGCGCGTGTTCTGGCGCATTTTTCTCCTCTTGAGTTGCGTCTGCGTCATAACGCTTCTACTCAATGAGTTAGCGGTTCAGCTTGGATGGAGTTTGATCCTTCCTCTGTGCGTGGTCCTGCTGCTGTCTGCAGTGGCCAGCGTGCTGCTTTCCCGGAGGATTGCGGGATTAAGCAGCGATCTTACAACTGCAATTGAATCGAGATCGCTGCACCAGGCGGAACGCCAGACGACGCACCTGCGCGGGACGATTTACGAGGAGCCCGCGATTGAATGGCAAACGGCTCTGCATAGCCTCCAGAACTCCTGTTTCGACAAGCAGGCTGAAGCGGGCCAGCACTACGCGACGCTCATTGATTTGATGCGCATGATCGCCAAGGCGATTGACGAGCGTACCACCTATCTGCGTGGCCATTCCGAACGCGTTGCGTCCTATTCCGCTGATATCGCGAGGGAGCTGGGCATCGACGCGGACCAGGTCGAGCGCATCCGGCTTGCCGCTCTGTTGCACGACATCGGGACGGTCGGCATTGAAGACTCCATTGTGAGGAAAGAGGCACCGCTCACTCCCGAGGAATTCGAGATCGTCAAGGCTCATACCGTCAAGGGGGCGTCGATTCTGCGCCCGATCCAGGCGATCGGCGACCTGATACCCGGAGTCGAATTGCATCATGAATCGCTCGACGGACAGGGTTATCCGTATGGCCTGCGAGGTGAAGAGATCCCGATGATGGCTCGCATCATCGCTGTCGCAGACAGCTTTGACGCCATGACCACGACGCGTCCTTACCAGGCAGCCATGGATCCTGAGTATGTTCTGGAGGTATTGAATCGTCTGGCCTCAAAACGCTATGACGCTTCAGCAGTGAATGCACTTACTTCTCTTGTGAAACGCGGGAACATTGTCGTCAAGAACCCGCGCACTCCTGTTTCGTTTTCGCAGCAGCGCGCGCTCTCTGAGGTCATTTGAAGGGCGGACGCAGACTAAGTTGCTACACTCCTTAAAGGAATTCTGAGGATCACGCAGTCATGATTCAAACGCTTTTCGGCAGCCTGAAGGAAGAGTCACAGCCGGAGAAAAAAGGTCTCTTCGACCGAATGAAGCAGGCGGTTTCGCGCACCCGCGAAAGCCTGGAAGAGCGCATTGACAGCGTCCTCTCGCTTACCCGAACCGTCGATGAAGCGGCGCTTGAAGATCTCGAGATGAGCCTCATTGCGTCGGACATTGGAGTGACCACGGCGAGCGAGATTGTGACCGCACTGCGCGAGCGTGCGAAGCGGCGGCAGATTCGCGATGGCGCGGAGTTGAAGGATCTGCTTAAAGAACAATTGAAGGCCATTCTGGACGAGCACCAGCCAACGGAGAAGGCCGTTGCTGCTCCGCCGGAAGTCATCCTGATGGTGGGCGTGAATGGCACAGGCAAGACAACGACCAGCGGAAAGCTTGCCGCGTATTTTCGCGCGCAGAAGAAGACCGTGTTGCTGTGCGCGGCAGATACGTTTCGCGCCGCGGCTATCGAACAGCTCGAAGTTTGGAGCGAACGCAGCGGAGTCGAGATCATCAAGTCCCGTCAGGGTGGGGATCCCTCGGCTGTGCTCTTTGACGCCTTGCAGGCAGCCAAGGCGCGCCGTACGGACATGTTGATCGTGGACACGGCCGGCCGGCTGCACACCAAGAACAATCTGATGGCTGAGCTGGACAAAATGCGGCGCACGACGGAGCGCCTGGTCCCTGACGGTCCGCATGAAGTGCTACTGGTGATGGATGCGACCACCGGCCAGAACGGGCTGCAGCAGGCGAGGCTTTTCACCGAGTCAGCCGGGGCGACGGGCATCGTGCTCACCAAACTCGATGGCACGGCCAAGGGCGGGATTGCAGTCGCCATCGCTCGCGAACTCAAGTTGCCGGTGCGCTATGTAGGCGTGGGTGAAAAGATCGATGATCTTCTGCCTTTCGACAGCGGTGTATTCGTTGACTCACTGCTCGATACTTAAGCGATTACGCAAAACGGACTGAAAGGCGTGTCTGTGCCCGACCCTACCACTTCACCGACCGAGAACAACGCGGCGCAGATTTACCAGGACGAGCGTTGGATGAGCCATGCGCTCGAGCTGGCTCGTAAATCTGTCGGCCTGACTTCACCGAATCCCACTGTGGGTTGCGTGCTCGTCAAGAATGGCGCCATTGTTGGCCAAGGATTTCACGATTACGAGCGGCGAGATCATGCCGAGGTCGCAGCTCTGGCGATGGCAGGCCAGGCGGCTCGCGGCGCAACAGCCTACGTGACTCTCGAGCCTTGCTGTCACACGGGACGAACGGGGCCCTGCACTGAGGCGCTGATCGAGGCCGGCGTGGTGCGGGTTTTAGCGGCCACGGCGGACCCGAATCCGGCAGTGAATGGCCGGGGGATCGAACGGCTGCGTGCTGCGGGGATCGCGGCCGAAGTGGGGGTTCTGGCACGGCAGGCGCAGGAATTGAACGATGGCTTCGCGTGTTATATCCGAACCAGACTGCCGTTTGTGACTCTGAAAGCGGGGTTGTCGCTCGACGGGCGGATCGCGCCTGCTCCGGGGAGGGTCCCGGTTGGCTCTCCGGTGATGCTGACGGGGGAGGAATCGCGGGTGGCGGTGCAGCGCATGCGGCACGCTGCAGATGCGCTGATTACAGGCATCAGCACGGTGCTGACCGACGATCCTCTGTTGACTGACAGGACGGGGCTGCCGCGGAGGCGACGGCTGCTGCGGGTAGTGCTGGATTCTGCGCTGCGCCTCAGGCTGGACGCGAAGATCGTGCGGACAGCGCAGGATGACGTGCTGGTCTTCTGCACTACCCCGGTTTCGGAGCGCCAGCGGGCGCTCGAAGCGCTGGGGGTGAGGGTCGAGCGGATCGAGGCTGCTGCCGGCGGAGCGCGGGTCGCTCTGAAGCGAGTATTGGAGCGGCTGAGCGAGATGGAGATTATCTCGACCATGATCGAGGCGGGTTCGCAGCTGAATACGTCGGCGCTCACTGTGCAGGCGGTGGACAAGCTATCTCTGTTCTATGCGCCGGTATTTCTGGGCGCCGCCGGCGTGCCTCTGATCAACACCACCGAATGGTCGAAACCGCAATGGACGCATCTCACTACGGGACAGATGGGAAGTGACTCCTGGTTCGAAGGATATATACGGGATCCCTGGGCATAAGGCGGAAGTATGTTTACGGGCTTGATTGAGGCGAAGGGGACAATTCTTTCGATTGTGGAGCGGGCGGGAACGATGCGGATCGCTATCGAGGCTCCGGGAATTGCCGAGAGGCTTAGAAGCGGCGATAGCGTTGCGGTAAGCGGCGTTTGTTTGACTGCGCTCGATATCCAGCCGCCGGTTTTTCATGCAGATCTGGCTGCCGAAACGGTTATCCGCACATCTCTTGCGCGGCTGGCGCCGGGGGCGGCGGTGAATCTGGAGCTGCCGACACCCGCGGGGGCTCCACTGGGCGGGCATGTCGTTCAGGGGCACGTCGATGCGACGGGTACCCTGCTTTCGCTGGAGCCGGTCGATCCGGAGGCGGATCGGGCCCTCACCGACTGGTGGCTGCGGGTCGAGGTGCCGGAGACGATACGTTCGTTCATGGTCGAGAAGGGGTCGGTGGCCATCGAGGGCATCAGCCTTACGATCGCGCGATGGGACGGCGAGGTCGCCAGTGTGGCGATCCTTCCCCACACCTACTCGGCGACGAATCTGCACACGCTCAAGACCGGATCGCCGGTGAATCTGGAGGCGGATGTGCTGGCAAAGCTGGCGGTACAGCGTCAACAGGAACGCTCTACCTTTGAACTCACGGTCGACTACTTGATAGCGAACGGGTACTGAGCGTCCCGAGGGGGTACCCCCCTCTTGGTACCCCCTCCCCCTCTGACTCGAAACCCATTCATTCTAAATGGGTAAACCGAAACCCATTCATTCTAAACGAGCTATCCGAAACTGATTCATTCCAAAGCGCTTCCGGGCACATATTCGTTCCGTTTTCGAGACTCATTCATTTTATTGGAACAACTTGTAACCCATTGTTCTGGTGGTAACCTGTCGCCGCGATGAGCCGCAGTCGCGCTAGTGAGCTGCGCGTGCTCTTCGATCAACTGCTCCAGGCGGGAAGCCGCAGCAGAGAAGATCGCCTGGGCGTGCAGCGGCGGGATGACTTTGGTCCGAAGCTCTTAAATGGTGTTCTGGAGCCCACAGGCGACAGTAGGGACATTCATCTGCCGGATCATTGCGATGAGCTGGCGAGCGTCGGCGTTTCGTTCGCACTGGTTCGAAGCGGCATGGGCTCGGCACCAGGGCTGACCTCTTAGGGCGAATTGAGTGCATTGGACGCCGGCGGAAAGAATCTCGGTGCAGCGGCGGGCTTTGCCATGGACCATGGGGCTTCTCCTTAAACAATCGACAAGAAAGGCCCGCGTGAGCGAACCCTGGGAAATAGAAAAGCCCGCACGAAGCGGGCTATGGGGTACTACTTCTATTTTATCGAATCGACGGAAATGTACGGCCAAATTTCTCGGACGATTTTTCCAAAGACATTATGTGTGGTCCCCGACAGATGAGGGTTTTTCCTGATATTCGCGCCGAGGTCCACAATGAAGATTCGATCAAAATCAGCAGCAAGATGCTTGCGGATTCCGTCCGAATTACTTCGGTCAAGAAATCCGCTGTTTTGTCACGTAGGCGATGAAACCGCTTGGACCGAGTCTATCTGTAGCCCATCGAATAGCTTTAATGTATGGGTCGTTCAGCCTGCTTGTAGTTGAAGCTGTAGACGATGCCCCGTAGGTCTCGGACACCCTTGCGTCTATTCCTTGAGAACCGGGATACTTTCGGTGTTTTTATCGTTCTCGCTTGTTTGGCCGATGTTATAAGGAGGGTTGCCCACAATTACAGTAATTTCCGACTTTCTTTGCCGTTCGATCCGCACGGAGTTCGCTTCTGCGAAGAGTGAGGCTTGACGGCCTAATTCAAAGGTGTCTGCCAGACAGATACCGTCGAATGATTCGTATTCGCCTACGCGATCTAAGTAGGCGTGTTCGATATTCATACTGGCGATGTAATAGGGCAGCAGCATGATCTCGTTGCAATGCAACTCATTGCGATATTTTCTTTGCAGGCGCGTGGCTTTGATCTCTTGCAGGATGCGAGTGACAAAGTTTCCCGTGCCGACGAAGGGGTCGAGCATGCGGACACCCTCATCACTCAGGCTTTTACCGAACTCCTGTTTGAGCACCTCTTCGACACTGCGGATCATGAAGTCCACGATGGACTACCGAGATACACGATGCCGTATCGGCCTGTTTCGGATTTACGCCCTGGAAAAATTTTTCATAGACGCTATTCAAAAAGGCTTGTTTCTGCGAATAACTTTCTGTTTCCGAAGCGGCCTCTTCGGTGGCTTTGTAAAAGGGATCGAGCGTTTTGAGAAAAGCGTCCCGGCTGATGTGCCTGCTCGTGAGCGAGTCGATGACTTTCTCGATTTCGGCGGCGAGTGAACTCAGGGTTATCGAAGATGCGGCGGAAGATGCGCTCGGTGAGAAGGTGCTGCACGCGCATCTCCTCAACGGCTTCGTCCTTTAGATCGGGATTGATGGATTCGCGGCAGACTTCTGCGAAGGCAGCGAAGCGCTCGATAAAGACCTTGTTCGTTTTCCGTTCTGCCTCTATGAGCCTCATTGCGCCCTGAGCGATGTCCGGGATGCGTTCTGAAAACTCCGCTACCGCCCGATCCCAGTGTTCCAGATGCGGCTCGCGCCATTCGAAGAAGCTACGGAGGACATCAACCAGCGTTACGGGCTCTTCAATGCTGCCGTTGAACTCGATGCGTCCGTTCTGGAAGAGAATGGCGCGGGCTGGCGACTGAAAGAGGATGTTCGTGCGCGGATATTCGGCCTCGCACTTCTTGCGCATCTCCGCTTCGAGATCGTCTTTGGTGTCCTTGGCCTCCCAGTAGCCGCGCGGGAGGTTGAATGCGTCGAGGACGCGGCATCGACGCGAAGGGGATGTTGACCTTTGCGGGTAATGGGGTACTCGGGAATGACGATCCAATCGAACTGGCGGCACACTTTTCGAGCAAGGCCTCAAAGGAGCGGCGGAGATTACCTTCGTTGTCAAAGTCGAGCCGACCGAAGCTAGTGAGTGTTTCGTAGTAGGCCTTAACAGGTGCGTGAGTTGGTTTTAACTGGAGAGTGCTCATCGATCGACTGCTGACACTATACAGCTTGATATTGCTGCCGGTCCCACTGCTTTTACCCTGTGTAAATATTCAGATGGAATTGGCCTGTAACATGAGAATTGAAGTGAGAGGTGTATGGAAGAAGGTCGTTGGGTTTTGCTGATTGCGAGCGAGGCGGGTGGCACCGATTCGGTGTCGGACCGGGCCATGGAGCGGTTGGTGGATGCGATCAGCAAGGAAGGCTATGAGGTCGTTCGGACGGCGACGCCCGAGGACGGGCTGTCGCTGGTGCGGTCAGACCCTTCGCACAGTGCAATATTGCTGGACTGGGACCTTCCCGGTGAGCACCAGTTTGCCGAAATGGCGGCGCTCAAGATTATCCGCGAGGTCCGGCACCGCAACAAGAAAGTCCCGATCTTTTTGATTGCCGATCGGACGCTGGTGAGTGAGCTTCCCTTGGAAGTGATGAAGCAGGTGCACGAGTACATTCACCTGTTCGGCGATACGCCGGAGTTCATCGCCAATCGCGTGGACTTTGCCGTCGAGCGCTACAACGAGCAATTGCTGCCGCCGTATTTCCGCATGCTGAAGGAGTACACGGACGAAGGCGCGTATTCGTGGGATGCGCCGGGGCACATGGGAGGCGTGGCTTTTCTGAAGCATCCGGTGGGTATGGAGTTTCACCGCTTCTTTGGCGAGAACCTGATGCGATCGGACCTGGGGATCTCGACGGCACCGCTGGGCTCGTGGCTGGACCACATCGGGCCTCCGGGAGAATCGGAGCGCAATGCGGCGAGGATTTTTGGCGCGGACTGGACCTTCTATGTTCTGAGCGGTTCGTCGACTTCAAATCAGATTGTTGGGCATGGGGTGATCGGGCAGGACGACATTGTTCTGGTCGATGCGAACTGCCACAAGTCAATCTGTCATTCGCTGACTGTGACGGGCGCACGGCCGGTGTTTGCAACGCCGACGCGCAATGGCTACGGGATGATCGGGCTGGTTCCGATTCACCGCTTCAGCCCGCAGGCGATCAAACAGCTCATTGACGAGAGTCCGCTGACGGCGGGCGCGGCCTCGAAGGAGCCGACGTACGCGGTGGTAACGAACTCCACTTACGACGGGCTTTGCTATGACGTGAATCGCGTCGTGACGGAGCTGGCGCAGAGCGTGCCGCGAGTTCACTTCGATGAGGCGTGGTATGCCTACGCGAAGTTTCACCAGATCTATCGCGGACGCTTTGCGATGGATGTGCCGGACGAAATGCCGAACCGGCCGACACTGTTTGCGGTGCAATCGACGCACAAGATGCTGGCAGCGTTCTCAATGGCTTCGATGGTGCACATCAAGCTGAGCCCGCGAGCGCCGCTCGAATTTGACCAGTTCAACGAGTCGTTCATGATGCACGGCACGACATCGCCGTTCTATCCGCTGATTGCATCGCTGGATGTGGCGGCGGCGATGATGGACGAGCCGGCGGGTCCGACGCTGATGAACGAAACGATTCAGGATGCGATTACCTTCCGCAAGGCGATGTCGTCGGTGGCGCACAGGCTGCGGGCGGCTGAGGATGGCGGGGGATGGTTTTTCCGTCTCTATCAACCGGACCAGGTGAAGGACCTTGAGGGGCAGACGCATTTGTTCGAGGAGGCTCCGGATGAGTTGCTGGCGACGGACCCGAAGTGTTGGACGCTGAAACCGGGCGAAGACTGGCACGGCTTTCAGGACGTGGACATCGCGGACGACTACTGCATGCTCGATCCGACGAAGGTGACGATCCTGATGCCGGGCGTCAATGCGCAGGGAGTGGTGGCGGATTGGGGGATTCCGGCGGCGATTCTTACAGAGTTTCTGGACGCTCGACGAGTGGAGATCGCGCGTACCGGTGATTACACAGTGCTGGTGCTGTTCTCGGTCGGAACGAGCAAGGGCAAGTGGGGGAGCCTGCTCGAGAATCTCTTTGAATTCAAGCGGCTTTATGACACCGAAGCGTCACTCGAAGAGACGCTGCCTGAACTGGTGGCGAAGTATCCCCAGCGGTATCGCAATGTCTCGCTCAAAGAGCTGAGCGACGAGATGCACGCGGCGGTGATCGAGCTGAACCTGACCGGACTTGTGGGCGAGGCGTGCGAGTTGGAGACGGAGCAGGTACTGACGCCGGCGCAAACGTATCAGAGACTGTTACGAAATGGCACGGAGAAGGTGAAGTTCACGGAGATGGCGGGACGCATCACCGGAGCCATGCTGGTGCCTTATCCTCCCGGGATTCCTGTAGCCATGCCGGGCGAGCGGCTGGGCACGCGAGACAGCGCCGTCATCCGGCTGATCCTGGCGATGGAGGAATTCGGCAAGCGCTTTCCGGGGTTCGAGCGCGAGGTGCATGGCATTGAAGTGGATGCGCAGGGAGAGTACTGGATGCGGGCGGTGATTGAGACTCCCGGAGAGAAGACGAACGGCGCCGGCAAACAGCGGGCGCCCAAGTCGGGACCTCCGGTGAAGCGCAAGCGTCGTGTGAAGATGCCTGAGACGCCGCCCAGAGGTGCAAGCATTTAAGGCGTTTTAGGAGTAGCCCACGTCCGAGAGCCCGGAGGTGGGGGCACCCTGTTTCGCGGCTGGTTCAAAAGCCCAGTTCTTTGGCCGCGAGTTCCGTTCCCTCAACTCTTGCGCGAATTTTTTGGAATGCAGTGTCCCGTGCCGTGGACGTGTCATCGGCGAAGGGCGAGAAGCCGCAGTCGTCGGTGGTTCCAAGCTGTTCGACGGGCACGAAGAACGCCGCTTCCATGACGCGATCGCGAACCCGGGCCGCAGTCTCGACCACCGGATTGATGGGGTCGATTACACCGATGAAAACGAGATGCTGTGGGCCGGCAAGCTGACTTACCGTGCGCAAGATGCGCTTCCGGTCGGGCTCGCTCGCCATCTGGAGATAAAATCTGCCGACCTTCATCTTGAAAAGATCGGGCAAGAACGCCGCATAGTCGACGTCGGCGCTGTGCGTTGAATCGTGATCGCCTCCGGGACAGACATGCACGCCAATCTTGTAGCGCTCGGCAGGAGCGAAGCGGTTCAGGACCTCGTTGTTCAGATCGACGAAGCTGCGGAGGAGACCGCCCGAAGGGTCGAGCTTGAGAGAGAGCCGGCCCTCGGTGAAATCAATCTGGACATTGGCTGCGCCGGCTTCGAGAGCTCCACGGATATCGGCTTCGACTTCGTTGATGAGATCAGCGAGGAAGGCTTCCCGCGGGTAGCCGGGTATCTCCGTTGCAGGATACAGGAGGCTCAGAGCGGAAGCGGCGATGACGGCCTGCTTAACGGGGCGTTGTGTATAGCCGCGGGCCGACGTGAGATAGCTATCGGCGTGAATGCCGTAGCGGAACGGTCCGGCCGTCAATCGGGGCAACTGGCGCTGGTGACCGTCGGCGAACGGGATCACGACTCCATCGGGTGCGAGATTTTCGAGTCCAGTGAGAGGGTAAGTTGCGAAACTGGGCTTGGTTTGCTCGCCATCTGTCAGGACTGGAGAACCGGTTTGTTCAAGGCGGCTGATGGTGTCTTGAAGGGCCTCCCGATAAGCATCGTCGAGCACATCACGGGCGACTTTGCCGGTTTGGAAGGACGCAATGGCTTGAATCAGCTGCGGTGGGCGGGGGATGCTGCCAATCGGTTCGGTCGGAATTGCCATCCCGAAAGTGTAACGGGGTTGGGGTCGTCGAGACCACCTCCGGAAGGATAATTTCCCGGGCTACGATGCGCGGGCGCCGGCCTCTGTGTGGGCAGCGATTTCATGGGCAACGTTGGCTTCCTGACCGGCGAACATGGAGCGCAGGCGATCCGCGATGCGCAGGTGCCACTGGGCGCGGCGCGCGGCGGGCAGGCGCGTGTAAAGCACTTCACGATAAAGCGCATGAGCAAATACATAGAAGGCGGATCGGGTACCCCCGGGCAACTCGTCCTGGCCGGCGATAGAGAGCAGGCGCACGCGGCGGATGAGGGAGGCGTAGGACTCTTCCACTACTTCGACTTCCCGGCCGAGAGCAGCTGCGGCGGCCCATGCGGGAAAAATGGTTCCGTAGATGCTGCCCGCTTCGAGCAGCAGGCGGTCGTGGTCTGAAAGGCGATCGAGCTGGAGCTCGATCACGCCGGAGAGCGCGTCGGGTATGCCGAGTTCGATCGCGTCGAGGGGAAGGCTGAGAGTGACCTGGCCCTTCTCGGTGAGGAGAATACGCTGGGTACGCAGGTGATCGAGAGTGGCGATCATGAAGAGGGGATTGCCGGCCGAGTTCTGATGGATGAGGCTGGAGAGGCCGGAGGGCAGCGCGTCGGTGATTAGCTCGCGACGCAGATATTCGCAGACGGCTTGTTTGGTGAGGGGGCCGAGACGCAGCCATTCGCTACGGCGGCTGGTGAGAAGATCCTGCTCAAGAAGACGCAGAGGGTGCTCGGCGTCGATGTCGGATGGCCGGAAGCTGCAGACCAGCATGAGTTTGGCGCGTCCACGGCGGCGGGCGAGGGCGGAGATGAGATCGAGTGTCGAGGAGTCCGCCCAGTGGATGTCTTCGAAGACAAGAAGCAAGGGATCGGTCTGGCTAAGGGCTTCGAGTGCCTCACAGATTTCGCCGAGCGACGGCGAAGATGCGGCGCTCGGACTGAACCAGCCGGGTGCGGCAGATGCGAGGAGGGCGCGGGCCTTCTCGTCTTCGACGTGGCGAAGGCTGTTGAGGGCTTCGCGGACCGGGTAGAAGGACTCTTTTCCGCCGAAGCTTTCGAGCGATTGCCCGCGCGCGATGCGCAGTTTGGCGGTGTGGACGACGTGCGCACTGAAGGCGTCGATGAGAGCGGTTTTGCCGATGCCGGGATCGCCTGTGATGAAGACCGTGGGGCGATCGCCGTTGCGGGCACGGGCCATATGCGACTGCAGGGCAGCGAGTTCGGAGTCGCGACCGACAAGCGAAGGGGAATGCGAGGCCGCGGAGGAACCGGCGGAGTTGGCAACAGGCGCGAGGAACCGATAGCCGCGCTTGGGGACGGTTTCGATGAATTGCGGATCGTCGGGGCTGTCGCCGAGAAGCTTGCGGAGCTCGAGGATGTAGGTGCGCAGAACCTGCGGCTGGACATAGGTTTCTGGCCACAGGGCTTCGAGTAACTCGTCGTGAGTGACGAGGCGCTGCGGATTCTCGACCAGGTAGCGCAGAACGGAAAATGGACGCGGAGTGAGCTTGAGCTGTTTGTCGGCCTGCCACAGGCATTCGTTCTGAAGATCTAGCCGATAGATTCCAAACTGTCGCATCTGGGAGAAGGGACTCCTGACTAACAGTATCCATGAGCAGTTGGCGTGCCGTGTCTCAGTAATATAAAGTCTGCGTTTTGTTAGGTCCGTGAGACTGTGGGGGGCCGGGGTTGTCCAAATCCGGACAGTTGTGTCCGGACGTGTTCGCATAAGGTACGGATAGTAGACGGAGAAGGTTCCTCCACCGTTTGCAATATAGTGATGCAGTTACGGAAAAAGGAGATGAAACGCATGGCAAGCGTGACTCGCTCAAGGGCTACCTTAAGGCGAGATTTTTTGCGGGCGGGCG
>Ga0210390_10002008_pt1 | contig 18529 bp, 15 predicted proteins | sample IncBWH11OmetaG_FD_161050 | JGI IMG/M metagenome (GOLD analysis project Ga0210390, IMG submission 161050) | Forest soil microbial communities from Barre Woods Harvard Forest LTER site, Petersham, Massachusetts, United States - Inc-BW-H-11-O ... | reverse complement strand
CGGCGCACCAGTAGCGTTGCATTTTGTCGAGCAAGTCGGCGGAGAGCGGCCCTGCTGTGGCGGGGGCTTGTTTCGGTGCTGGTTGTTGTTGTGTCGGCGGGGCTGCTATTGCGGTGGATAACTTTGCGTCAAATATGAACATGACATCCTCATTGCGTTCCCGGCGTTTTTTCGCCGAGAACGGTTATTACGTGTCGCACGATCATTAGATCTTCGTTGGTTTGCATGACGCGCACGTTAACGCGGCTGTCGCTGGCGGAAATTACCGGAGCATTCGTCGCGTTCTGTCCCGTATCGAGATGAATACCGAGGAAATCCAGGCCGCTGCAGATTCGCTCGCGAATGGCTGGAGCGTGCTCTCCGATTCCTCCGGTGAAGACGAGCGCGTCCAGGCCGCCCAGCGCCGCGGCGTAGGCGCCGATATATTTTTTCGCGCGATAACAAAATAAATCGATAGCTTCGGCTGCGTGCGGGTCTTGTTTGGATTTCTCCTGCAGCTCGCGCATATCACCCGTGGTCCCCGAAACGCCCAGCAGGCCGGATTGCTTGTTCAGCAACGCGCCAGCTGCTTTCGCGGGCATTTTTTTCTCCGCGAACAGATACAGCAGCAGGCCCGGATCCACATCGCCAGACCGCGCGCTCATCACCAGCCCTTCCAGCGGCATAAATCCCATGGAAGTGTCCACGCTCTTGCCATCTTGCAGCGCCACCATACTCGCGCCGCTGCCCAGGTGCGCGACGATCACGCGGCCGGCGGCCAGTTTTACATCAAGCTTGCGCAGCTCGCCCACGATGTATTCAAAAGAAAGGCCGTGGAAACCGTAGCGCCGCACGCCTTTGTCGTAATATCGCCGCGGCAGCGCGTACATTTTCGCTACGGTCGGCAGCGAGCTGTGGAATGCGGTATCAAAGCATGCTACTTGCGCGAGCTTCGGGAATTTCTTCGCGACGAATTGTATTCCGCGGATTGCTGCCGGCAGGTGATCCGGATCGAGCGGTACAAGTTTCTTGAGCGCCGTCAGAAATTTCGGCGTGATGCGTTGCGGCTCCGTGTAACGCGCTCCGCCGTGAACCAACCGGTGGCCCGCGGCTTTCAGTCCGGAAAGATATTGGCGTTTATCGAGCCACGCGAACATCGTTTCCAACGCGGCAGTTGAGTCGGTGCCTTTTACTGATGAATCCAGCAGCGTGGTGCCGTTGGCATCGGTGATTTTCAGGCGTGCGCTGGCGCCGCCGCTATAAGCAACCGAGATCGCGAGCACCATTTCGTTGCGAACGCCGACTTCGTAGAGGGTGGACTTCAAGGTTGCCGACCCTCTGTTCATCGTCAAAATTCGTTGTCGTTCCGAAGCCATATCGACTCTATCTTACAGAAACCCGCGACCGTTCGCACCGCGCGTGCGCTCCGTTATTTTGCCGAGGGTGCCGCGGGCGGCTGCGATTCGTCCAGCACCTCTTTCAAATATTGCTGCCAAAGTGCGGCCCAGGTGTGCGTGCCGTGGCCATGAGTCTGTTCGGAAAGCGGCAGCAGCACGAATTTCCCGTTTTTCACTTTTTGGATTTCGCGCTCGGCAATGCCCAGTTCGGGCGGATTGATGAAATCGTCAGCGGAATTCACGAACATCACCGGGACGGAAATTTTCCCGAGGCCGGCGGAAGGATCGTAATTCCGCGAAGCGTTCACGGCATACAGCAGATCGTTCGCATCCAGAGTTTCCGTTTCGCGTTTCATCACGTCCTGCAGCCAGCGGTCGGCGGCGTCGCGCGTGGGCAGGCTTTCCTGCATGGGGAGCGGCGCGCTCCCCGCGATCACCAGCATGTCCGCGGCGATTTCCAGGCCGGCGCGCGGCTCGGTGGCGTAGTCGCCATTTTGCCAATCGGGATCCTCGCGAATTCCGGAAATCAACATTTTGCGCCACAGGCGATTGCGCCCGGCAATTCGCACGGGCAGGCAAGCGAGCGGCATCAGCGCGTCCATAAAATCCGGATACGTTTCGCCCCAAATCCAGGAGTGCATACAGCCCATGGACGTGCCCATGATCAGGCGGAAATGATTCACGCCGAGGCCCTGTTCGACCAGCAGGTGCTGCGCGGCGACCATGTCGTCATATTCGTATTGCGGAAAATGCGCGTGCATGCCATCGCTGGGCTTGCTGGATTTTCCGTGGCCGACGCCGTCGGGCAGGATGATGTAGTAGCGCGTGATGTCGAGCAATTGTCCGGGGCCGTAGAGCACGCCGGCAAATTGCGGAACCAGAAAATTTCCTCCCCAGCCGCCGGTGCCATGGAGAATGAGCACGGCGTTAGTGACGCGGCCGCTGGGGTCGCGAGTGGGAGTGCCGAGCGTGCGGTAGTGAAGGTGCAATTCGGCGAGGGTTTCGCCGGATTTGAAATGGAAATCGTGCGCGACGAAATCGCCTTCGAACGGCTTGTAAGTTTACGCTGCGGAAGCAGTGACTGGAGCGGGCTGCGCGACGGGCGGTGGGGCTTGTTGCGCGCGCGATATCGGCGCGACCAGCACGAGCAGCGTTAGAACGATTGTTGTAAATCCAAACCTCAACACCTCGTGTTTTAAAGTTTCCGACATTGAAGACGGCTGCGTTGCGCTCACGGTCATCTCTCCTCGCCGGACACTTTAGCGTGAGCGAGCGCGGCGGTTTGTCACGCGTCGCGACGGTGAAACGATTTGTGGTTTGGCGTCACTACAGTACAGGGCGAAAAAGAGGAGGCTAGCAGTGAGATACGAGTCGTGGACTACAACTTCGAGCGACGGAAAAATAGTGAGGTTTGCTTACAAGGAGCTGTCGGATGGCGTCGCCGGCATTTCCGCGAAATCGGACGGGAGATTCGTGATGATCGTGCAGAGGAGCATTCGCGCGCCGCTGACGCGAAAGCAAGTCGAGGATGTATTCGAGAGGGCCAGTTTTGATTGAAGACTTGATTGAAACAACTGATGAGCTCCGAATATTGTTTGCGTTCCGCTCCGGCGATTGTGACTGCGAAAAGCAGATGCCTCACACGCAGACGCGGATTCGGGACGACAGTCGTCGCGTTTATTGCGAATTGCTAAACTTTTACGGCGGCGCGGATTCTGGGCCAGCCGGTTACCGCGGCCTTTAGCTTGGGATCTTTTTCGATTGCGTCGAGAACCGCTTTGATGACCTCTTCATCAATTTCTGAAGCGGTGCGAATTTCCGTGGGGTAGCGCACCAGAAATTCCAGGCCGGTATCGGCGTAATGCAATTTTGCCTGAGGCGTCGGCGGCTTCATCTGGATCTCGATGCGGCGCTCCAGGTCGTCGTGCTGGCGCTCGATGTCCTTCTTGTACTTGTCGTAAACCAAATTCACCGCAGCGAGCAGCTTGTCTTCCGCCAGATTATAATCAGCGCCCGCAACGAACTGCAGCACCACTTCGTGCCAGGTGTATTCCGTGCCGGGGATTTGTTTGTAGAGCGGCGTGGTGGCCTGAAATAGAACGGAGTTCGAAAACACAACGATACGCCCGGTGGGAAACAGATTTACATCGCTACCCGCGAGCTCCATCAAGTAAAAACGCACCGGCGAAACGTCAATCACGTCGCCAGTGACTCCCGCGATGCTGACGCGATCTCCGATGCGGATTCCGTAGCGCCCAATCACAAAAAAGTAAGCGGCGACGGAGAGCAAGACGGCTTGCAATCCGACGGCGATGCCAGCGGTGGCGAAGCCTGCAAAAGTGGCGAGTGAACTGAAATCACTGACGATGCCGAGAGTGAGGACCGCGCAAATCAAAAAGCCCATGACGAAGCGGCGAAGCAGCAGGAACTGACGCCGCCGGCGCAAATCGTGAATGTAACGGAAAGTCCAGCGGCGCCAGATTTCCGAAAGCGCCCAGACGACGCCCAGAGCGAGCAGAATCCCAAGAGCGTGGGTCACAACGGAACGCAGCGTGTCTTTCGATTCGCGGGCGATGGAGTTGCGCCAGTTGAGGAAATTGGCGCGGCTCTGATCGAGAACCATCATTTCCTGGCTGAGCGGGATAACGACGTTCGATACCTGCTTGAACTGACCGGTGAGCGAACGCAATTCCTGCTGAGCGGCCTGAGCTTGCGCTGGATCGGAAGGCGGCGTCTGGGCGGTGAGGTTGCGGCCGTGTTGAATGGTGGCGGCCAGGGTGTCGCGCATCGGTTTGCGAAGCGCTGCGGCGTTGTCATGCACGCGTGCGGTTTCGTTCGCGAGCTGGTCAATATTGTGTATGGTGCGCAATTCTGTGTACAACGAGAGAGCTTGGCCGATTAGTCCGGAAGAGTTGGAAATTGTGGGTTGCGTGGCGGCGGGTTTGGCGGCTGCTTTCTGAGCGTTTGCGTCACCAAGTATTTCCGGGACGGTGCGTGCGAGATCATTGATGCTGCCGGAGAAGCCGCCGACGCCGGACTCCTCGTTGTTCTCGACGAATGTTGCCAATTTCTGAACCGCGTCCAGCGTGGCTTGGTCGAGCGCGATTTCGGCTTGCAGTGAATCTCTTTGCGCGGTGAGGCTTTGGCGTTTGCTCGCCGGCGCGGTGGCGAGCTTTTTATTGAGGTCATCGAGTTGCGATTGGTCCTGGTCGATCCGGGATTTCAGGGTGGCGAGCGTCTGCGTGAGATTCTGTTGTTGCGTGGAGCTTCCTGAAGCATCTCCTGACGAGGAAGCATTCGCCTGGTCCGATGAATTCACCAAAACCGCGGCTGCTTGCGCGGCTTGAAACGCCAGGCGCACGGCCTGTTGCGCCAGATTTTGCGACGTGTCCTGATAAATCGCGTCGCTGGGAAGGCCGACGGATTGGATTTTAGAGCCGGAATCGCGATACCAGCTGATGATGGCGTTCAAGTGACTGAGAATGGCGTCGCGATCGACGGGCGACGGGGCGCCTTTGCCAACCGAGCCGATCAGGAAAGCGGCGGGGCAAAGCAGAGCCGCCGCGATTATTTTTTGGCGGCGTTTTGAGACTGAGGTGAGCGTGTGCATGATCGGTTTTTCTCTCATTCGAATTCTGGCGCGCGTGAAATTAGTGCGCCGAGTGCAGTGAGAATTCGTCTGAGGAATATGGTCTCCTGAGCTTGATGGAATTGTGCCTCGGCTGCGAGCCGGGGGTTACGAGCCGGGGTAATGCTGGAGAAGCAATCTGGCTGGACGAGACGACTTCTGTGGAACTGGGCTGCGTTCCACGAAATCATTATACAGGGATTGAAGCCGATCGTTAATTGGCGATAGCGCGCGATATCGAGGATTCGTCGCGCGCGCTTGGAAGAGGCATACTGGCAGCGCACGTCGAATTAGTTAGAGAGGCTGCAAGGCGAGAAGAGGAGCACGCACGGAAGGAGCGCGAAGATGGCGCAGTTTGGTTCGAAGCTCGCTTACTTGATTCGGCAGCGCAGCCTGCAGGTCGCGTTGCTGCTCTGGGTGCTGATATGCCTGGGGACGCTGTGGCTTTGTCATGGAACCATGCCACTGCCCATTGGCCCTCATCCGGATAAGCCCGCTGCGCAGGTGATTTCCAGTTCGATCGCGATTGTGTTCCTTGTTCTGGAGGCGGGACTGGTCGCGCTAATCACACGCCGGCGGCCCGTGCCGGATCTGGCCGAACGCGCGCCGGAGCGCGGGGTATCATTGCGCGAGACCGTATATTTGTGGATCTACGGTGCAATCGTGCTGCTGGCCGGACGCTTTATTGGCATCCATTATTTTGGCGAAGCCATCGCGATGCACCTGAACGGATCGTTGGTCGGAGCCACGCGCGTGCAGTCTCCCAATGAGGTGTACACGTGGGCGGCTTACAACGGGATTTTGCTCGGCCTCGTCCCTTACCTGGTTTTTCGGTTGCGCGGCTACTCCAATCAACAACTGAATCTGAAATCAGCCAATCTAAAAAGTGATGCGATCGTGATTTTCGTGGTGCTGGGCATCGGCTGCGTTTTGGATCTGACGCTGGGACAGAACATTACGAATCTGACGCACCACCAGCAAATCGTGGGCGGCTTGCTCACGTTTGTGGTTCACATGTTCGGCACCGATCTGCCCATCATGATATTTATCTACAGCATTTTAGCGCCGCGGTATGCTCGCCTGGCGTCTCCGGTCACAGCTTTCTTGCTGGGAGCGGCCAGCTATCCGGCGATGCATGTGTTTGAATCCTGGACTCGCTACGATTCGCTATCGAATTCCGTTTTGTCCGTGCTTGTGGTCTTCCTGTTCTTCTTTCCTCCCGGAATAATGAAATCGTTTCTCACGATACGCACCGGCAACGCCTGGGTGCACCTGTGGGGATTTCACGCCATCACACCGCACGTGACACTTGATACGCGACTCATCGTGCGCGACTTCGATATTCGCTGACGCGCCTTGCAGAAGAAATGAGGTTGCCTGGTTTGGAGGCGCTGAATTGCGCGCGCTTTCAGCGTGGGCGACGCGGTGCTATAGTTTCTGTTGTGAGAGTGAACGGCACAGCGCGGGTGCGATTGGTGGTGGCGATTTTGTCGCTGGTTTTGGCGTATGCATCGACTTGTTCAGCGACTTGCGCGAATTGTTTCGGTACGGGGGCAGCTGCGTTAGCGGAGAGCCAGGGGTGCGGGCATGCGGCGGGTGCAGACGGCGGCGCGCAGCAGCAGGCACCTACAAAACCTAATTGCTCCGGGCATCACCATTCCGGTTTTGAGGCTGTGCAGAGCGACGGGCTTTCGCTCATTCAGTTGAGCGCAACGGGCAGCGCGAGCCAGTTGTTTGTGGCCGCGGTTAGCGGTGAAGTTGTGAACGTAGCTTCGCCGTCTTTATCGGATTTAGCTCCACCGCAGGACTCTACGATTTCTCCACAACGGAAAATCTCCATTCTTCGTATCTGAATTCCTCGTTCTTGGTCCCTCGGGTTGAATCTTTCGTAGGTGCTCCTTACCAGTACGTTTGCAGCAACTGACAAGGCGGAGCTTCAGCGGCTAAAACCGCAGAGCGAATGCGACTGCCGTGTCGTGGCTCAAGCCGCTACCCACAAAGATTCTTTTAACCGTTCGTGAATTCTTTCGCTGCGATCTTGAGCAGATACAGAGGATGGCAGGAGGACGATATGAAGCACACGCGCAGGGATTTTTTGCAGGGGGCAGCGGCACTTGGAGCTGCAGCTGTGGCTCACGGCGATTTGGCGGAGGCTCATGCGCGCCCGCTGGGCGAAGAACATCACGCGCTGGCTGGCGGTAGCGGAGGGTTTCGCGCGGTGGTTACTCCGGACGTGCCGGATTTGGCGTTTGAGATGGACGGCGACGTAAAAGTGTTTCATCTGGTGGCGGCGCCGGTGCAGCAAGAAATCTTTCCTGGGAAAATTTTGAATTTGTGGGGATACAACGGCAGCGCGCCGGGGCCCACGATTCAAGCGCGACAGGGCGAGCGCGTGCGGATCATCGTGGACAATCATTTGCCGGAGCCGACTTCGATGCACTGGCACGGATTCGACATTCCGTTTCAGATGGACGGCGGGCCGGGGCTTTCGCAGGACGCGATTTCGCCGGGCGGTCGGTACATTTATGAATTCACCCTGCAGCAGGAAGGCACTTTGTTCTATCACTCGCACATGGCCATGCAGGAAATGATGGGGATGATTGGCGCGTTCATCATGCATCCGGCGGAAGCCTACGATCCTCCGGCGGAAAAAGATTTCGCGATTATTTTGCAGGAATACGCGGTGCTGCCGAATAATCCCACGCCGAATTCGATGAGCATGGAATTCAACTGGCTCACATTGAATGGAAAATCGGGGCCCGCGAATACTCCACTGATCGTGCGACTGGGCGATCGGGTGCGCCTGCGCTTTATTAATTTGGGGATGGACCATCATCCGATTCACATGCACGGGCACCAATTCGTGATTACTGGGACGGAGGGCGGACGCCAACCGCGAGCGACCTGGGGGCCGAACAATACGGTCCTCGTGGGAGTTGCGCAGTCGCGCAATGTGGAATTTGTGGCGACCAATCCGGGCGACTGGATGATTCATTGCCACATGCCACATCACATGATGAACCAGATGTCGTCGATGGCCGGGCCGATGACGCGGCGTGCGGGAATGCCGGCGGGCGCAGGGATGGAAGAAGGCATGGGGATGTTGCGCGGAGGCTCGGCGACGGCTCCGGAAAACGGGCCGAGCATGGGGCGCGGGATGGGTGTTGGATCTGCACTGGCGCAGCCGACCACGAACGGCGCAATGACACCGCAGCCGCCAGCTCAGTCTTCAGTCCAGTCGTCAGCGCAGTTGCCTTCTTCGCAGCAGGCCGCGCCCGGGATGGGCGGGATGCAGATGGGGCAGGCGGACGTTAGTAAGGATGCCAATTCGGTGCCGGGATTTCCGCAGGATGCGTTCATGGAAAGTCCGGCGATGGCGATGGACACGATGGTGGAGAAGCCGGAGACGCACGGGCTGCGTCCAGGATGGAGCGGGTACATGCAAGGGATGATGACTTTGATTCGCGTGCTGCCGGCGGAGCGGTATGACGAGATTGAGAGATTGCGCGAGCAGCGACGGAAAAATGGTTCGGCGACGATGCCTGGGATGAACGGGTCGAGCGAGAAGCGCTAGAGGTTGGATGTGATGAAAGCCGCATACGGGAGATTCGCGATGAGACGTCAGCGATTTTGGTATTTGTTGCAGATTGCTTTTGTGGGCGCGGTGTTGCCGATGACGGTAGCGGCGCAGGATGTTGCGGCAGCGAGACCCGCGCAACAATCTGCGCCACAAGAACCCGCGCAACGGCGCGCTGCGCAGGAGGTTGCTGCGACGGACGTCACAGGCGGACTGACGTTGGAACAATTGCAGGAGATGGCGCTCGGGAATAATCCGACGCTGGCGCAGGCGAAGGCTGGGGTGCGTGCGGCGGCGGGGCGTTCGCGACAGGCGGGACTATGGCCGAATCCGACAATCGGGTATAGCGGCGATGAGATTCGCGGGGGATCGTATGGCGGAGGCGAGCACGGCGTGTTTGTGCAGCAGAATGTAATTCTCGGCGGCAAGTTGGGACTCGACAGGAAGATCTTCGACGCGCAGGGCAAGCAGGCTGCCGCGGAAGCGGATGAGCAGCGATTGCGCGTGGAGAATGGCGTGCGGATCGCGTTTTACCAATCGCTGGCGATGCAGGCGATGGTGGAGACGCGGGCGAAATTGCGGGACATCGCGAAGGACGCGGCGGAAACTACGCGGCAACTTTTTAATGTGGGGCAGGCGGACGAGCCGGACGTATTGGAAGCAGACGTGGAGGCAGATCAGGATGAATTGGCAGTGGTGACGGAGGAGCAGGAGCAGCAGCGGGCCTGGAGCGTGCTGGCTGCGGTGGTGGGCAAGCCGGATTTGGCGCTGACGCATTTGCAGGGGGATCTGGAAATGTTGCCGGAGGTGGATGCGCAGCAGATTTTGCTGACGATTTTGCGCGAGAGTCCGGCGGTGAAGATCGCGCAGCTGGGGGTAGAGCGGGCGGAAGCGGAAAGCGTGCGGGCGCAGCATGAGGCGATACCGGATTTATTTTTGCGTGGGGGATATTCATATAGTTTCGAGCAGCTCAACGGGGCGGTGCCGCCGAAGGCCGCGGGATCGGAGGCGTTTGCGGAAGTGGGAGTCAATCTGCCGATTTTCAATCGCAATCAGGGAAATATTGCGGCGGCGGATGCGGACCGCGAGCGCGCGAAGCTGGAAGTGCAGCGCGTGGGGCTGGTGCTGCGGCAGATGGCCGCGCCGATTGTGCAGAATTACGTGAGTTCGCGGGCGATCGCGGAGCGTTATAAGAGCAGGACTTTGCCGAACGCGCGGAAGGCTTATGAGCTTTATCTGCGGAAGTATCATGAGGGCGCGGCGGCTTATCCGCAGGTGTTGATCGCGCAGCGAACCTTGGTACAACTCGAAACCAGTTACATCAATACTTTGGAGAATGCGTGGATCAATGCGGCGGCGCTGCAGGGGTTGCTGCTGACGGATGGATTGGATTTGCCTGCCGCGCCTGACGAGATGGACCGGCCGGTGCGGGAAATTAATTTGCCAATCACGGAGAATCCGGGGATGCGGCCGTGAGCTGCGCACGCGGTCGGGGAATCGGTCGGCTGGCCAGCCGCGCGGTTGGCGGAAGATGATTCGCACGGCGGTAACGATGCACTTGTGATAACGTTTGGCGCGAACCGCGATGAAATTGCGTTCGCCGGCGAGTGAAAAAGGAGATGGCGCGTGGAGACATTTTTCTTGCTGCTGTTGGTGGTGGTTGCGTTTTTCGTGCTGAGTATTTTCCTGGGATCGTTTTTCACGGTGCAGACGGCGCAGGTAGCGATTGTGCAGAGGCTGGGGAAATTTGCGCGAGTGGCGGGGCCGGGATTGAACTGGAAGACGCCGTTTCTGGAGACGGTGGTGCAGCGCATGAGCATGAAGGTGCAGCAGTTTGAGGTGCAGGTGGAGACGAAGACGCAGGACAACGTGTTCGTGCAAATTCCGGTTTCGATCCAGTACAAGGTGATTCCGGATTCGGTGGAATCGGCGTTTTACAAATTGTCGGACCCAGTGAAGCAGATCGAGTCCATGGTGTACAACGTGGTGCTGGGGCACGTGCCGAAAATGAAATTGGACGATACATTTTTGAATCAGGCGGACATCGCGGGGGATTTGCGCGACAACCTGGACGCTTCGATGAAGGAGTACGGATATTCGATCGTGAAAGTTCTGATTTCGGACATCGTGCCGGACCAGAAAGTGAAAGCGGCGATGAATGATATCAACGCGGCGCAGCGCGAGCGGGAGGCGACGGTGTCTCGCGCGGAAACCAATAAATTGCTGCTGGTGAAGCAGGCGGAGGCGGAGGCGGAATCGAAACGGCTGCAGGGAGAGGGGATCGCGAACCAGCGCAAGGCGATTATCGCGGGGTTGAAGGATTCGGTGGAGGATTTCGCGAAGACCGTGCCGGGTTCGACGCCGCAGGATGTGATGCAGTTGGTGCTGATGACGCAGTATTTCGATACGTTGAAGGAAGTGGCGGCGAACGACCATACCAACACGATTCTGATTCCGCATACGCCGAATACTTTGACGGATATTTTCGCGCAGATTCGCAATGCGATTATTACGGGGAACGAGCTGGGGCACCATCCGGTGGTGCCGCCGGCCGCGCCGGCGGTGGATGTGCAGAGATGAGTTGATGGGTGATGAGAGTTGCGGCGCCGGTGGCACAGGGAATCTTTCGGGCAGTTTTTGGCGATGAACGGTACTTGCTTGGTGAGATTCAAGGACGAAGCCAGGCGCACAGGCAAGATTGCCCGCCACGGCGGGCAGGCCTGTGCCACGAAAGGCAAAATTGTATTGAATAGAAAATCGCTTCTCCTTTGTTTTCAGCGGAGCTCTCAGCGGAATGGTGATTTTGCGGGGTTTATTTGTATCGAATAGAAATGGGGTGAGGCAGTGAAGAGTGAGGAGTGACGAGTGATGGATGGGGCGCGGCGCCGGGGATAAGATGTCTGGGAAAGTAGCGATGAGAAAATGTTTTCTCATTTGTTGTGAGTGGTTTAGGTTGATATCTAATATTTGGGTAGCGATTAGAAAAGCGCGATTGGTGAGTAGTGATCGGTGATTAGTGGACAGAGAAGCGTGACGCGTAACTTGGAACGGTGATTCTTGGAGCGCAGAGCGCGCGGAAGACGCGCGCCGGAACGTGCATTTTTTAGTTGATTAGAAAAATTCAACGGATTGTTTTCAGGAGAGTTGCGGGCGTTTCTAGTCGCGGCGCGGCCGATTAGAATTGCGCGTTGCGCGCTCGCACAGTGTACGGCCGGGTTCACGTTGCGTGCCGCTATTCGCGTGTAAGCGCCCGGCACCTTGGCTACCGCGACCCTGCGCCCGGAGATGGCATCTCCAAGCGCGCGCTTGCGCGCCCAGCCAGCCAAGCCGCTCGCCCGTGCGTCAGTCTCGATGTCGCGTCCTCGGCAGCGCCCAAAAGCAGCCCGGCCCACGCTAACACATTCCCCAGCCGCTGAATATTCGTAGAAATACTTACAGGGGTATGCGATAGGAAAGATGGGTTGTGCTTCGCTGTGTTGACCGATGGTGGAGCGTCTAAACTCCCATCCTTCGCATGAAACAAAGGCGTGAAGAGTGGGGCACCCGGAAATTCAACTGCGCAAGTTTAGGTGGTGCGGAAGGTTGGGCCACTCGCCTGCACACAAGAAACTGACGCTGAATTCGCATTGGACAGCCGCTTCATTGAAGATACGCTGTCCCTGTACTGTCACGAGGACAGCCGATCATGACACTGGAACTGACCGAGCACGCCGTCGAGATGGAGACTAAATTGCGGGAACATCCTGGCGTGCGACAGGCCGTGGTCCTCGTATGGAAGTCTGTCCAAGGGGAACAACGGCTCGTCGCATACGTCGTTCCGGATGACGGATACATCGAGCGAACCTTGGTAGCACCCGATGACGAGTCCCGCCGCATTCAGAAGTGGCGCAAGACCTATGAATTAACGCAAATGGGAAAAGAATCAGCGGTCGCACGGCCCGACTTCAACATCCTCGGTTGGAATAGCACTTACACCCGCCACCCCATTTCGGACGAGCAAATGCGCGAGTGGGTTGATCTCTCCGTTCAGGAAATTCTGCGCTACGAACCTTCGGAAGTTCTCGAAATCGGCTGCGGCGTGGGGCTCCTGTTGCTGCGTCTCGCGCCCTGCTGCAAACGTTACGTCGGTGTAGACAATGCGCCCGCCATCCTCGCAACTCTCAAGAAACAGATGCAGCAAATAGGCGGCGCTTGGACGCAGGTCGAACTCCTCGAACGCGCGGCGGACAATCTCGCAGACCTTGCGGAAAACTCCTTTGACACGCTGATCGTGAATTCCGTGGCGCAGTATTTTCCCAGCCTCAATTACTTGATAAACATCCTCGCGAAAACCGTTCGCGTCGTGAAGCCGGGCGGCAGAATCTTTCTTGGCGATTTACGCAGTCTACCCCTGCAGGGACCGTTCGCCACTTCGGTAGAATTGTTCCAAGCGCCTCCGGCGATGAGCGTAGCGGAACTGCGCGAGCGCGTCGGCAAACGCATACGTCTCGACGAACAATTGGTCTTGTCACCCGCGCTGTTTCTCGCTCTGCGCCAGAGCTGGCCGGAGATTTCGCGCGTGGAACTGCGGCCCCGGCAGGGGCGATTCGACAATGAAATGACTCGCTACCGCTTCAATGCGATTCTTCACATCGGCGACGCGCCCGCTAAAAGCGTCAACCCAAAGTGGATCTCGTGGCAGCTGGAAAGGCCAACACTGGAATCCCTCGCAATCACGCTGGAAAAACAAAATCCCGAATCGCTAGCCATCACAGAGGTCCCGAACCGCAGAATCCATCAGGATATCCTGGCTTTCGCCGAACTACATACGCGCAGCGCTTCGGAAACGGTGGGTGATTTCCAGAACGAAATCCAGGCCGCCGCAAATCATGCCATTGACCCACGAGATCTCTGGACGCTAGGCGAGATACTCGAATATGACGTCCAGATCAGCTGGGCCGCCGCGCGCGTCGACGGGAGCTACGACGCGGTTTTCACGCGAAAAAATCCGCATGAGCCAACGCACGGCGCGGCAGTGGAATGGCCAGAGCCCGCCACAATCCATGATGACTTGGCACTCTACGCCAACGCGCCCATGAAAGCCATCCCTCGCGAGAAGCTGCTCCAACAACTGCGTGATCACTGCCAGCAATATTCCCCACAAACAAGTAGACCAAACGACATCATTCTGCTGCACGCGTTGCCCCTCGCTCCCGACGGCCAGCCCGACCGCGAAGCCCTCCCCCCACCCGACGGAGTCCACACGTGATCAAATTCCTGTTGCCGTTTGCGGCACCGCTTCTCCCTCCGTTCACCCGGCTCGTTCAGCAAACTGCTACGCTTTTATTGCTCCTTGGGAATAGCCCGAATGAATTACAACCTCGCCCAGCCGTTCTACGAAAATTCGGAAAGCCATCCGGGAAACATCGCCGTTTCGGTGGCCGATTCCGCGGTAACTTATTCCGAGCTGCGAAAGCTGGCGCAGCCGATCGCCACTTGGCTACTGCAGAAATCCGGCGGCAGCGTCACACGCGTCGGCATTCTTGCCTCTCGCAGCGTCGAAACATTCGCGGGCATCCTCGCCAGCGCCTGGGCCGGCGGCACCTACGTGCCTATCAGCCCTAGACTTCCCGAAGACCGCCTCCTGCAATTGTTTGAGCGCACCGATCTCCAAGCGCTCATCGTGGATCGCGATTCTCTCGCCCTGCTTTCCGATCGCATTCTGCAAAACTGCCCGCCATATATTTTGGCGCCCGCGAATCAGATCGCAAATTCCCGAATCGAGGGAACAGAATCGCTGCCCGGGTTCGATCCGACCGACCGACCTCTCAGCGTGAACGCCGATCACATCGGCTACATTGAATTCACCTCCGGAACCACGGGCATTCCAAAAGGCGTGATGATCCCCACTGGCGGTGTCGCGCACTTTGTAAATGTGATGCGCTCGCGCTGCGATATCGGCCCCACCGATCGAGTCGCAGGCGTCGCGGAAACAACTTTCGACATTTCTGTCTTCGACATGTTCATGACCTGGAACTGTGGCGCCGCGCTCTACGTGGTTCCAGCCACGCAGGTGATGGCACCAGTCCAATGCATCCAGCAGAATCGCATCACGGTCATTTTCACGGTCCCATCGGTCGCCGTTTGTACCAATCGCATGAAACTTCTCGCGCCAGCTTCGCTCCCGACATTGCGCTACTCGCTGTTTTCAGGTGAGCCTTTGCCCGTCGCCGCCGCGCTAGCCTGGCAAAAGGCCGCATCCAGCAGTGTCCTGGACAACCTCTACGGGCCTACCGAAGCAACGGTCGTCTGCACCGGCCAGCGCTTTTCCGGAGCCGCAGACGCGACTCCCGGTCGCGGCGTAGTAGCGATCGGCGCTGCATTTCCCGGCATTGAAATCGCGATCGTCAACTCAGCCTTGCAAATTCTGAAGGAAGGTCATGGCGAAATCCTGATCTCCGGCCCGCAACTGAGCTCGGGCTATTTTGGCGACCCGCAGCAAACTGAGCAGCGTTATCCGACGTTCTCCGGAAAGCGCTGGTACCGCACTGGCGATCTTGGCTTTCAAGACGCCTCCGGCACGTACCACCACCTGGGCAGGCTCGACAACCAAGTAAAAGTTCGCGGCAACCGCGTAGAACTCGAAGAGATCGAAGCGCACCTGCGCGAAATCTACCAGACCGATTCGGTCGCTGCGGTTGCGTGGCCCATCGAACACGGTTCCGCTGCCGGCATCGTAGCTTTCATCGGCGGCCGAATCCCGGCTTCAGATGTCGCGCAAAAAGCATTATTGAAAGGCCGCCTGCCCAGTTACATGGTTCCCACGGCCATCCATCACGTGGATGCGCTTCCGCTAAATGCGAACGGCAAAATAAATCGACGCAACCTGGTCTCGCTACTCGGCGGTAAGAGCAATTAGCCGTGGGCGCCTCGGCGACACCAGCGGACCTCGTTGCCGCAGGCCCTCCGCGTCCTTTCCGGCTACGCATCATCCCGCCACTCGATACCTATCCGTCCGTCGTATCCTTCGCGCAGACTCCCGCCGGGAAAGCCATAGTCCTGCTGCTCTTCGGTCTGGGCTCGAAATATTCCGTTCCTGAATGGAAAGTGATGACGCTCTGGCTCGCGCTCATCACGGTTCTGCCAAAGCATCGCCGCTTACTCGTTACGCTGGGCATGTTGCAATGGACGTTTCTGCTCCCGATTGAGAAGACCGAATTCAGCACGATTATTCTGTCGCCGCTCATCATGAGGGCTTGCGCCTGCGCAATCGGCGGGCTGTTGTTCTGGTTTGCCGCGCGCTTCCGCCAGTCCTTATTCGGCCGCCGCCCGATTCTTACGCTGCTAACCAGCTACGCTATATTTGTGTACATCACTTCCGTATTCCTCGGTTCATTCCCCGGTTCCTTCGTGGCTTGGCGTTTCGCGATGGTCTTCAGCGTTTACCTGTGGTTCATCAGCTACGCGCTGTTGGATCGTGATTCGAAGGATCGCGGTCCCTTTGGTCTGCAACTGGGTACCTTCCATCCCTTTTGGGGCTCCACAAACGTTCCATTCCCGAAAGGCTCGGCCTACTTGCGCCGCATCGAAGCGCACACCCCCGAGCGGCTGGCGATAACGCAGCTTAAAGGTCTGAAACTCCTGGCGTGGGCGCTGGTCTTGAATATGGTGCTCCGACCATTTCAAGCGATCGTGTATCAGCGGCTCGGAATCCCCACCTTCGCCACAGCGTTCGAACACAGCGTCCAACGGTCGTCCTATCCCTGGTTTCTGTGCTGGGCCAGCTTGGTCGCCGCGTTTTTCGAAGCGGTCTTGACCATATCCGTCCTGGGACACGGAATCATCGCGTGTTGTCGCATGGCTGGATTCGCAGCGTTGCGCAACACCTATCGCCCGCTCGAATCCCGCACCATCGCAGAGTTCTGGAATCGCTACTATTTCTACTTCAAGGAATTGCTGGTGGATGTGTTTTTCTATCCCACCTTCATGCGCTATTTCAAAGGGCGCCCAAAAATTCGCCTCTTCGCCGCAACTCTTGCCGCCGCTTCATTCGGGAACGCCTACTACCATTTTTTCAACGAACCGGAACCGATTGCAAAGCTCGGCTTTTGGAAAGCAATCGTGGCCTACCAGCCGTACATGTTCTACTGCCTTGTCCTTGGCGTGGCCATCGGCATTTCGCAGCTGCGAAAGCGCAAACCGATTCCAACCGGTTGGGTAAGGGGGCGACTGGTTCCTTCGCTAACGGTAGCGCTTTTTTACTGCCTGCTGCGCATCTTTTCAGACACCACCAGGACCTATCCCATTCACGAGCATTTTCGTTTCCTGGCACATCTGTTCAATTTGACGTCGTGAGGAAAGAATGGATCAAAGACCTACCATTCGGCAATTTCTGAAGGAACTGCTGGCCACCAAAGGAGACGCGCTCCAGTTCGCGGATAGCGATTCGTTGCTGCTCGGCGGCCGTTTGCAGTCACTCGACGCCGTGGAAATCGTCGTCTTTCTCGAAGAGCAGTTCGGCCTTGACTTTGCTGTTATTGGATTTGATCAAGAGAAAATCGACACCGTTGACGCGATTGCTTCGCTGGTTGAAACCGGCCAACGCTGATTTACGATGCTTGGGCGGGTGGCCGACCTTTACACACTACCCGATCGATTGCACCAAGAACTTCCGCATGGCGCATCCTCTCCCGCCAGCGGCAGCTCAGCTGCGGACTGACTTTATGTGTTTGCCGTTGCGATGATCATGCCGCCTGTGACGGTGAACAGTCCGCCGGCGAGGATTGCGAGAGATGGAATCTGCTTGAATGCCAGCCAAGAAATGGCTTGAGCGGTGAGGAAGAAAAACACCACGGAGTCGCCGAGCAGTTTGCCGAACTCCCAGGGCGGCGAATTGCCAGTCCATCCGCATGCGAACAAGACGAGCACCGCGACTGTAAACAGCAACGGCTTTTCGAGAATTCACTCAGGGCAAGCGGGATGACGGCGAGATGTGCGCGAGGAAAAGTTTGATGCGGGGTTACGGGGATTGGTGTTGGGCGGCGGCTTTTATGGCTTTTTCTAGGTCGGTGGCTATGCGGGATTTGGCGATGTAGCCGCGGACGCCGGTTTGGGCGGCGTAGCGGGCCAGGTCGAGTGATTCGAAGTGGGTGACGATGAGGATTTCGGCCTGGGGGGCGTCGCGGCGGATTAGTTCGGCGGCGGTGAGGCCGTCCATGGCGGGCATGGAGATGTCGAGGAGGATTACGTCGGGCTGAAGCTCGGCGGCTTTTTGCACTGCGTCGCGGCCGTCTTCGGCTTCGCCGCAGACGATCCATTCGGGGTGAAGTTCGAGGAGCATTTTGAGGCCGGTGCGTACGGTTAGGCTGTCGTCTGCGATGAGGATACGAACTTCCGACATGGGTGAGTGCGCTCCATTCGCACTATGAAGTACTAGGAGTACTTTATAAATAGAGCGTGAAAATGCACATCGGGTGAAATGTGTAGATGTGAGATGTGGTGTATGGGGAGTTACGGGGCAGGCGAATTCTTTCGTGGGGCGATCGCTTTAGTACTTGCGGGTATCGGTGCAGCCAAGGGCGGCGTCGGCCAGTAGGGAAAAGCAGATCCCTCCGGCAAAAGGCGCCTCCGGGATGACCATCTTTTTTATTGGTCGAGGGATTTGAGACCACAGGCGATGAGGATGGGGGCGAAGCGGGTGGCGCGATGTTGGCGCGACAGGGGCTGTTGTGCTTTGGCGCGGGTCAGATGGTGAGATATACTTCAAGGCCGGTCGGTGGGCGGAGACGCGTTCTGTGCGTTGTGTACGCTGCGCGACATACGTCTGGCGCGCGCACGGACTGCGTGGCCGAAGGTAGTTTTACATTTAATATTTGGCAATCTTATTCGCTGATAGGGCAGACTGCACACGCACAACATGGCGCTCGATTCCCGCGGAACAAAAAATACATCCACGCCCGAAACGCAGGC
>Ga0210390_10002007_pt1 | contig 18546 bp, 17 predicted proteins | sample IncBWH11OmetaG_FD_161050 | JGI IMG/M metagenome (GOLD analysis project Ga0210390, IMG submission 161050) | Forest soil microbial communities from Barre Woods Harvard Forest LTER site, Petersham, Massachusetts, United States - Inc-BW-H-11-O ... | reverse complement strand
GGGTGCGGGTGGCGAACAATGCAATGAATCGCTGCTTGAGCTCCGGCCAGCGGCTCGGGTCCTCCTGCACAGCGAAGGCTGGGTCGTCCGTGAGCCCCAGGCGCGCTAGGAGCTCGGCGTAGAACTGCGGCTCAATCGCGGCGACGGAGATGAACTTGCGGTCCGCGCACTCGTAGACGTCGAAGAAGTGCGCGCCGCTGTCGAAGAGGTGGGCCCCGCGCTTCGTCTCGTCGAACTTGCCGATCTGGCTGAACCCCCAGAACAGGGACATGAGAGAAGCGACCCCGTCGACCATCGCCGCATCGACGACCTGGCCCTTCCCGCTGGACACGCGCTCGAACAGCGCACACAACACGCCGAACAGCAGGAACATGCTCCCCCCGCCGTAGTCGCCGACCAGGTTCAGCGGCATGCTGGGCCGCTCGTGTGGGCGCCCGAAATGGGCAAGCGCACCGGCGAACGCGATGTAGTTAAGGTCATGTCCTGCAGCCTGGTTCAGCGGGCCATCCTGCCCGTACCCGGTCATCCGCCCGTACACAAGCCGCGGGTTAGCGGCCAGGCATTCGTCCGGACCGAGTCCGAGGCGCTCCATTACGCCGGGCCGGAAGCCCTCAAGCAGCACGTCGGCGGTGCGCACCAGGTCGAGCAGCGTCGCGCGGCCGTCCGGGTGCTTGAGGTTGACGGCGATGTTGCGACGCCCGCGCAGCGTGACCTCACCGTATGGCGGCTCCGGCAGTGAACCAGGCGGCACCGCCGACGGCCGGTCGACGCGCACGACGTCGGCGCCCATGTCGGCCAGCAGCATGCAAGCATGCGGCACAGGTCCGACGCTGCCCATCTCGATGACCTTCAGACCGGCGAGCGGCCCTGTGGCGTCCGGCCCTGTCGTGAGTTCGGTACTGGCTTCTGTCACCGAAGATCCCTTCGTCCTGGACGATGCGATGCCGGCCACCGCCTGCAAGCCGGCAACTCAGTTCGCGGCAATGGTTACCAATTGGCGGGCAAGCTCTTTCGGGCGACTGATCAGAGGAAAATGCGAGGCCCACACTGGATGTATCGTCGTCGGCCGTAGTCTGGATAGCTGATCTTCCGCAACCGTCAGTAAGCCGGTGCGATCGTTGAGACACAGAATGTAGTCGCGGGGAATATCAAGATCCCAAAACCGGGCAAGTCGTATCGGCGTCATCAACGGCTGTAACGACTGCGGTCGAACCTGGCTGTAGGCCCAATTCACCTGATCTGATGTGCAGTCGTTGTAAAAGACTGCGCGAGCAGCACCCGCGTCGGTCAGGCGGTAGCTGTCCGGAGTGAGCTCAAATTCCTTGACGTCGCCCACAAATGGCAACACCTCAGCCAGGGAGCGATCCTCTTCTGGCACAAGTGCCGCTATGTAGATCAGCCGGCGAACCTTATCAGGTGCGGCGTCGGCGGCTAAACAAATGAAGCTGCCCCCGAGGGAGTGCCCAACGAGCACGTCGTCGGGTTCAAGCACCTCGAGCAGGGCGTCCCGATATCCATCCAGCGTGGCCGGTTCGTTCGCGCGCTCGCCGTGGCCGGGAAGATCCGGCGCGATGGCCGAGACGCCAAGCGCGGCGAGCTCGTCGAGCACGTATTTCCAGCACCAGCCACCGTGCATGGCACCGTGTGTCAAAACGAATCGCATCCCGGCCCTCCTGGTTTCTCGCCTCGGAGCATCGCCGCTGGGCTCACCCTCACCTAGATAAGTGCAGAAACGCCGGTGAGTTCACGTCCGATGATCAGCTTGTGGATCTGAGTGGTTCCGTCAGGAATGGTTTGCATTCGGGCATCCCGGAAATACCTTTCGACGTTGCATTCCTTGGTGAGACCCATGCCGCCATGCACCTGAATCGCCTGCGAACTCACCGCGACTGCCGTTTCGGTGCAGAATGCCTTCGCCATGGACACCTCGGCGCGGGCTGGTCGCCCCGCTTGCACCAGGGTGGCGGCATGAAGTGCCATGAGGCGCGCGGCGGTCACTTGGGTGGCCATGTCCGCAACCATCTCCTGCACCAGCTGGAAGGAAGCGATCGCTTTGCCGAACTGATGACGGGTACGCGCATAGGAGACAGCCTCTTCCAGCGCCGCCTGCGCGATCCCGACGGAGGTGAAAGAGATGTTGAGACGAGCCCGATCGAGCAACTGCAGCATTACCCGCAATCCGCCACCGGGGGCACCGATTCGCGCCCCGTCCGGCACGGAGCAGTCGACGAAGTCGACTTCACAGGTGGAAACCCCTGTCATGCCAAGGCATTTGATGGGTCGGGGTTCGTAGGGGTACTCGTCGCGCTCGACTAAGAACATCGACAGCCCGTCGTCTTCTTCGGGTACCCGGCATGTCACGAGGATCGCTTCGGATATCGTCGCATTGGAGGTCCACAGCTTTTGCCCGTTGATCACCCAGCGGTCGCCCGCCCGACGTGCTTTCGTTTGTACCTCCGCGGGGTTTGATCCCACCCCGGGCTCGCTGAGTCCCACCGACACCAGCCGACCGGGCTCGAAATGCCTGCCGTAGCGCTGGCGCTGCGGCTCTGACAGCAGCGAGCCGATCGGGAGCGGCGAGAAGAACAGCGCTGCCGCCATCGCCCCGAACGACGCGTCGACACGGTTGAGTTCCTCGGTGAAGATTCCGATGGCAACAAGATCGGGGCGGCCATCCTCGCGCAGTGGCTCACTGTTGGCAATCTCGTGCTCCGAGAACTTCTTTCGAAGGTGGTGGACTTCCTCGCGAGTGAGCGGTTTGGTGAGGTCCAGCTCGGCGCGGGCCGGTTCGACGACGCGGTCCATAAAACGGCGAACGTCAGCGCGGTATGCCTCATGGTGTTCCTCCAGCAGCATGCATCCTCCTCCGAAGGTGATGGTCAGCGTGTCGCCGCGGCTGCCCGCGGCGCCGCCGCGGGACCCGGCGTTGTTGCCCGCAGGGCGGGCATGACCTGGCTGAGCAACGCCGCGCGGCTGTCGATCAGCTGCTGGTCGTTCGGGGAGCCGAGGTCAAGAACTACGACGCGGTCGATACCAATGTCTTCGATCTCGCGGAGCCGCGAGATGCAATGCTCGACGGGGCCGGCAATGCCGAACCGATGGATGTATTCATCGGAGACGGCGGCGCGGTGATCAGCGTTCGCATCGCCATGGTGGCCCAGATCGTAGGCCGAGACCAATCGTTGCACTTCTGCGCTGTCGTCGCTGCGCATCGGAGACGTGACCCTGCCATGCATGGCCGAGAACCTGGACAACGTGGCGACGCCTATTGCCGCCAACTTGACCGCGACAGCGGGATCTGGGTGCGGCACAACAGTGATGTACGCGCCGAACGTCAACGCGGTCGGGTCTAGTCCTGCCTGCTCTCTGGCCGTCCGAGCGGTCGTTATCGCCCACTCGAGGCGTTCGGGATCCGCGCCCACAGCGAACGTCAGCCGGTCCGCGAGCACGGCGGCCAGACGGATTACTTTCGGCCCGGTCGCCGCGACATCCACTGGGACTTTGGGCAGCGACGGATTCAACCATCGGAGCACGCTGTGTTCGGGTGCGTCCGCATTCGGCAACCGATCGACGCTTCGCATATCGGTCCGGTCGCTCTCGTCAAACGGAACCGGTTCACCGCGGAGATATCCCTGCAGCCGGCCGAGGTACCTTTCGAAGACCGCCGGGGATGCAGGTGCCAACCCCAGATGTGCCAACGAGTTGTCACCGCGGCCGATACCGAGCACCGCGCGGCCCCGCGAAAGTTCCTGCAGCGCAGCGATCGCCGACGCCGTGACCGCGGGATGGCGGGTGAACGGGTTCGTCACGCCGGTACCCAGTTTGAGGTCATGCGTCGCGACCGCGGCCAAGGTGAGCGTGACGTAGGCATCGCTCATCAGGCTTTGGGTGTCCGGCACCAGCATGCCGTCCCAGCCCGCGCTCTCGGCGGCGACGGCTTGTTCTGCAGCGCTGGCCACCGAAGTCGCCGCGAGACACCAGAATTCCATCATCGATTCCCAGCTGGCTCACTGGTCGCGAGGTTTTGCAGCGATTGCAGTATCGAGTCGGTGTGTTCGCCCAGCGCCGGCGCGGCGCCGAGAGCGGGCATCGCGCGACCGCCGAGCCGGATGGGCGGCCGGGGAATCGAGACAATGCGGTTGTCGGCGAGCCGTATCGACTCGAACGTCTCGTTGTGTCGAACCTGCTCGTCGGCCAGCACATCGGCGTAACTGCGTCTTTCGCCGGCGAGAATCCCCGACCGCTCCAGGTCGCGCACCCACTGGCGGCGCGGTTTTTTCTTGAACTCCGCGCCGATCTCCTCGCGCAATGCGTCGCAATTGGCTGACCGCGACGCCGGGTCGCAGAACCTGGCATCCTCGACGAGCTCGGGCCGGCCGATCAGATCGCAAATCGTTGCCCAGTCACCAGGCCAGTAGGCGGCGACATACAGCGGACCGTCCGACGCTTCGAATGTGCCGACCGTCGGGAACACTGTGTCAAAGCTCTCCCGGTCGAGTGTGCTTCCGGTCGCGGAGAACTCGGTGTACAGCGCACCTTGCAAATAGACCGCGGTGTCAAGCAAGTTGACTTCAACGGGCTCGGCGACGCCGCTGCGTTCCCTCAACAGCAGCGCAGCAAGGATCCCCTGCGCGAGCGCCAGACCGCCGGCGGCATCGATCACGCTCACCGAATCCACCACTCGTCCAACGATTGCGGCGAGCCCGGATTCAGCTTGCACGACCGAGTCCACCCCGCGGCGGTGGCTGCTGGGGCCGCTGCTCCCGAACGCGGAAAAGGAGGCGTAAATCAGGCTCGGATTAGCGGCCGTGAGCTCGGCCCGACCCAGTCCGATCTCATCGAGGGCACCCGGACGCATCGACTGCACCAGCACGTCGCTCGATTTGGCTAACCTCCGCACGATCTCCTGACCGGCTTTTTCGCGTAAGTCAACGGTCAGTGAACGTTTCCCGCCATTGAACGTCTCGAATACCCAGGGCACCAAATTGCGGGCCATGTCACCGCCGTCGGGGTTCTCGATCTTGATGACGTCGGCACCGTAGGAGGACAGGACTTTGGTGCACGAGGTGCCCGCCCAACCGTTGGTCAGATCGACAACACGGAAACCCGAAAGGGGGCCTGAGACCATGCCAGATATCATATCGTATATCCCCCACCGTTGTCACTAATATGCGAACATGCGGGCCAAACCCCGCTCCCTTCAACATCGTTGGGCGCGGCTGGCAGCGCGGCGCCACCGGCAAAAGCCACGCCGGCGTGAAACAGGTGCGCCGCTAAGAAGTCCGGCCGGTGGTAGCGGCCTCAGTTCGGAAGCGTTGCCGCTCGAATCACGCCGCCGGCTGGTGTATCGGCACACTCACCGGGCCCGGCAAGATGAAGTTGGGTCGCCACTGGATCGCGTCCGGCGAGGACGCCAACTCCATGTCAGGCATGTGTTCCAGTAGTGCCTTGATCGCGGTCTTGAACTCCAGGCGCGCCAGGGTGGCTCCCACACAAAAGTGAACGCCGAACCCAAACGTCACATGTCGTGCTGACGGTCTGGCGAAATCGATGCGATCGGGGTCAGCGAAGACCGCGGGATCGCGGTTGGCCGCACCGAGAATCGCCACCACGGACTGACCTCGCTCCAAGGACCGGCCACCGAGCATGTGATCCTCGGTGACCCACCGCCACCGCTGTCGCTGCACGGGAGCACCCCACCGCATGAGTTCGTCGACAGCGTTGTCAAACGCCTTGTCGGACAGCGTCTTCAACTCTTCCCAGCGGTCGCGTTGATCCATCAGGCCCAAGATGGACTTGGCGATCGCGTTCGTCGACGTCTCATGCCCGGCTACGCCAAGCTCGGTGGCGATGGCGATGACTTCGAGTTCGTCCATAGGCTGACCGTCGTCGTCGGCCGCCGCGACCATCGCGCCGAGCAGATCGTCTTGGGGGCTTTTGCGCTGACGCGCCACTGCGTCGGCGAAATACTCCGCCATGCCGCTGATCGCCGCGGCGCCCAACGCCGCGGCTGCGGGATCTCCGGCACGGTCGACAGCGTTGCTGAGGTCAGCCGACCACTGCTGAAAGCGTGGCCAGTCCGGTGGTTGAACGCCCAACGCGTCTCCGACCACCGCCATCGGCAGGGGAAACGCGACGTCGGCGACGAGATCGATGACGTCGGATGTGGCACGGGCGTGGTCGATGAGCTCGGCGGTGATCGCGGCGATACGCGGCTGCAGAGCGGAGACTCGACGCGGGGTGAACGCCTTGGCCAGGATCGCTCGCAGTCGTCGGTGGTCCGGCTCGTCCTGGCCTCCGAGCCAGCGCTGGAAGATGTGCGTGATGGGTTTGAATGCCTCGGGCACCGCGTGGGACATCCCCACGCTGGCGGGATCATTCGCGAAGCGGTCAGCGTCGGCCAGGACATCGATGTTGTCCTGGTGCCGAAACAGGTACCACGACCCGGGCAGGTCCGACATTGATGCCGTTCCCCAGTGAATGGGATCGGCATTCCGATATCGGGCGTAGATCGGGTAGGGGTCACCCAATAGCGCCGGCTCCACGGGGTCAAACCGGGGCAGCGCCGTGCGGCTGGGCGTCGCAGTTGTCATCGATGGCCGTCCTCAGAGTTGGGTTCCTGCGGCGGTGTTGTTACGAAGATCTCGGCCGATCGGTACGGGTCGGCCAGAAGCTGCGCGGTCACCGCGGTGCCGGGCAGGGCAAGCAGGCGGTCGTGGGCGATGGACAGGGCAAATGAAAGGTCTTTGTACGTCAGGTTGGCCAGGGCCTGCGCGCCGCCGGCCTGGTAGTGCGCGACGGAGTTCCCGATTGCCGACCAATTCTCGGCAACCCAGCTGTTGGCGGCGCCCCAGGTGAGCAATTGGCGCATCGTCTCCGGGTTGACGCCGTTGCTTTGAGCGAAGGCCAGCGCCTCGTGCACCGCTCTCATGGTGATGGCCAATGCGACGTTGTTGGCTATCTTCGCTATCTGGCCGGCGCCCAGGTCACCGAGGTGGGTCACGTGATCGCCCATCGCCAGAAGCACCGCACGACAACGGTTTAGCGCAGACGCCGGGCCTCCCACCATGATCGACAGGGATCCGGTCTGCGCACCATGGGGTCCGCCGCTCACGGGTGCGTCGAGCAGGTCGATCCGGCGCGCCGCAGCGGTCGAGTTAAGTGCACGGCACGTGTCGGGGTGCACGGTGCTGTGCAGCACAACGGTGCTGCCCGGCTTCGCGATCCTCAGCACCCCGGTTGAGCCCGACCCGCCCAGCAGTACATCCGAAACCTGCTTATCGTCGACGACCGCGACGAGGATGACGTCGCAACGCATCGCCAGAGTGTCGATCGAGCCGGCTTCCTTCGCCCCGAGGGCGACGAGCCGTGCGATCGGATCGGGACGAATGTCGAACACGGTCAGGTCGAAGCCGGCCTTTGCGACCTGCATGGCCATCGGCTCGCCGAGATTTCCTAAACCGATGAAACCCACCCGCGGCGTCATCGGACGCCCCCGCGGGTTGTGGCGACTCGCGCGCAGCGCGCCACCGCGCGCGATGGAATCGTGGCCGCTCGGCGATGCATTCTCGCATGCCTACGCCTAAACATACACGATATGATATCGCAATTCGCACCTGAATCAAGCCGCCCGTGGCTCAGGGGCCGATCCTCACGACCCGAAGGACCGTTCAGACGGGATTGCCGAGGTTGACCGCGGTTACATCGACAGTCAAGGGGGCCGATATTCTATCGGCGCCACCGCATGAGCGCTGCGGGCCGTCCAGGTGTGCACCGACATGGAGGTCGACGTGCAATCAATGCTTTCGCTGCTTCGCACACGCGCCGCCAAAACGCCTGACCGGGTGGTGCTCAACGACATCGGCGGCGCCACCTACAGCTATGGCGCATTCTGCCGCGAAGCGCTGCGGTGTGCCGATGCGCTCGAGCGAGTCGGCGTCGGACGCGGAGAAGCCGTCGCAACCATGCTGCCCACCGGGGCCGACGCTTTCGTCTTGCAGGCGGCGTGCGGCTATCTCGGGGCGACCAACGTGCCGGTCAGCACACTGATGCGGGGAAACCCGCTGTCTCATGTGCTCAACGCATCGCATGCAACGACACTTGTCACCCTGCAGGACTGCCTGACCTCCAATCAGGCCGCATTGTCCGCGGCGACGGGGCTAAAGCGGGTTATCGTCAGCGACCGCGAGTCTGCGAGTCATGCGTCGACGCCGCTGGCATCCGTTGCGCTGCTGGGGCGCGCGGAAGCGTTTGCCGAGGCTCAAGCGATTCCTCGGCCGGATCCGGATCCGGCCGCAGCTCAGTCCATCCTCTTCACCTCCGGAACGACCGGGCTGCCCAAGCCCGTGGAGGTGTCCCACCTCGCGTTCACGAGCTACGCGGCACACGTGGTGGATGACCGAGATCATGTGTGGCCGAGCGATTCCGGCTATTACAGCCCCTGGTCGACCGCGCACGCACTCGGGTTCATAGCTTTGGCGGCCGCGGTACAACGAGGTCAGCGCCTAGTGGTTCGCGATGGCTTTTCCCAGGAGTCCTATTGGTCGGACATTCGGAACTACGATTGTCAGCTCACCGTGGCCCTGAACGTCGGGCAGATGTTATGGGACAGCGAACCGCGGGCGGACGACGGGCGCAACCCCTTGCACACGATGATCATGGTCCCGCTCATTCCGCAGTTCCGGGCCTTCGGCGACCGGTTCGCGGTTCGCATCGCGACCCTGTACGGCATGACTGAAATCGGCCCAGCGGTGCGTTCGCTGGCACCGACAACCCACGCTGTCGCCGGTCACCCCAGCAGCGGCTACGAGGTCCGGCTTGTTGATACCCGTGGCAGGGATGTCGCTCCGGGCGAAGCCGGGGAACTCATCGTGCGCCATGTCGACGGCGCGATCGCCTCGGGCTACGCACATCTGCCCGCCGAGACCGAAAACGCCTGGCGGGGTGGCTGGTTTCACACCGGTGACCGATTTCGCGACTGCGCGGGCGAGCTGCGCTACATTGGCCGGCTGACGGACTCCATACGACACCGAGGGCGCAACATATCGCCACGGCAGATCGAAGAAGAGGTGCGCATGCACCCATCGATCGCCGAATGCGCGTGCGTCGGCCACACATCCGGTGCGCACAGTAGGTATGGAGAATCCGATCAGGATGTGCGGTTATTTCTGGTCGTGAAGCAGGGCTGCGAATTTACCGTCGCCGAACTGATCGACTACCTTCGGCCCAGGCTGCCCCCATACATGATGCCGCGGTATTACGACGTGCTGGACGAGATGCCCACCAGTGTCAATGGGCGAATCATCAAGTCCAAGTTGGCCAACCGCCCGCTGGACGCCGGCACCGTCGAAAGAGCCTCGACGCGTGCTGCCCACCCGCCCCGGTGATGATGGGCGGAATGGCGCCGATCACCACGCGCTTCGATGAAACCCGCCGTCGACGGCGATGAACTGGCCCGTCACGTAGCCGCCTAGTTGTGAGCACAGGAACACGATTACGCCGGCCATCTCTTCCGGCGACCCCAGCCGCCGAAGGGGAACCGACGAAACAAGTTGTTCCACAAGTGATTCCGCGGACACACCGCGGGTTTTGGCGAGCTTCTCGTAGTAGCCCTCCATACGCGCCGTCGCGATATAGCCGGTCGCGATCGTGTTGACCGTGATGCCATCCCGCCCGAATTCGTTGGATAGCGACTTGTTCAGCGGGATAACGGAGGCCCGCGAGGTGTTGGCCAGGATGTGGGGCAGCTCGGGCGGCGGCTCCTTAGCCGCGCCCGAGTTGAGCGCGACAATGCGACCCCAACGCTGTTCACGCATGTGAGGAATGACGGCACGCGCCAGGTAGACCATGCTCATCGTCATGTCATGGACGGCATTGGCGAAATCGTCGTTGGTCACGGTGAGGAAATCGCCCTGCCCCGGCCCCCCGACGTTGGCCACGGCGATGTCGGGACGCGATCCGAAAGCTTGCTCGGCGGTCGCGACGGCCCGGTCGACGTCGTCCTCCTTCGTCAAATCCGCCGCCACACCGACCGCCTCGCCGCCGGAGGCCTGGATTGCGCCGACGGTCTCGTCGATCGATTCCTTGTGCTCGGGTAGCGCCGCGACGACGACCCGGCAGCCCTCCCGAGCGAACAGCTCGGCTGTCGTGCGCCCCATCCCCATGCTGCCCCCGGAAACGAAGGCCACCTTGCCCGCAATCCCAAGATCCATGATGTTCAGCTTCCGGTCGATGCGTCAGTCGGTTCGACTTATGATATCATATCGTACGGTCGTATCACTTCCTTGTGGAGGCATCGTGGCTGACAACCGGCCCGACCTGTGCGCACCGGAGACGGGGCCACCGCATTCCGCACGGCCGCAGCGCTTCGAGGGCGTGGCCGCCGATGGCCTGGTCACCGTGACCGTCTCCGAAACCGGTGAATTGCTCGGTGTGCACATCTATCCCGGTGAGTATCGGCGTGACGACCCCCCCGGGCTGGCGAACATGGGCGACATGGTGGTGGAAGCGCTGCGAGTCGCCAAAGCACGTGCCGCCGGGTTCGCCGACGGCCACCCGACCACACCGGATCGCGATTAGCGCAGCGCGCGTGACAGGCCCAATGCTGCGGTGCGCAACGCGGCGGTGGCCGCCGGCGCGTGGAACTCATGCACCCGGCCAGTCATCGAGATGGCGGCTACCGCGCTGCCCGCCGCGTCAATGATCGGGACTGCCACACACTCGATCCCGATGGTTGACTCCTCGCGCTCCACGGCGAACCCGCGGGCTCTTGCCCGCGCGAGATCCTGACGCAGCAAGCCGGGGGCGATGATCGTGCGCGGAGTCAGCCGCACCAACCCCTGGGCGATCACCGCTGCAGTCAGCGCCCTTGGGTTGAACGCCAGCAGGGCCTTGCCGACCCCGGTGCAGTGCATGGGCATCCGGCCGCCCACGCGCGAGCCCACCCGCGGGCTGCCCCGCCGCGCCAGCTTTTGCACGTAGACGACCTCCAGGCCGTCCCGAACTGCTAGATGCACGGTTTCTCTGGTGGCTTCAAACAGATCGGCGAGATAAGGGGCGGCGATCTCACCGATATCACGTTGCCTCGGTACCAGCTGGCCGAGTTCAAACAGCCGCATCCCCAACCGCAGCCGCCGGCCCGACCGTTCGAGCAGGCCCCATTTCTCGAGTTCGGCGACCAGACGATGGGCCGTGGCCTTCGGGATACCCGTCGCCCGGCACAACTCCGCGAGCGTCATCGCCCCGCCGCTCGGCCGGAAGGCCAGCAGCAGCATTGCCGAACGATCCAGCATCGAGATGGCCGGCTCGTTCCGGACAGCGGAACACATGGCTACCACATTCTCGCGATACGATGTCACAGTCAACTTCGTGACGGACACATCCCGCAAAGTAACCGCCGCGATCGTCGGCCCAGGCAATATCGGAACCGACCTGCTGGCAAAGCTGCGCCGCTCGGACTGCGTCGAAGTCGCCTACATGGTGGGTGTGGTCGAGTCGGAGGGCTTGCGGCGAGCCCGCGCGCACGGGGTCGAGACCTCCGCCGGCGGGGTCGACTGGTTGCTGCGCCAAGATCCGTTGCCCGAGCTGGTGTTCGAGGCCACCTCCGCCAGTGCGCACGCGACCAACGCGCCACGCTACGCCGAGGCTGACATTCAGGCCGTGGATCTCACCCCGGCACACATCGGACCAATGGTGTGTCCCCCGGTGAACCTGGCCGACCACATCGGCGCACCTAACGTTTCGATGATCACCTGCGGCGGACAGGCCACCATTCCGATCGTGGCCGCGGTGTCACGCGTCACACCCGTCCCCTATGCCGAAATTGTGGCGTCGGTATCGTCACGGTCGGCCGGACCGGGCACCCGCGCCAACATCGACGAATTCACCGAGACCACCAGCCAGGCGGTGATCGACGTCGGCGGCGCAGACCACGGCAAAGCCATCATCATCCTGAACCCCGTCGAGCCACCGATGATCATGCGCGACACGGTCTTCTGCGCGATCGCGCCCGACACCGACCACGCGTCGGTAGCACAGTCCATTCACGAAATGGTCAGCGACGTACAGCAATACGTCCCCGGCTACAAGCTGCGCGCCGATCCACAGTTCGATGAGCCGCGCGAGAGCTGGTCGGGACGCGGACGTGTCGCGGTGTTTCTCGAGGTTGAAGGCAACGGCGATTACTTGCCGCCCTACGCCGGGAATCTGGACATCATGACCGCTGCCGCGGCGCGCGTCGGTGAACTCATGGCAAGGGCCAAACAAGCCGCGGCAACCCAAGGAGCATCCGCATGAGCCGCCCGATCATCAGACACGACATCCGGCTCACCGACACCACACTGCGCGACGGCAGCCACGCGATGTCCCACCAATTCACCGCCGAGCAGGTACATGACACGGTAAGCGCCCTCGACGCGGCGGGTGTCGAGGTGATTGAGGTTGCCCACGGTGACGGCCTGGGCGGCTCATCGTTCAACTACGGATTCTCCCGCACCAATGAAATCGAGCTCATCGCAACGGCGCGCGCAGCCGCCGGCCGGGCACGCATCGCCGCACTTCTAGTGCCGGGCATCGGGACGGTTAAAGACTTACGGCGCGCCCATGACGCCGGGGCCGACATCGTGCGCATCGCAACCCACTGCACCGAGGCCGACGTCTCGGTGCAACACTTCACCGTTGCCCGAGAGCTCGGCATGGAAACGGTCGGGTTCCTCATGATGGCCCACCGGACCTCCCCACAAGAGCTGGCCGCGCAAGCCCGCATCATGGTCGACGCCGGCTGCCAGTGCGCCTATGTGACCGATTCGGCCGGCGCGCTGTTGATGCACGAGGCCAGTGCACGGTTTAAGGCGTTGATCGACGAGCTCGGCGACGATGCCTGGGTCGGGTATCACGGACATCAGAACCTGTCGTTAGGAATCGCGAACTCGGCGCTGGCCGTTGAGGCGGGTGTCAAGCAGATCGACGGTTCGCTGTGTGCGCTGGGCGCCGGGTCAGGCAACTCCCCCACTGAGGTCTTGGCCGCGTTGTTCGATCGCATGGGCGTCGAGACCGGGGTGAATGTGGCGGCCTTGCTCGATGCCGCCGAGGAGATCGTGCGGCCATACTTGCCGCGCTGGCCGAAGATGGACCGCAACGCCATTGTGCAGGGCTGGGCCGGTGTGTATTCCAGTTTCCTGCTTCACGCCGAACACGCGGCGCAGCGTTATGGTGTTGCGGCCCATGACATATTGCGCCGGTGCGGCGAGCTGGGGCTCGTCGGTGGTCAGGAAGACATGATCATCGACATCGCCATCGAGATGGCCCGCCAGCCGGCGTCGGTGTGAGGCCGCTGCCAATCTCCTTTACAGGTCGATGACCAGTCGATCGGATAAAGCCCGACTTACGCACAGCATCATCACGTCGTTGGCGGCACGTTCCTCGTCGCTCAAGACGTCATCGCGGTGGTCGACTTTCCCGCCGAGCACCGACACTTCGCACGATCCGCACATGCCTTCGTGACACGAATAAGGATGGTTGCGAACGACTTCGCGCACCACATCGAGCGCGTTGTCGTCGGGGCCGACGTGCAGGACAATTCCGCGACGCCTCAGTTCGATGTCAAACGCCGCCTCCCCGCCCACCGGAGGCGGCGAGAACTTCCCCGACGGCGAGAACCGCTCGATGTGCAGCGTCATCGACGGAGTGGCGGCACAGATTTGTTCGACCGCACGCAGCATCGGTTCGGGTCCACAGCAATAGACGGCGGTACCGGCGGGCTGGGCGGCTATCAACGAGGCGAAGTCCGGAATCCCCTCGACGTCATCGGTTATCAGGCTCACGTTTTCGGACAGAGCGGAGAGCTCGGCGGTGAACACCATCGCGGCCGCAGACCGCGCGCCGTATACCAGGCGCCACGCGGCGCCACGCCGGTGTAACGCGCGCGCCATCGCCATGATCGGGGTGATGCCGATGCCACCCGCGAGCAGCAGGTAGGAATCGGCGTCCACCAGCCTGAAATTGTTGATGGGGCCGCGGACTTCGAGGGTGCGGCCCACCAGGCCGGTGTCGTGGATCTCGATGGATCCGCCGCGGCCGTCATCGACGCGCAGCACCGCTACCGTATAGGAGTGCCTGTCGGCCGGGTCGCCACACAACGAGTACTGGCGCCGAAGCGTCGACGGGAGGTGCAACTCCAGGTGAGCGCCGGCGTCCCACCCGGGCAGCGCCGCCCCGTCCGGATCGACCAGAGTCAGGAAAAGGGCTTTGTCGGCCGCGCGCTCGATGCGTTCGACACGCAGTCGCATCGTGTGCTGAGGATCAACGTCGAGGCCCGCGTCGGTGTCGGCGAGGACGGGTTGCACTTCACCAATTCCTTCCATCTGGTCCTGGTTCCAATCGGTCGTGGTCGTCATGGCGTCTTGACTCCGCGACTGTTCTCGGCGACCAGTAACCGGTAGGCCAGTGGGAATGCATCCGACGAGGAGAATTTTTCCTGCGGCTCGTTGTAGCTGAGCTGCTCGACAACTTTCTTGTCCTGGCCGGAAAAATTGTGGTTCTGTTTCCAGTTGTAATACACGGCGTAATTCAGGCGCCGGTACCATCTGGCCAGCCGAGTCTTCGGGTAGGAGGTGTTGTAGTAGAACACCCAGCTTTCCTCGGCATTGCGCGGAGTTACCGCCCGGGAATACACGTGAGTCTGATAGTCAAAGCGAAACGTGGTGGGCAGGTGAACGCCCAACGACCATTCTTCGTCGTTGACCAACCAGTCGCGCTGTGGCCGCAAGTGTCGGCGCAAGAACCCCATCACCCGCGCCAAATGCAGCCTGGCCTTGGTCTTCGGGAACTTGGCGTTGCCGAGCTCGGGATAGGTCTCCTGGAACTCGGCGCGTTCAATCGATGTCTTGCGCCCCTGCTGTGAGTCCTGAAAGTCGAAAAATCGGGTGTTCTCGAAGACCAATGCGCGGCCGTTGACGATCTTGGTCGGCGGACGCTCCGGTCCCATGTGCAAAAGCAAATTCAACCCCGCGGTGTCCTGACTGAGGACCTCTAACGAGTTTTTGTGCACATAAAAGGCATGGGAATCCTGAAGATTTTCCAACGCGGGACGCCAATTAGCTTTCCACTTTTGCTGCGAATGCAACACGAGGGCCTTGTCGTCGAAGAATTCTGGTGGCACGTCCTCCTCGATCGACGCGGGGCTGGATTCGCCCATCCACACAAACACCAGTCCCTTGAGTGTTCTCGTCGGGTAGGCGCGGGCGTTTGCCCCGCGTCTGCCGATGTAGCGCGACCGGGCGCCCTCACCGAGGAACGCCTTCGCCGTGCCGTGCTCGTCGAACGTCAGGCCGTGATACGGGCAGGTAATGGTGCCCGCGAACAGGCACTTGCCGTGAGCCAGGGAGGCGTTGCGGTGTGGACACCAGTTGCTCAGGGCGACCACATCGCCGCGTGACCCTCGGAAGAAGACGAGTTCGCAGCCAAGGATGGTGCGCCGAACTCCCTTGCGGGAAGGTACTTTCCGGCTTGCGATGGCCGGGTACCAGTACTCCGTCAGACCAAGTTCGGGAATGCGGTCGCGTAACCCCAGGCCGCCGGGGCGCCGCGCGCCGGCGCTTCCTGTCGGCGGGTTTTGCCGGCTGGGGGCCGCGGTCTCGGCGTCCCGGGTGCTGCGCGGGGGAGCCTGCTCATTGATCGCCATCACGCCTCCTAGCACTTTCCGATATTATATCGTGTGTGCGAGCTCTCGACAAACTTCAGCACCGCGTCTGTCCAGGTCCCTGGCTGTTCGTAATACACCGAATGGCTGGCGTCCGGGAGCACCTCGACCACCGCGCCGGGGATACGGGCGGCAGCGGTTTTCATAACCGACGGCGGGCAGAACTGGTCGTTGGCCGCAGCGAGAAACAGCGTCGGTAGCGCAAGTGAGGCCAGCTCCTCGTCACCGAACCGGTGACTGGCCATGGCCTCGACCATCTCACCCACCGGCGGTTTGGTGCCGAAGCTGGAGATAAGGTTGTACAGCACAACCAGATCGGGTTCCGAGCGGCTGAAGTCGGCGGACACGACCGGGTGGCGGTCGCGGCGTGGACGATCGGGCACCGCGGCCTGCAATGCGCGGGTGTGGCTCGGATCGGCGCCGGCCAGGGTCGTCGACAGCACCAGAGTGATGCCCCTGTCGGGGTGGTTCAGGGCCGCCCGCAACGCGACGAACGCACCCATCGACTGACCGACCAAATGGGCCCGGCGTATCTGCAGGGCGTCCAGGACGGCGATGAGGTCGCCGGCGGCCTCATCGATCCCCGTGCGTCCACTGTGTGCCGTCGAGTTGCCAAAGCCGCGCTGATCCCAGGTAATCACGTAGTACCGCTGGGCGAACACCCCGACCTGCCGCCACCAGATCGCGTGATTGCCGCCAAGCCCATGGCAGAAGACGATCGGCTCGCCAGCGCCGGTGGCCTCGGCGTAGATGTTCTCGCCGTCGCGGGCGACGATAGTCGCGCGGCGCTCAAATTCCAGCGTCATCCTCGGAATACGCGGTCGGCGTGCAACGTGTCGCCGTACTCCCACGCGGCGGAGATGCGGCCGGCCCCGACCTCGAACAGGAAGTGGTAGGCGTTGTCGAACTCGCGCCCGGTCACCGTCGTACCGCGCGCTGCCGCGCGCACTGCGATCCGCGGGCCCTCCACCGTGGCGCCTTCGACTTCGAACTGAAGCCCCTCAGGAAACATCTGAGCGAGCCCGGAGAACCAGATCGCCGGGTCCACGTATCCGCGCTTATGCAGCACCCACCAGTTCGCCTGCGGCACCAGCAGAGCCTGCGCGTCGGCGTACCGTCCTTCCGACAAGGCGGTAAAGAAGGCGAAAATCAGGTTGAGCTCGTCTGATTGCTGCGCGTCTCCACCGTCAGAGACCGCCACCGATGTGGACACATCTACTCCATTAGCTTGGCAGGGTCGAGGCTTCTACGATATCATATCTGTTAGTCAGGCACGAGGGTCTTATCCTCGCGCAGTCGGCCACGACATGCCAGGTGAAGGAGCGCTGAGCTAGCGATGGTCCTCACAACTCCGGGCGCTGCGCAGGTCGGCGGCGCGCTAACACAAGCTGAGCACACACTGGCCGCTGACGCCCTGTATCTCGCCGAGCTCGATCGCCGGCCCATTTCGCCGCTCAGACACCAGTTTCCCGGGATATCGACGGCCGACGCCTATCAGATCCAGTTGGTCAACGTTCAGCGTCGCGTCAGCGACGGCGCAGTCGTGCGCGGGCACAAGGTTGGCCTCTCGTCGCGGGTGATGCAGCAGATGATGCAGACCCACGAACCCGACTACGGGCACCTGTTATCGGACATGTTCGTCGCCGAGAACACACCGATCACGACGTCGGCGTTGTGCGCGCCGCGGGTCGAAGTCGAGATCGCGTTCGTCCTTGCCGAGGCGCTGCCGGCGCCCGGCTGTACGGTGGCCGACGTCCTGCGCTGCACGGCGTTCGTCTGCCCCGCGCTGGAGGTCATCGACAGCCGGATATTGAACTGGGACATCCGGTTGCCCGACACCATCGCCGACAACGCTTCGTCGGGCCGCGTCGTACTCGGCGGTCAGCGCACGTCGCTGGACGGACTGGACTTGCGCACCATCGGGGCCAGCTTGCGCCAAAACGGGCGCGTTGTGGCGACCGGTGCCTCCGGTGCCGTTCTGGGCAATCCGGCCACCGCAGTGTCGTGGCTGGCCAACACTGTGCACCGATTCGGTGTGACCCTTGACGCGGGTCACGTCATCCTGCCAGGGTCTTGCACCCGCGCCTGCGACGTCGCCACACAACAGACGGTTCGTGCCGACTTTGACGTACTCGGCTCTGTGACAACCCGTTTCGACTAAGGACACGCACACCTATGACGATGCTCGCGGCACACAAGCAGGCGGCTGAAGCGCGCCGAGAACTGATCGCGCGCTACCTGCACGATGGTATGCGGGTGGTCGGCATCAAGATCGCGCTCACCTCCCCCGATGCGCAAGCCCGGATGGGCACCGATCGACCCATCTGGGGATGGTTGACCGACACAATGGAAATCCCGGACGGCGCAGTCATCGACGCCGCGCAGGGCTCGGGCTTGCGCGCAGAAGCCGAACTGGTCTTCGAGCTCGGCGAAGATATTGCCGGGCCGGGCATCACCCGGCGCGATGTCCTAGACGCGACCGCGGCGATCCGCCCCGGCATCGAACTGCCCGGACGTAGCGAACGCCCGCCCGCCTCGGCCGCCGACATGATCATGGGCAACGCCATGGCCAAACACTTCGTGGTAGGTGACGCGCTGGCGGATTGGCGCCGATTTGATCTGCCGCTGCTGGGCGTGGTGATGGAGGTCAATGGCGAGCCGGCATCGTCGGGGTGTCCGGCCGTCGTATTGGGCCACCCCGCCGATGCGATCGCATCCGTGGCCAACGACCTCGCCCGCCAGGAGGGCGGGACACTGAGCGCCGGCCAGCTGGTCTTCACCGGCGGTATCACACCGGCGGTTGCGCTTGAGCCAGCGATGACCGTCGACGCGAATTTTTCCCGCCTCGG
>Ga0210390_10002006_pt1 | contig 18551 bp, 13 predicted proteins | sample IncBWH11OmetaG_FD_161050 | JGI IMG/M metagenome (GOLD analysis project Ga0210390, IMG submission 161050) | Forest soil microbial communities from Barre Woods Harvard Forest LTER site, Petersham, Massachusetts, United States - Inc-BW-H-11-O ... | reverse complement strand
GTGCTGATTCATTCGCCATGATCCGCGGCGGTCACATTGATCTCAGCGTTCTCGGCGCCATGGAAGTGGATGAGGAAGGTAATCTCGCCAACTGGATGATCCCTGGCAAAATGGTGAAGGGCATGGGCGGCGCTATGGACCTGGTGGCGGGCGCGCGGCGTGTGATTATCGCCATGGAGCACACGACCAAAGATCTTCAGCCGAAAATCCTGAAGAAGTGTACGCTGCCGCTGACCGGCGTCAAGGTGGTGAATACGATTGTTACAGAGATGGCCGTCATGCAGGTGACGCCGACGGGTCTGGTGCTGGAAGAGGTTGCTCCTGGATTAAATGCCGATGACGTACAGCGCCTCACCGAAGCCAGATTAATCCTCAGCCCCGGTCTCAAAACCATGGGAAGCTGACGGCGGTCCTACTGCGTCCCCGCGTAGCTTTTCATTCGTGCCGCTTCAAACTCATCGCCCTTCTGCCAGCCCATTAGTCTGGTCAGGGACGCAGCCTCCCATCCCAGAGCAAATCCGAAGCGTGCCATCGCCGCGTCTCCGGTGAAATCCATACTCGGATGATATTCGTCGCTCGGCTGATGGTAGTGCTTCGAGGTGTACTCTTCGGCCTGCTGCAAGCCCCACGCGGCATCGTGTCCTTTGTACTTTATGCCTTCGTTAATGGAGAATGCAGGAATACCAACGCGTGCCAGGCTGAAGTGATCGGAGCGGTAATAGTGTCCGGCCTCGGGACGCGAATCAGGACGAATCGTCAGGCGAAATGTTTTCGCCATCGCCTCAATCACGGGATAAAACGTGGTGCGCTCGGACCCCGAAACTTCCACCTCTTCCGGCGAGCCCAACGGAGGCACATCGTCGTAATTCAGATCGAGGGCGATCTTACCTGCTGGAATCGGCGGATGCTTGCCCAGATACTCGGAGCCCAATAGACCCTGCTCCTCCGCCGTCACCGAGGCGAACAGAATGGAACGGCGTGGCCGGGCCGCCGCTTCCGAGTAGGCGCGGGCAATCTCTAATAAAATGCCACAGCCGGTCGCGTTATCGTTGGCGCCGTTATAGATGTTGTCGCCCGGCATATCGGGACGGATGCCGAGGTGATCGTAATGCGCAGTGTACAGAACGGCCTCGTCTCTCAGTTTGCGATCCAACCCTGGCAGCATTGCCAGCACGTTGTTGGATTCGAACGGGCGAATTTTGCTGACCATGTGCGCCTTCAACCTGACGGGCAGCGCTATCGGATGAAAATCGCGGGATCGTGCATTCGCCATCATCTTGTTAAGGTCCATGCCGGCGGAAGCGGCCATTTGTTTTGCCACCTCGAGCTGAACCCAGGATGCAACTTTGAGCTTGGGTGAGCCGTCCAGCTTAAGATATGACTTCTCGCCGGAATTGGAGTTGCGAACTACCTCCCAGGGATAACTCGCCATCTCGGTATCGTGGATGAGAATCACACCCACAGCGCCTTTGCGCGCGGCCTCTTCATATTTATAAGTCCAGCGTCCGTAATAGGTGAGGGCCTTGCCTTTGAAAAAAGTTACATCGTCCGAGGGCGGCTCGTTGACCAGCATCAGCAGAACTTTGCCGCGGACATCGGTACCCTTGTAATCGTCCCATGTATATTCGGGAGCTTCGATTCCGTAACCCACATAAACGATGTCAGCGTCTACGTCCGACTGCGGCTGCTGCGTCTGATCGTATGCGACGTACTGTTCGAGTGGTTTCAGATCTGTAGTTCCCTTCGAGGACACCAATGAAAACACAGTTTCCGTTGCGGGAGTGATGCCGACCATCGGAACTTTCTGCAGATAAGTTCCGTTATCTCCCACCGGCTTCAACCCATAGAGAGCGAATTGGGTTCCAATGTATTCCGCGGAAATGTCACCACCGCGTTGCCCAGTGCCGCGCCCCTCGAGTAAGTCATGAGAAAGGAAACGGACGTGGGCGCGAATACGCTCGGGGTCGATTTTTTGCAGGGCTGCGAACGCAGCCCCTGGCAACCGTGCCTGATCAGACGCATGTTTGTGTGCACTTTGTGCCGGCACAATGATCGACAAAAAACAAAGCAAGAAAAGCACAATAACCGTGGCGCGCATCCTCAGAAGCCCCTGCAAAATGATTCGAATAAGAGTTTTAATTGTACGGGAAAGCAGCAAAAAGGCAGCGTTACCAATGGAGTGACCGTTATGTAACGCTGCCGTCCGAGCGGCTGTCGTGGTCAGCCGGCAAGATGTCGGCCTCAAGGAGAGATGCCCGCGACCGCGGGCTAGTTTTTCGAACTTCAACCAGCGCGAAAATCGGCTACCGCTTCGCCCGCATAGAACATCGCCTTTGCGGCACCGCCAGTAACTTCCGCTGCCTTGCGATTGATTTCCTCGATTTCTTTCCGGTCCCATCCTACGCTGGAGATTTCGATCGCTCCGTCCTGCGCAATCCAGAAGATCGTGGGCACATTCGTCAGGCCATAGGCATTCGAAACGGGATACGTATTCGTGTCATCCAGCAATACTGGGAAAGTCAGGCCGAATTCTTTGATAAACCCGGCCGTGTCTTTCTTCTCGTTCTGGGAGACCCCGACAATGGTCACATTCTTTCCGCCATGGGCTTTATAAATCCGCTCAAGGAACGGGAAAGTATATTGGCACACCGGGCAGGAGATTTTGAAAAACGCTGCCACCACGGGCCCGCGGGTGAGCACGTCGCGCAAGGAAAACTGCTTTCCATCCATGGTCGACAGCTTAAAATCCGGCGCGGATGTCCCCGCGGTCAGAGCAGCCATATTCTTTCCTCCGAAGATTTTACGAAGCCACTTCACCGATGCTTATATTTTAGATGATGTCGGCGGCGCGCAGAATCTTCCGCGCCAGCCCAGTTAAGGGTAGAGTTGCAATTCTCGATCTCCGCACCCAACGCCCGGTCAAACCCTTCGGCGCCGGGTTTCGCACCACTCGAACCACATAATCGGTCACAGTGATGGAATGGCGAAGAGTAAACCAGGCCACAGGCGTGCCGCTCGCTAGCGCAATCTCGGGAAACTCCCACATGCCTGGCATCAGGGTCGCAGTCTTCGAGCGCTGGACGAGAAATATAGAACCACCCCGGCGAGCGAACGCATAATGGATCTCTCGCTTGGTCTGGCGAATTCCCTTCTCCGGGTTGCGCAGTGCTCCCCGGGTCGCGCACAGATGGGACACCGGGCACAGCAAACACTGCGGCTGTCGCGGCAGGCATAGGGTTGCTCCTAATTCCATCATGGCCTGATTGAAGTCACCTGGACGCCGTCGACTCAGCAACTCTTCCGCAGCACGCCACAAAGCCTCACCTGATAAATTCTTTCCTTGCACGCGTTGCAACACTCGCTCCACGTTCCCGTCTACCACGGCGACGGATTGGTCGAAGGCAATGCTGGCAACCGCAGCCGCGGTGTAGCGACCGATGCCGGGCAGAGCACGCAAAGCTTCCGCACTCCCCGGAAACGTTCCTGCGTGTTCTTTTACGATTTTCTTAGCCGTGGCGTGCAGCATACGAGCGCGCCGGTAATAGCCGAGGCCGCTCCATGCCGCCAGCACTGCCGATTCCCGCGCAGCCGCCAATTTCTCGACGGTCGGAAAGCGCCGGAGAAATTCCTGATAGTGATCCGTCACGGCGTTCACTCGAGTCTGTTGCAGCATGATTTCCGAAAGCCAGACGCGATACGGATCGCGATCCCGCCGCCAGGGCAAATCACGCTTGTGCCGGTCAAACCACTCCAGCAACAACCGCCGAAAGATCTGGCTGTCCGTGGCGCCCTCTTCTTCGGAAATGTCTAGTTCTAATCTCATCGAATTACCTTTGTGCACTCTACTATGCGAACTAAGGATTTTGCATGGCGCGATTTTACTGCAAAGAGCTAGTCCCTGCCGTGGTGGCAAAAGCGCTTCTTCTTTGACCTTCGCTTGCAGGCAGGAAATAATGGCTCAGCCTAATGACGGCAATTGGGAGGTGTTTATGCGCTCACGCAATCGAAAGAATTCCATGGACGACTTCAATCGCAAGATGGAAGACGCATCCGCGCAGGTCAACAAATCGGTGGCCGGGGCCGCATCAAGAATGGAGAAAGAAGCGGCGGAGTTGATCACGTATCTCAACGACGAAGTGGTTCCGGCGGTTCGCCGGCATTCCACCGATGCGTTGCGAATCGCGTCTAAGAAACTCGCCCACCTCGCTGACTATATGGAGAAGAACCCTCCCAGCAAATGATTTGCCGGGCATTTTGTCGTTCCGCAGCCGATCCCGTCAATCCGAGGTCCCATCGCCTACGCTGACGGCCACGGCTTTTTCCTCGTCCTCGGCAGGCTGGGTCAACCCCTCGACCAGGTGAGCTCGTTCCAAGGCCCGTAGATATTCCGGCCGGGAATGGCGGTAGTGATCAGCGGGGACTTTGCCATTGATCCAGGCGGTATCCATCGGGTACACAAGCGGATCGAAGATCACCATGTAGAAGTGCCACAGCAGAATCGAGAAGGTCGCGAGCAGCGCCTCATAATAGTGAATCGCGGTTGCTACATCCGTAACCCACTTGGGGAAATAGCGCAGCGTGAAATTGTTGAACCACAGTAAGAAGCCAGAGAGGGTCATCACTAGCGTGCCCCACATGAACGCCCAGTATTCCACTTTCTCCGCGTAGTTGAATTTCGCGAAGTGTGGTTCGGCTTTGGTAAGGCCCAGGTTGTAGGCGAACACCTGCACCAGATGAGTCGCATCTTTCGGTGTGGGCAGCATCGCTTTCAGGAACAACCGGTCTCTCCGGTTGATCGACAGATGAATCACGTGGTAGACGGTGGAAGCGATCAGCACGATCGCCGCGCTGCGATGCACCAGACCGCGAAACGCAAAGTGGCCCTCCCAGAGTAGGAGTGGACGCGCCCACCAAGCCTCGGGATACTTCAACGCAAAGCCCGTGAACACCAGCGTGGGGAAGCTGAGGATCACGCCCGCGTGGGCAATGCGGAAGTTTCGATTCATGCGCGAGACTTGCCCGCCGCTTTCGTGCCGCGGTTGCCGCCGGATGAGCTTCGCCAGAAAGTCCAGCAAGTTGTGCGTGACCATGAAGCCCAGAGTCAACGGGATGAGGACCCAATAGGTCCAGCGGATCCAAGTTACAACCGGATGCGCAGGACCACGGGCTGTCTGCACATGCACCGGCCCAATCACAAAATGATCACCCGCGCCCGTATGACAAGTCCCGCACGTCTTTGGAAGGTTGGCGGCATTCACGGTCGAGCGCGCATCGCTCGAGCGAAAGATATTGTGCACGCCGTGGCAGGAAGCACAGTTGGCAACACTCTGAGAACCGGCCCGCATGGCAAGGCCGTGATAGCTGTCGGCGAAGGAGGGAACGCGGTCGGAGGGCAGGTTGTACCGCAACGCCAGCCGCTCATCATTGTGACAATGTGCGCACGTGGCCATGGAGACGCGTCCTGCGTTCACCAGCGATCCCTGCTCTTTCGGCCCGAGGATGAGGTGCTCCCCGTGGCAATCGCTGCACACCGGCGCTCCAGAGACCCCAGCCTTCATGGCTTCTCCGTGTACGCTTTCACCATAAGTCTTGGCAATGTCGGAGTGGCACTGGCCGCACGTCGCCGGGATATTCCAGTGGTTAGTCTTCGAGCGCGAATCTTTGGGGGGAAAGATTCCGTGGCTGCCGTGACAATCGGAGCAACTTGCGGCAGCGCCGTTTCCATCGACCACCGCTCGTCCGTGCACGCTTTGTTTATAGAGCTCCACGGGATGCGCGAATGGAATATTGTGCCGGGAGAGAAACTGCGGATTGCTGTGGCAGGCGGCGCATGTGTCCGGTAAGTTTTTCTTGGCCACCGATGAAGTCGCATCGCTCGAAATCTGAAGTTGATGCACAGGACCGTGGCAGGACACGCAGTTGGGCGCGTCCGGATCGCCCGCCGCAGCCGCTTGTCCGTGTATGCTTGTGCGGAATTCCTTGACTTCATCGGCATGGCACTGCGCACACTTGGTGGGGGCCGTTTGCGCCGCCGCCGTCACCTCGTGGGCATCGCCGTGGCAAGATTGGCAAGCCACGTCGCCGAGCGCGCCATGAATGCTCCCGCTCACGTGAGAAACCTCGTCGCTGTGGCAAGTCGCGCATTGAACCTTTGCCACTTTGTCGGGGTGAGGGAAATCTTTGATGCCGCTATGACAGTCGTTGCAGGCCAAATCTCCGTGGACGCTGGCTGCATGCCGGCTGGGATCAATGGAGATGCTTTTGCCGCTGGCCGAGGTCATTCCCGCCTGGCCGTGGCAAACCAGGCAGCTTTCATCCTGCTTCAGCGGATGTGGCGCCTTGGGTTGAGCTAGAGCTGTGGCGGGCATCAGCGCCGATATTGAAAACAAACATAGCGAGAAAAGCAGGATCACAAAAACGAAATTCGATAGTCTGACGATGTCAGTGCTGCGTGGCGTCCTTTTCAGCATGGTCGAACTCCCGCTGCTCACTTTTACTTCATTCCCAAGTCGGTCAAGACCTTAGGATTTTCCTCCCCTGCCGCCAGAACCTGATGGCACGCGGAACAGTCGTTAGTGATGGTCTGGCCATCGGCGCTGGTGTGGCTGCCGTCATGGCAGCGAAAACAGCCCGGCGAATCATTGTGCCCAAGATTATTCGGGTGCGTACCCCAGGTCACACGCATGTCCGGGAAGATATTGCGAAGATAAATCGCTGCCACCTCGTCGCCGGCTTGTTGCACCTGCGGGCGCCGCGTCTGATAGATCGCCGGATAATTGTTGCGATAGAAATTGTTGATTTCTCCGGTGATGCTCTGCTTTGCCACCTCTCGGCCGGGATAGTTCACCTTGAGAACCTCGACTGCTTTCCTTCGGATGTAAGGAAGTTCCGGGCTAATCCGGCCCACGGTCATTTGTTTGTCGACCGCGTTTTCGGGCAGGTCGAAGGCATGCGTGGGCCGGTTGTGGCAATCCACGCAATCCATCACGCGATGTTCTCCTTTATCCAATTGTTGTTGGGTCGGCTTCGCATCGGTAGAAATGAACTCGGTAGTCTTTCCCTGATCGTCGGTGTAATAAACGGCCGGAATAGTCTGGCGCTCGGCGTCGGTCGAAATGTAGCGAATGCGCGCCGTATCGGCGAGGTGGTGTCCATGAATGCCGACCGAACCCTGCGAGCCGAGGCCACCCACTTTCAGCAGCAGCACATCGGTCTGAGGCGTGTTCTTTTCGTCGTCCTTGTAGCTGGTATTTACCAGGAACTTGTCGCCCGTAAAACGCTGCGGCCAGTGACACTGCTCACAGGTTTCACGCGCCGGGCGCAAGTACTTTACCGGCGAAGGGATGGGCCGCGAATAAGTGTTGAAGGTGACGGCGACAACTTGGCGCAGCCCGGAAAGTTTCGAGCGGACAAACCACCCTGCTCCCGGGCCGATGTGGCACTCGACACAAGCCACTCGGGCGTGCGGAGAATTCTGATAAGCCGTGTACTCGGGAATCATCACGCGATGACAAGTAGTTCCGCAGAAACTGGTTGAATCCATATACTCGACGCCGCGGTACGATGCGGTCCCCACAATCAGCAGATTGAGCACTGTCGCCAACGCCACCCATTCGAGAGTGCGCCGTACTATCGGCAGGCGCAGGTCGATGGCGGGATAAATTCCCGGTAGCGTCCCGGCCTGGAGCAGACGTCGCCGCCGGAGCCAGATGCCGAGGGGAATCAGCAGCAGGCCGAGCACGAAGATGCCAGGCAGGATCAGAAATACCAGAAGGCCAATGTAAGGATGCGGTGGCCCGGGCAGAAAGATGTCATAGAACCAGAAAGCGATGGTCACAAGGGCCGTGCTCGTGGTCACCACGGCGCCGGTCAGTGTGATCGGGTTCTGCCCTAGAAAATAGATTGGCTGCGTCCACTCTCGAATGCGTTCTCGCGGATTCATTTGAGTCTCGCTACTCTCCTTTCGTCTGTTCACAGCTGCATGGACACACTCACTCTTGGTCGCGGATCATCCACCGCCATGACCGTATCTATCGCAAGAACCGGCCGATACTATTTTCTAAGAGTGCGAATGTACGCTACCAGCCCTTTAATGTCTTCCTTCGTCAGAGATCCACACTTAGGCATCTGATTCATCCGTCCGAATCGTGTGCGCTCATCGATCTGAGACTGCTGAGAATCACAACAGCTGATGTCGCGATTGCAAACACTTTGACGATGTATTCCCGCTCGAATCCCCATCGCGTTTGCATTGCGCGCAACATCAAAGTCCAAAATGCCTCGAACTGTTGCAATTTTGAACTGCTTGGGGGCGATGGTTCTGTGACCCCCGTCACAGTTGCATGTTACAGGGTATGTTCTCCGTAAAAGCTTATCGGTTGCATGGTTTGGCAGTCGAGCAAATGCTTCGAGCTGGAGTCAATCGTCGATGATGCGAGAAATCGATCCCTCGCTAAACCCCGTGATACTTCGCACTCAGGACTGTGATATTCGTCACTGCGGACCTTCGACTGATGCTCCACACTAGCGTAGAGGTTTAGGGTGAACTTATGCCGAAGGATGGTCGTAACCTGCTGGACGTGCTGAAGTTCGAACTGGAGTTTCTGGAGCAAGGGGGATACGGGCGGCTGCCGCGCGAATCCTGGCGTCCACGATTTATTTTCGAGGACTCCCCCACTTGCATGAACTTTAACTCCAAGGACCGCGAACCATGCGAGGAATGCCTGCTGATGCAATTCGTCCCTAAGGAGGCGCGGCAGGAACAGATTCCATGCACGCATATCCCCTTGTCGATGAACGGAGAGACTCTTGAGTCTTTGTATCGCACCGGGACACAGCAGGAGATTGAGGAAGCGCTCGGCGCCTGGCTGCGGGCGACGATCCACCGGCTCGAAGCCGGAAAACAAGAACAAGCCGCTTCTGCCGAGTCGTCTCGCTAGTTGATCTTTCGACGCTCGATTTCAAATCACGCCCTTAGCCTAGCGATGGAAGCTAGGCCAGCCCACGCGGCTTACTTCTGCGCATAAACCATGCCGGCGGCATGATAAGGAGGATCGGAGAGTATAAAGCAATGGGCGCCTCAAGCCGGTCCACCATGGTCGATGATGGCGGTCAAGTCAGGACCGCTCATCTTGTTCAGGGTGTCGCCTTCTGTGAAGAGGCGCGGCTTGACCTCAAGATTATCGAAGTTGGAAACTCGCTCTGCCGTGGACTCCGGATTGTGACAGCGAACAATATTTGTCGTCGAGCCTGGAGGAAGGCCGTCAGCGCGTGGGAGTTGGAACACTGACATTTGATAACCTGGCCGCTGCGACGCATGCATCACGTGGAAGCGGAGCAAGAATCTTCGAGATGGTGACGCATCAGGCGCGCGTAGGTCAGGACGTGATTTTGAGCGTGAGTCTTTGCGTCTGTGTCACTCCTCCGCCCGCACCCGTCAGCGTCAGGGAGTAAATGCCGACCTTCGATCCGGTTTCCGAAGCCACCTTCAGATCCAACGTCGTACTGTCCTTGCCGGGCGCTAAGATAGTGGTTCGAGCCAGGCTCGCCGCAACTCCCTTCGGCAGTCCACTGACCGACAGGGCAATCGCCGAACGGAATCCATTCAGTACGCTCGTCGTCACTCCGATCTCGATGGTGCCGCCCTGCTTGATGGTTACTGCGCTTTTGCCCAGCGTCATGGCAAAGCTTGGCGTGACTACCTTGAGGCTGAGTGATAGAGTCTTCGTCATTCTGCTGCCGATAGCCGTCACGGTCACGTTGTAAGTTCCGGCAGATGCGCCGACGCTTTCGGTCAGAGTCAACCTGCTTGCGCCGCCACCCGGCGCAGCGATACTTGCGGGTGAGAATCTGGCGGTTATTCCCTTGGGCAGGCCACTCGCCGAAAGAGTTACTGCAGAGTTGAATCCATTGACCGTAGTGCTGGTGAGGGTGAAGCTCGCCGGCGCTCCTACAGCTACGGTCGCGGTTGGGGCGTTCGCGGTCAGCGTGAAGCTGGGCACCACAACCTTCAGACTAAGCAGTGCGGTCTGGGTGACTCCGCCGCTCGCGCCAGTTACCGTCAGGCTGTAGCTGCCGGCAACGGTGCTGGAGGCTACCACCAGCGCCAAGGTGCTGCTGCCATGGCCCGAAATGGAAGCGGGTGTGAAACCAGCGCTCACACCCGTGGGTAGACTGGAGACGGTTAGGCGCACACCGCTGGCGAAACCGCCCGATGGGGTGACTGTGATCGTGCTGTCGCCCCTGCTACCCTGGCCGACGGATAGCGGGCTGGACGAGGCGCTGAGACTGAAGCTGCCACCGCCCGTGCAATTCGGGAACTTGAAGCTGCCAATGGCGGTGCTCCAGTTGAATCCACCTGTGCTCTTTTCATATTCCTCGGTGAACCAGAAAGTGCAGTCATCGGTGGGATCAACGGTCAGCGAACTGTAGTCGCCCCAGCGGCTGTAGTTGCTTTGCTGTGACCCGGCGCCCGCTTTCAGCACAACTTCGGATTCCAGCGTGCCCACTGCGTCTCCGGGGACGCGGCCAGCATAAACCAGCGAAGGATATTCTCCCGATGCGGCCCCGGACCGGCTGAAGCCAACGGCGATGTCCTGGCTCCCATCCATCGCAATCGCCGGCATCCAGCGATACTGCGAGTCGGGGGCAAACGTTCCTGACTGGAAAACGGTGGGAGAAGTTTCAGGATTGCGGATTTCGTACCAGCGCACACCGCCACTGCTGCCGGCCGCGACCGAGTGGCTGACCAGCAGCGTAGTGTGATCGGTAAAATTGCGGTAGACCAGACGCCACATCAGACGGTCTCCCAGAGACTCCAGCAAATCGCTGCCCGTGGTGGGCTGAGGTACGCAAGCTCCTCGGTACTGGCTGTTGCACAGCGGCGTGAATGCAGCCACCGGAATCATCGCTGGCCCGGTGAACGTTGAATTGGCCGCATTGGTAAAATCCACGTGGAACTTGAACAGGTCCAGGTTCGCGCTGCCCCAGGGATCCAGTTCCATCACGAAGTTCGGAGTGCCTGCCGCCGGAGGAGCGGACCCGTCCAGGTCGGAAGGCAACATGCCAAAGTGATTTGAATCCTGCTGGAAGCACTGAATGGTCGCGGTGGCGCCAGCCAGCATCTTGCTGCGGTCTGCGGCGCACACGTTCGCGCCGACAAAGGTGGTTCCCGCAGCATTGAAATTGTTGAAGGTGAAATAGTACGCATCGGGCCAGACGCCCATCTTCGGGTAGTCCGGAAAATCATTGAATGGAAACGCGTAGCGATGGTACGAACCCGTGGCATCGGCTGTCGTCGAAACGGCGACGCACTCGTAATCCGGGGCCGAGTTGTTGATGGCAAACTGGGAGACCACCCAGCGCTGCGCGGCCGCGTCAAATCTTATGACCGGATCACCGCTGTTGTCGGCCTGACAGGACCCGCCAAAGCCTGACCAGAATCTATTTCCGGAGAGCGGACCCAGCACCGAGGTCCCGTTTTTGTCGAAGACCTGATAGGCAACGTTGGTGAATTGGACGTATTGTGTGGTGCCCACTGCGCCGTCATTGTCCGGCGGCATGCAATTGCAAAAAAAGCTGTCGCCAAAACCGATGCCGTCGAATTCCACCGAGAAGTTTGGAGTCTGCGAACGCGGAGACATCTCTTCCCTCTGCAGCACTCGGTCCCTTTCGACCCGGTTGCGCCAGCGGTGGTTGGGATTGACGTGGTTCTGGATTTCACGCTCGCCCGAGGGGCTGAATTCGGGAAGCAGCGGCGCAACTTCGCGAAGCACCGGCCCGGTGTCGTGTTTGAATTCCTTGATGACGACTGATCCCTTGCGGCCCTTTGGCTGCGCAGACGGCGCGTTGAGCTCGCGCCCGTCCATCTGTCCCGCCAATCGGTTTGCCGGCAGGATGTCATGGGAATCCATTGCTGTTTGGTTTGTCTGCGCACTTTGTGTCCACGATGTGGGCGCGAGGCCCAGCACGCAAGCAGCAACCAGAAGAGCAGCCTTTCGCTTGTGCATACATCCTCCAAAGAGTTGAGATAGGTTAGGAGAATCTCTTTCTGGTTCATCGGCGCGGAACGGATTGGCTTTATTGAGCGAAAGTGGTGGATAGCCGGGGAAGAATGCGGTGGTTACCTTCGTTGCAGCATGGTATCGGCTACGTCGCGCATTCAGCGACGAAAAGTCCCAATATGGGAAACGAGAAAGCCCTGAGCTACTTTTGCAGAACGATTAAGCTGAAGCGGATTCATCTGCCATTGAGGTTGAGAAAAGCCATGTGCACGCCAGTCTCGTCCGCAGGCTCAACCCGGAAGCCCAGTTTCTCGACCAGGGCGCGCATCTCGACGTTTTCCCGGAGCAAATACGCCTGTATCGAGCCCAAATGTTCGTCGCGCGCTACCTGGATCAGGCGGCGAAGCAACTTGATTCCCAAACCATGGCGCTGATATTGGTCACGCACCAGAAGCGCCATCTCGGAGGTGCTGCTTCCGTGAACCTTGCTCAGCCGACCGATGGCCAGGATTTCATGTTCGCCGGTCTCCGGCTGGGTGTGATCGGCGACCAACGCCATTTCGCGATCGTAGTCAATAAAACAAATTCGTCGCAGCCGGTCGTGTGCGACCCGCTGGCTGAGCTTGGACCACTGAAAATAGCGGAGAAAGACGCTGCGCTCAGAAAGCGCCTCGTGAAACTTCACCATGAGCGGCTCATCTTCCGGGCGGATCGGCCGCAGCATCACGGGTGTGCCATCCTTCATGGTCCACGGCGAAACATATTGCACTGGGTAGGGCCGGATGGCAGGCTTCGGGAGCGCTGTCACACTCTTGTCGTGCAGGATGAAGCGTGCGTCGAGCGCAATGAGCTGATCCGCGGAGGCGATCAGCGGATTAATGTCCGCCTCTTTGATGGCAGGATTGTCAACGATGAGGCGGCTGAAGCGCACTAACAAAGCCTCCAGCGCCGCGATGTCCACGGGCTTGCGGCCGCGCACCCCGGATAGAGCTTTGAAAATCAGAGTTTGTTCGAGTAAGCGGTGCGCCAGAGTGGTGTTGAGAGGAGGCAATGCCAGTGCGCGGTCACGATAAATTTCTACCAGTTCACCGCCTGAACCAAACGCGACTACAGGGCCGAATTGCGCATCCGTGGCGCTGCCGACAATTAACTCGTAGCCCGCCATTTTCCACATCGGTTGAACCGTCACACCCTGAAAACTTTCGCGCCCAGCGCGCTCGGTGACTGAAGATTCAACCGCGCGGTATGCCTGGCGCACCGCGTCTGAATCGACAAGATTCAGCTTCACACCGCCAACATCAGTCTTGTGCGCAATCGTCTCGGAATGCAATTTCACGACGACAGGAAAGCCGATTGCGGTTGCCGCGATTTCAGCTTCTTCCTCGCTGCGGGCGATGCGCGTCTCCACTGCGGGAATTCCACAGAGCGTGAGAATTTGTTTCGATTCGTACTCCGTCAGCAAGGTCCGTCCGCGGCTGCGCGCTTCCTCAATGATGGCGCGTATCTTGCTTCGCGCTTCACTTTCCTCTTGCGGGCCGTCCGCGAGTACCGGGGTTTCATAGATGCCGCGAAGATTGTAAGCATAGCGCCACATCAGGTTGAAGATTCGGGTGGCGGTGTCGGGATAAGCAAAGGTTGGAATTCCGGCGGCATTCAAAACGGCTTCGCCCGCGGCAACACTTTCTCCGCCCATCCAGCTCGCGAACAGCGGCTTGCCATGGGTGTGTGCGTGAGGCTTTAATCGCTCCGCGACCTCGGCGGGGTTCGTCATCCCCTGCGGGGCAAGGATGACGAGGAGACCGTCGCTATTGGGGTCCGCGAGTGCAATCTCGGCCGCGCATCGATAGCGCTCCGGGTCCGCGTCCCCCAATATGTCAATGGGATTGCCGTGGCTCCAGTGTGCAGGTAGAAACCGATTGAGCGCATCGAGCGATTCTGCTGAGAGCGTGGTAAGCTCGCCGCCGACGGCGATCAACGCATCCGTGGCCAGAACGGCTGGACCGCCCGCATTGGTTAACATCGTAAGCTTGGGGCCGCGGGGCCGCGGCTGTTTGCTCAGCACCTCCGCCATATAAAACAAATCCGAGATACTGCTCACGTGCAGCACGCCGGCACGCCGAAACGCTGCCTGCAGAACGTCTTTGCTTCCAGTGAGAGCGCCAGTGTGCGAAGCTGCTGCTTTCGATCCGGATTCCGAATGTCCCGCTTTCAAGATGATGATCGGCTTAGTTAGCGTTACTTCCCGCGCCGCGGACAAAAAGGCGCGCGCATCGCCGATCGACTCCATGTAAATGAGGATGCTCTTCGTATAAGGATCATCGCCGAAGTAATCAATTAAGTCGCCCCAGCCAACATCGAGCATCGATCCGGTGGAAACGAATGCGCTGAAGCCCACCCGCTCACGCAGGCTCCAGTCGAGAATTGCCGTCTGCAGCGCACCACTCTGACTCAGGAACGCGACGTTGCCCGGACGTGCGATGGTTTGCGCGAAGGTCGCATTAAGGCCGGACCGCGGGTTCATGACCCCAAGGCAGTTCGGGCCAAGCAGCCGCATATGACCGCGTCCCAACTCTTGGGCGATTTGCCTTTCCAGTTCCTGCCCTGCTGCCCCGCGCTCGCGAAATCCCGCGGAGATAACAATCGCTGACTTCACGCCCGCACTCACACATTCCCCCACAATCGCGGGAACGGTAGCTGCGGGCGTCACGATTACGGCGAGATCTACCGTCTCCGGAATCTCACGGATGGAGGGATACGCCGCCAAGCCAAGAATGGTTGAGTGTTGCGGGTTGATCAGATAAATCCTGCCTTGAAATGCGGGCACCCGAAGATTGGAAACTACGGAGCGGCCCACGCTGCCCTCGCGCTCGGTCGCGCCAATGACAGCGACGCTCCCGGGCTTGAAGAGCATGTCGAGGGGCCGCGTTTCCGAACGCAGCACATCGTGAGATTTGTCTTGTATGCCCGGCGTCAGCGTAGCCGCATTTTCCGTCACAAAATTCTCCTCGCGGCAGGATCCCACGAGCCTTGCTCAATTTGATTGTACGAATTGTTTATGTGCAGTCTACGCCAAGCGCAGGCATTGAGCGACGCAGCCCGCACCCCGAGGAAAGCGGCTATGGCCACTAAAGGCACGCGCTCGATTGGGACGGCTTCAATCTGTAGAGACGCAGCTAGCTAGGGCTCTACGGCGAGGATCACGTGAAGGAATCAGCCGGACCTGTTCACTTTTGAACAACACCATGGGGAATTTTGTGAGTAAGGTGAAGTCAGAGGTTTGTCTGGTGCTTGACATCGATACATTTCGCGCGTTGTGCAGAAAAGTGACGGAGGAAAAAGATCCCTCCACTCTTGAAGTCTTAAAAGAACGAATGAGACTACTCCTAGCCGAGAGTCCGCAGGACCGAAGCGGCCATTCGACTGTTTTCGTCAATTAGAGATTGACGGTAGCATTCCGGCTAGTCCGCGACGCTCAATTCTTTCCCTCTCGTCTCCGGCAACAAGCAAACCGCGATAATCATGGCCAGGTATGCGGTCACCGCGAAGCAGGCAATGGCGTGCCCCAGAGAAAAGCGCGCGCTTAAGTAGCCGACCAATGTGGGGAAAAGCGCGCCCACCCCACGACCAAAGTTATAGGCGAAGCCCTGCGCCGATCCCCGCACCCGCGTGGGAAACAACTCGGTCAGGAACGACCCCATGGGGCTGAAAGAACCGGAGGCGAAAAAGCCCAAGGGGAATCCGAGGACAAGCATTACATGGTTGCTGATGGGCAGGTAGGTGTAGAAAGTAATCGTGACAAACGAGAATGCCGCAAAAACAATCAGCGTCCACCGGCGCCCCAGTCGGTCGGTAAGGTACGCACCTACCATGTAGCCCACGAAGGAACCAGCGATCACGACGAAGAGATAGCCTCCCGTATTCAGCACTGAAAGTCCGCGAGTAGTCTTTAAAAAAGTCGGCAACCAGGTCGTGATAGCGTAGTAGCCTCCTTGCGCGCCGGTGGCCATGAGCGAGGTCAGCAGGGTAATTCGCAGCAGAGTTGGACCGAAGATTTCGAGGAAGTGGCTGCGGTGGCCCATCCTTTCCAGTTGCAGGCGCGTCTGGCGGTAGACCGCCGGTTCGGGCACATAGCGCCGGATGTAAAAGACCAGCAGCGCCGGCAAGATACCGACCCAGAACATGGCCCGCCAGGCGATTGCCGCTGGCAGCACGGAGAACAACACAGTGTAGAAAATGGCGGCCAGACCCCAGCCAATGGCCCATCCGCCCTGCACCGTACCTACTGCCTTGCCGCGATGCTTGGCCCGGATGGTTTCGCCCATGAGCACGGAACCGACCGCCCACTCGCCCCCAAAACCCAAGCCTTGCAGCCCACGGGTCAGTAGCAGTTGCCAAAAAGAATGGGTAAATCCGCTGAGAAAAGTAAACAGCGCAAACCACAGGATCGTGATTTGCAGGATGCGGGCCCGCCCGAAGCGGTCCGCGAGTAAGCCCGCGAGCCAACCACCCATGGCAGAAATCAATAGCACAACGGCGGCCAGCAGACCAGCTTGGCCATTGCTGATGTGCCAGGCAACAATCAGGCTGGGAATGACAAAGCTGTACACCATAACGTCGAGGCCATCGAGCGCCCAGCCGCCAAAGGTTGCGATCAGAGTGCTGCGCTCCTGCGGAGTGAGTTCAAGGATCCACGCAGGCTGGTGCGTTGCCGGCGGCGATCCGTTCAGCGCTGATCGATCGGAAGAGGACGTTGACACGGTGTCTCCGGATTCGCTCTCTGGCAGATAATGCCGCGAATATTATCACCGTTCCGTTGGTTCGCAACATACGGGATCCACACCGCTGTGAATTCGGCGGCAAAGCGCTTGAACCGCTACGTCCAAGCGTGAGATGATCTGCTCCGCTTTGGATTGGGTTTCGGGGCAGGACAAAGCAAATGGGGTTCCGAGGAGTCAGAAAATGAAGTCTGTCTATAGCTTGGTGCCGCTCGTGCTGAGTTTGCTTTGCAGTTCGTCAGCGTCACAATTCAAGAAGCCAACCTACTACGCGGTGGGAGCGGAGCCCCAGGTTGTGGTCGCCGCCGATTTCAACAACGATGGTCAGCTCGACTTGGCTACGGCCGATTTCACGTCGCAGGACGTCAGCATCCTGCTGGGAAAAGGCGACGGTACTTTCCGGCGAGCCCATAAGTTCTCCACCACGCTGGGTCCGGCGGCATTGGGGGTTGGAGATTTCAATGGGGACGGCAACCTTGACATTGCAGTGACTGAATATGGTTTGGGCTCTTCGACGGTCGCGATTTTTCTGGGTAAGGGAGACGGCACCTTTGCTGCCGGCCCCGTCTACACCTCGGTTTCGCAGCCCTACGGAATAACGGTTGCGGATTTCGACGGCGATGGTCACCTTGATTTGGCGATTGCGAACAACGGCAACAATACCGTTGCGGTGATGCTGGGTAACGGAGACGGCACGTTTCAGAAGCCCCACACCTATCATGCGCCACTACCCCTTAGAGTACTTGCGGTTGATCTGAACGGAGACGGGCATCCCGATCTTGCGGTTCTCGCCTATTGCGGCCACAATCTCAAAACTTGCGCTTCTGGAGCCGTGGAGGTATTGCTGAACAATGGGCATGGCGTTTTTGGCAACCCGGTCTTTTTCAGCGTGAAAGGAGTTGGGCCGGACGGCATCGCCGCGGCTGATCTGACTAACAACGGCAAAATCGATTTGGTCGTGGCCAACAATAATTTCCAAGCAGCGAGCACCGTATCCGTTCTATTGGGCAAAGGCGACGGCTCGTTCAAACCAGCGGTCACTTACCCAGTCGGCGACGGACCGGCGGGTGTGGCTATTGCGGATTTCGACGGCGATGGCAAGCTTGACATCGCTGTTGCGAACACTGCGAGCGCTACCGTGAGTCTTCTGTATGGCAGAGGAAACGGAACATTCAAACCGGCGCAGGAGCTCGATTTTGCTGCCAACTCGCTTCCCATCGATGTGGCGGCAGCTGATTTCGACGGCGACGGAGCACCTGACTTGGCCGTGGCGCTAGATTACGCGAATGAAGTCGCGGTCCAATTGAACCGGCGCTGACGCCTTCCGATAAAGCCATCGGGCCGCTTTCGAACCAGGTACGACACTCAACGCCGAAGCAATAAATCTCCCGCCACAAAAAAGAAGAACACTACCGAGATCACGCCGTTCATGGTGAAGAACGCTGCGTTGAGCTTGGAGAGGTCGTGAGGCGAGACCAGCGAGTGTTCGTAAGTAAGAAGAAGCGCGACGGCGATGACTCCGGCAATTGCCAATTTGCCTAGTCCGAAGACAGCAACCAGGCTGATCAGCAAGAGAATCATTACGAAATGAAAAAGCCGCGAGATCCAGAGCGACTTGTCGATTCCACAATAGCGAGGAATGGAGTGCAGCCCGGCCTGACGATCAAATTCGTAATCCTGGCAGGCATACAGCACGTCGAAGCCTCCACCCCAGAAAGTGACTGCGGCGGTCAGCAACAGGATTCGCGGATCGAGCGAGCCGCGGACAGCGATC
>Ga0210390_10002005_pt1 | contig 18551 bp, 23 predicted proteins | sample IncBWH11OmetaG_FD_161050 | JGI IMG/M metagenome (GOLD analysis project Ga0210390, IMG submission 161050) | Forest soil microbial communities from Barre Woods Harvard Forest LTER site, Petersham, Massachusetts, United States - Inc-BW-H-11-O ... | reverse complement strand
CTGTGACATTGGTTATGCTCTAGCTGCGAGCTCCTGCGAGGGAGCCAATAGCGTGGAGGCATGTACCGTCACAGCCCTCGATGCGATCACCGCTTTCGCGGTTCCGAACCCCAACGACCCCTCGCAGAGCTGTCGGTTTTTTCAGGTCTGGCTGCTCTTCGGGTTGCCCCGCCGAGCGGATCACTCAGCCTACTTCGGACTCGCCGAATTTTATTTCTGCGAACCCTTTCAGCCGTCGACGAACGTCACCTTAGAGATTTGTCTGAGGGTTGTCAATGCCGCATTTCGGTGCAAAGCCTGAATTTGGAGCGTGCGTTCTCCGGGCTTGCAATGCGTTGAAGCGTTGGCGTTTAGTGCGTGGATGGTCTAATTGTCCACAGCTCTCCACAGCTTATTCATAAGATGACTAACTGTGATTTTCGACTCGGATAGTCACCGCATTCAACGACACTAAATCGACGAGAATTCGAACGCCTTGGTGAAGAGGGCCGCTCACCCTCATCGATGGAACGGCCCTGAAGTTCTCCAGGCATGGAGTCTCCCATATTCTTCAAGACTTCCAAGATATGGTCCAAGGGACGGAGTTGAACTTCCCGAGGTATTGATAACACGGTAAGTCTTTTATTTCTGCTCAGCCAAATACGCCAAACGCGCTAGATGCGCATTCCTGTGTACACGCTGCGTACACGGGAATCACTGCGGATTCTGTGGTCCGAGCGGCCACACTCATTGCGTAGGCGTGTGCCGACACGCCTTTGAATATGTTTTGTTTTTAGGTCAACCCTTGACTTGAGGTAAGCTTCTTGCGGCGAGCGTTGCGACCGATGGTGTCAGCAATGCTGTAATCCAAGAATACGCGAACGCCGTCTGCCGTATGTTGGAGAAACTTCGAGATCGGCTGCGTGATTTTTCTTTATACATTCGTGAAGTATTTCAAGCCGTAAAGAAGACAGAAGTGGCTGCCCTTGCAACTCCTTTCTTAGTGGTCGCTATCTTTGCTTTTGGATCGTCGATCCTCCAACTACCCGAGGAGCTGAGAAAATCAGCCTTCTTCAACGACTTGATACGGTTGATAAGGAAAATACCAAACGCTGGACCGAATATAATTGCAGCACCGCCTCCTCCGCCTCCAGCTGCGCAAACCCCAGTCGAGATTGCTCCTTGTCAACTGGCACCCGGACACAATTGCCTAGTAAAAGTTTTTTTTGGTACCGATCGAAAGCCAAATAGCTCACCCGTCATTGCAAACTACTTTGGGGGTGAGCGCAACGACACAGAAGATCCGTTGACGTTTGGAACTGTGCTAGTCAGCATCCCGGCGGAACACAAGGTCGGGCATCTAGAAAAACCGCTCCCATTTTTCTCGGCAGACCCCCGGAATGATTTGGTAGTTCTTGACCTCAAAGTGAGTTCTGAAGCAGGCTTCGTTTCGTCATTGTCTGACGCCGTCAGAGAGTCTCGGGACAAAGAAGCCCTTATCTTCATTCACGGATACTTCACAAAATTCGACGAGGCTGCAAGAAGGACGGCCCAGCTTGCATGGGACCTCCAATTTCAGGGCGTACCAATCCTCTATAGCTGGCCGTCAAGAGGAGACCCACTCTACACGGCAGACGAAGCCTCAGCCTTGTGGGCGGTTCCACATTTAAAAAGATTTCTGCAATTTGTCGTACAAAGATCGGGTGCGAAAACGATCCACGTCGTAGCTCATAGTCTTGGGAACAGATCATTGATGTATGCTCTCCAACAAATTTCACAGGATCATTCATCAACAGTAAAGTTCAAACAAATTGTTCTTGCTGCCCCAGATATCGACGCGGGAATCTTCCGCCAACTAGCGTCAGCATTTCCTTCAACTGCGGAGCGTGTCACGATCTATGCTTCGTCTCACGATAGGGCTCTCGCACTGTCCAAGCTTCTTCACCAATCACCGTCAATGGGCAGGCAGCCTCAGTCCACTCGTGCTCTCGGGACGGGCGTTGATCTTATCGACGCATCAGTCATGAGTGATGACCTTTTCTCTTTTGACCATAGCTACTATGCGGGCAACGTAGAGGTGTTAGAGGACATGTCGTACGTAATACGAGCCGGGCTTCCCCCGGAAAAACGCCTCCTGCTCGACCCTCATCCTTCGTCTGGTATGCCTCTGTACTGGACATTCCGCCCGTAGAAGCACGTTTTAGGTCGTACAGGTCCGCTCAAACCTGCTAGCGTCAAGGGCACTTCGATAGATGATTGAAAATCCCGTCTCCACGGTCTAGAACTCGCAACTCGTCGCGCACGTCTGCCGGACGCACCCTGCGCAAGAAGTTCTCCGCACGCCGGACACTTCACGCGGTCAAAACCAATCGGGCGAGCGCAGCAGTTTTGACTTGCGGCACTAATCATGCGCGAGTTAACGTATTGTGCCCGAAAATCACTCCAAAGGAGCATACGTTCATGTCAGTCGAGGAGAACATTTCCATCATGAGGCGTTGGTATAGCGAAGTCTGGCGCGACCGCAACAACGAAACGATTCACGAACTGCTCACTTCCGATGCTCGCTTGCGCGGACAGAACGGGCCGGAGCAGGAAATCAAGGGGCCGGAAGGATTCCTTGAATTCGCCGAGCGCATTCGTAACGCGTTTCCCGATACCGAAGTTGCCGTTGAGGACATCTTCGCCGCAGATGATAAGGTTGCAGTCCGCTGGGTTGCCACGGGGACGCATACTTCGCCCCTCGGTCTACACCGAGGAATCGAGAGTCAACGCTGCGATTTCTCAAGTGATGAAAACAGGCCCTTTCGCTCATTGAGGGGTTTGAGCGTAATCGGATTTATCGACAATTGAGATATCGAATGCTCCAACAACCGATCGTTATTTGAATTTCTTTGTCCCGAGCGCGAATTCGGTCAATCCCGTCCGAAAACGAACAGTTACGTACGCCTCCTGCCACGTCCAACCCTCGGCAGCCAATTGTTTTCATGCATCTACGGCGACATATACTTGGCCCGAAAGATGCATTTCATCAGAAGCTCGCTCTGCTCTAAGGAGACGTACATGAGAACTCTCCTAACTGATGTGAAGTACGGCGCACGCGTTTTGTTAAAGAATCCGGGGTTCGCAACAGTTGCAGTCCTGGTGTTGGCGCTCGGCATTGGAGCCAACACCGCAATTTTTGGTGTCGTGAACGCTGTTCTGCTGCGGCCGCTGGCTTTTGACCAGGCGGAGCGGCTGGTTTCGCTCTACCATATCCCACCGCCGGCCAGCTTCCCGGGCATGACGCTGTTCGCGGTTTCGCCCGCAAACTTCGTGGACTGGTGCGCGCAGACCCACAGCTTCGTTGGCATGTCGGCCTACGGCTTCGGACGCTACACTCTGACCGGCAAGGGACGACCGGAAGTAATTCGCATGGTTGCGGTAACAGACGGTTTTTTTTCCGTGCTGCATACTCAACCGATGCTCGGCCGCGTCTTCGTTGAAGGTGAAGACCAGGCCGGTCGGGACCACGAAGTCATCCTGACCTACGACACCTGGCGCAATAGGTTCAGCGCAAACCCCGCGATCGTGGGAAGCAACATCCAGCTGAACGACCAGGCTTTTATGGTGGTCGGTGTTATGCCGCGCGGCTTCGAATATCCTATCTACCCCGGCGATCCGCCGCAGATGTGGAAACCGCAGAACTGGACCGCAGAAGAGCGTGCCATCCGCGATGACCATAATTACGGAGTAATTGCCCGATTGAAGCCGGGTGTCACGTTAGAGCAGGCCAAAGCTGAACTGGCTACCATATCCGACCGGCTCGCGCAGCAATATCCCAAGGACAACAAAGGCTGGGGCGCGACTGCCATTCCGCTGCGAGATGACCTGATCGGCGATGTCCGTCCGGCTCTGCTGATTCTGCTGGGCGCGGTCGCATTGGTGCTGCTGATCGCCTGCGCCAATGTCGCGAATCTGGTGCTGGCCAAGATGCTGTCGCGACGCAAAGAAGTCGCCATCCGTTCTGCTCTCGGAGCCAGTCGCCACCGCCTGTTGCAACAGGTGCTCGCGGAAACCTCGGTTCTGGCGATTGCGGGAGGCGCGTTTGGTCTGATCTTCGCGCACTATGGGACTGTGTTCATGCTCAGGCTTGTGGGCAACCAGTTGCCGCGATCGGGCGCCATTGGTCTTGACGGATGGGTCTTGGCCTTTACTCTTGGGGTCTCGCTGCTGACGGGAACCCTCGCTGGCCTGCTACCCGCGCTGCACCTGACGAGAGAAGATGTCGGCGAAGCGCTGAAGGAGAGCGCCGGCCGCACCGCTTCCGAATCTGGTGGTCGCCGGACGCGCAGCATACTGATCATTGCCGAGGTCGCGCTGTCGCTCATGCTGCTCATCGGCGCCGGCCTTTTGATCCGCAGCCTGTGGATGCTGCGCGGCGTCAATCCCGGCTTTGATCCCGACCACGTGATCACGATGTTCCTGTCGATTCCGTCAACGAAGTTCACCACCCCGCAACGGCAGATCAGTTTCTACAACCGCGTGCTGCTGCGCGTAAGAGCGTTACCCGGCGTGCAATCGGCCGGCGTCATCGATGCGTTGCCGCTGACCGGCGGCGGCTCGCATCAGCCGGTGCAAATCGATGGACGGCCGGTACAGGCAATGGCGGACCAGGCTGAGGTTGACGTCCGCTTGATCAGCCCCGGGTACAGAAGCACTATGCACATTCCCCTCCTGCGCGGGCGCGACTTGTTTGACTCCGATGTGGCAGGAACTCCGGGAGTGGTGCTCATCAGTCAATCCATGGCCAGGCAGCTTTGGCCCAATGAAGATCCGATTGGCAAACATCTGACGATGTACTTTTTTCCCCTGACGACACGCGAGATTGTCGGCGTGGTTGGCGATGTGAAGGATGATGCCCTGAGCCAAACTCGCTCCGCTTCGATGCTCTACATGCCGCTCGGACAGATCTCGGCTGGCAGAGATGGTCAGTGGCAGTCGTTCGGCATGACCCTAGCAGTGCGCACGCACACCGATCCACGCAGCGTAATTTCGGCCATCACTAATGCAGTGACTGAAATCGACAACGAAGTGCCGCTGCTGTATGTCAAGACCATGCAGGACACGATCGATGAATCTCTGCTGCAGCAGCGCTTCACCATGCTGCTGCTGTCGGGCTTCGCTGCGCTGGCGCTGCTGCTGGCTGCGGTCGGCATCTACAGCGTGCTGGCCTACGCGGTGCGCTCGCGGGTCCGCGAAATCGGAATTCGCATGGCGCTGGGCGCGCAGATTCGCGATGTGCTACGCATGGTGGTAGCAGATGGCCTTAAGCCGACCTGCATCGGAGTGGCCGTGGGGCTGGCCGGCGCTTTGGCGCTGAGTCGCGTAATGTCGAATTTGATCTACGGGGTGGCTGCGACCGATCCAATCACGATTGCTGGGGTCACGGTACTGCTCGGGATCGTGGCAGTGTTCGCCAGCATCATTCCTGCCTATCGTGCCACAAGGATTGACCCCTTAAGAGCCTTGCGCGAGGAATAAGTGGGCGGGTGGATTCGAGCAGGCGGGAGGTTTGAGGCAAAGCTAACGGACGTAAGCTAACTGGCGAAACCAGGTCAGCATGACCGGAATCCGGTCACAACGAAGCATGAAAAGAGGCTCCATGCCAACCATCTGTTTGCAGTCAGTTACGGCTCTTTTCAAGGGAGGCCGTTTCGCTCAAACCCCTCAATGAGCGTAATCGGGATTTTATGCCAGTTGCTCTGGTAAAGTCACTGAAGTGAGCAATCCTGCCACTGGAACAAACCGGATGGCGCAGGTGTCCTAAATGTATGCGGATTTCCTCGCTTATGTGCGTTTGTTTGGCCTTGATCGCGACTGCGGTCGGTATGGCTGCGGCATCCGATCAGCAGGTCGCAAGCTTTTCGCACGTGGCTGCGGTATTCCTCCCCCAAGCCCAGTCCCCGCTGCTTTTTGTCGGACGAATCGCGGAGGTGAATTCGGGACGGATCGACTGCACGGTAGACAACTACCGGGACGTCACTTACTCCGTGAGTACAGTGCTGTTTGGGTTTGCGCCGTCTGGACAAGCGAAGGTTGCGTATCTGGGTTGTGCAAAATCAGACGAACCGCGTTCCTATACCGGCGATGTGCTTGTGCTCGCCACGTTTTACGGGCCTAAGCTTTGGGGCAGCAGAAGAGAGTTAGTGCTCCCTGCAACCCCAGCGAATTTGCTGAGAGCGCAATCCCTTCTAAACACGGACTTGAAAAAGAGGATTTCACGATACATGCGTCACCACGACCCCCCGCGTCATAACAATCGAGTGGTGGTGTTTGAAGGGACGGTACGTGACCTTGTACCGCACATGCAACAACCGATCGCTTGCAAGCAGCAAATGCAATTTCCGATCAACTATGACGTCGAGCAGGTGCTGCATGGCGATTGGACGGACAAGCGAATGGTGGTGCACTTCGGCAGTTGCTTTAACCTTCCGGACCCGCCGATTAGAGCCGGACAACGGATGATTGTTTTTGCTTATGTGTCCCGATCGCAATCGGAGGTTTATGGAGAGCTTAACTTGCTATTCACACCAGAGCAGCTAGCACAGGTCAAAGATGCGGTGGGGCTGCGGTGAGACTCTTCAAATTCCGCGTTCGGGCAGACAAACCGCAAGCGTAACTGCCGTAAACAGGTCAGCATGACCAGACTCCGGTCACAACGAAGCATGAAAAGAGGCTCTACGCCACCCCCTGTTTGCTGTCAGTTACGGCTCTTTTCAAGGGAGGCCATTTCGCTCATTGAGGGGCTTGAGCGCAATCGGATGTTATGCCAACTATCGTCCTTCGCTGGTAGTGTCCTATTTAGTTTAGTGCGTTGATTGTGTTTTTGGGCTGGACAGCGCCGGAGTTTTACGTCCGAGTCTTGGGTGTAGACTGCTGGTAGGAGACTGACATGGAAGCCGCTCGATTTGTGGCCATATTCCTAGCTGTATTTGTAAGCATATTTGTGGCCATTTTCTGCATGTTTATCAGTGCGGTTGATCTAAGCGAAGAACGAAGAAAAGCTGCGCGGGAAAAGCGTATCGCTGAGTACAAGATGGCTGCAAGACTCCTGAGATTCAACGTCTGAGCGTTCCTAAACGGTTGAATGTGACGACCCGGCTCCCCACGCGGCGCCTCATCACACGGACGGCCTATTTATTCAGATTCTCTTTCACGCGAAATTTTACAATCTTCGTCACCAACGTAATCGGAAGCCGCTTGTCTTTTGGGAACTGCACCGCACCCTTGGACGATCTGAACGCGCCCAACTGTTTCTTAAAGGCAGCAATTCCCGAAGACGTAGGATAAAAGCCGACATGATTTGCAAATGCCGCGAAGTGTACAAGGTTCCCGTTCAAGTAGAAAGTCGGAATGCCATAGCTGATTTTTTCTGTGGCCTCGGGTGCAGCCTTGTGGATCATGGCCCGCATCTGCCGGAGCAGTCGCTGATCTTCGCTTGAGTGGCGCTCAAGGTATTCGTCAATATCTTTGGGTATTTTCCGCTTCACGGGCCACCACGGTTTCATTATATTTCGCTTGGTTTACGAAATCAGGCCATAGCGCTCAAAACCCCAGCGCCACCGCGCGTTAGAGTGCCGACTCCTCGCGCCGCCAGATCGACAGTCCGGGCGCTCCCATTGCAAGTGCGGCCAGAGTGGCAGGTTCGCGAGTCGGCAACGTCAGAGCCGCATTCGGTCCTTCAAAGCTGGCTTCATCTGGCCCCTTGGTTCTTCCTGCGATGATGGGCTTATTCGGAATGCTCTCGTAGGCGTAGCCGGTGAGCGTTGCCTTGATGAAAGCCCCACCCAATACTTGAACCGTGAGTCGGGCCCAACCATAGTGAATCTTGCCATTAATTGCGAACTTCAATCCCAAGTAGTCATTGGTCACGTTCAGCCATCTACCGATTGTGCCCTGACCACTGTCAGAGCTTGCCATCAATCGCCCGGAAAAGTGAGCCTTGGGACCAACCAGCGCACCACGTTTCAGCGCAGAAGCGTAGGGTATCGACAGAAATCCCCTCGCTCCCTCAACCCCATTTCCCCCGGACGGAATCGCGGAAAGGATGTCAACGCAGTAGTCCGTATTACAGCTGTAAGTGTTCGCCAAAATGAAGTCGGCTATTTTGTCGTGGTTGAGGTCCAGCTTATAGCGACCATTCTTGCCGACGACGTGGTGAGTTGGGGTGTAAACAATTTTAGCCTCGGCTGGTTGCGTTAGTGCCAGTGCTCCCACTCCAATCGCCGCGAGGGCATAATGTTAAGTCGTCGTCGGAGTGAGTTGGAAAGGATCGAGGCGGTCTTGCGGAATCGTTTCATTGGCGGTCCTCCTAGGCGGGCAGCGAAATTATCCTCCCGGCAGCGTGTGATTGTCACGCAAATTATCCAACACGTCTTTGCTCGATTGGTCCGGCGCGCCGGACAGTTCAAATCCGCAAAAAAGAATACGAGGCAATCAACATAATGACCGAGCAAGAACGACTGAAGTGCAACGCGATCGACATTCAAGGGCTAAACCGATCAGACCGCGATCGTATCGAGCAAATAGGATTCAATGCCTGGCTCGATGAGGTTGCCAATCCGAACGCGGGCAATCACGTCGCGCGTCATCGGCATCGAAAGAAATGCGTTGCGTGCGAAGTCGTATTCCTGTCGACCAGAGACGATGCTAATTACCGCAGCCATAAGTGCCAACTTCGAGGCAACCGGCGCGGTCTGGCCTTCCGTGGTCTAACTGAGAACATTAGCGAAAACTCAGGTCCGCAAGCTGTTGCTTCGTAAGACAGTTACAGACGCGATTTTGGGTAATTGATGCGTATGGGCAGGGTAGTGGCATCTTTCGGCAGTTGTGGCTTAAAGGGCTGCAAACGCGATTTGAGAACATTAGCCAGAAAGGGAAGAGGGCACGTTCCCTTGAAGCACGACCGTGACGAAATGCGCGGTACGACTCCCTTTCAGTATCCCTCGACGGCGGGTTGCACCGCATCCCGACTAGCACCTTTGTGCCATTTCCAAATGGGGACCACCACCGTAAGGTGTTCGCACGACTTCAGGGAGAAACTGCAGCGCTGATACTCCCCACATTCTCTAACCGAGTCTGGGCGCCTTCCTTCCAGTAGTTACCAAATCACATGAGTAATTTGGGGGAGGGCCTAGTATGAATGTGCAGTTTCGCATCTTGCTTTCAACTATTTTGTTTCTTCTCGCCACAATGATGGCTTGCGGCGGCGGTTCATCACCAAGTTCGACACTTCCACCAACTCCTTCGTTGCAGTCAATCAGCCTTAGTCCAAGCCATGCATCGGTCATTGCAGGCGAGACCGAGCAGTATTCCGCTACGGGTAAATACAGCGACGGCAGCACGAAGAATGTGACGAGTTCAGCGGCGTGGAGTTCGTCGGACAAGACGGTAGCGACAGTCAGCACTACGGGTCTAGCCACAACCTTGACAGGAGGCACAGCCACAATCACGGCAATCCTTCAATCAAGCACAGCTTCTACCTCGCTTACGGCAACTTCTCCACAAGCCCCTTCGTTGCAGTCAATCACTATCAGCCCGAGCGATGCGTCGATCATTGCAGGTAGGACCGAGCAGTATTCCGCGACGGGTAAATACAGCGACGGCAGCACGAAGAATGTGACGAGTTCAGCGGCGTGGAGTTCGTCGAACAAGACGATAACGACGGTCAACGCTACCGGTCTAGCCACAACCTTGACGGAAGGCACGGCCACAATCACGGCAACCCTTCAATCAAGCACAGCTTCTGCATCAATTACGGCAACTCCTTTGGTTGTGCAAGTGTCGGTCGTTGCCAACGATTCGGCGGGACGCCCCTTAACGTATAGATGGCAGGCGACTGACGGCAGCATCGAGAATGTGAACGTGGCAACCACTACGTGGACTCTGCCGGATGGTCCGGGTCTGCATTTTGCATATGTACTAGTGTCGAACGGAGTCGGGGGCTACACCGAGCAGCGCGTCGTCGTCAACACCGATACTTTTGGGACACCGCTGCAAGTCCCCACCCCGGTTGCCTTCTCTCCACCCACAGCCCCCGGCCCTAACGAGAACCCGACCGTTTCGGTTAGAGGATTTCTCAAAGGCGGGAGTGTTAACGAAGCTCTTGGCATCGGTGCTGCCTTTTCTACGCCATTTCCCACAAATGTTCCTGACGTGTCGATATTCGCTGACGATTTGGGAGTGCTTTATCCACCAGTGGGCACCGTCAATAGCAACGTAAGAGGAGAATTCATTATCCCTAACGTAACTCCCACTACTCTTGACGACAATGGATTCCTTCTTTTCTGTGGTTCAGCGGCCCCCTTTATCGATTGCGGTAAACAAGGCCCGCAGATTAACGGATCTTCGTTGGGTTTTTTCACGCAATACAGCGGCTTTTCTTTCAACATTCTCGACAATGCCGGTGCTAGTGAGATCGTTGGGAACTTTGTCTTACAAGACGCTTCCCCCTGTGGAATAGTAGACGAATTTTTCGGAGTCGAAGTAGTGCCGACCGTAATCCTATTGGATGGCTCGGGCAAAGTCCTCGCAGGACCAGATCGGGCGGATCCATGGGGAGACTATAATTTGCCCAATGTGACTGGAGCCGCTTCTGTCTCGATTCAGTGTGAAAGCTCGCCGCCAATATTAGTTCCAGTGAGTAGTGGTGCCGTTCAAGGATCTTCAGTCAATATGGGAACGACAACCCTGACCGGCTCAAATGCGCCAGCGTTGACATCGATGACGGTCGAAATGGATGGCACTCCGTTGAAAAGTCCCGCTCAGTTTCAATTTCTCCCCTCGCCCACGGGAGTTCCCTCCGATATCGTGCCGCTTGGGGATGCATTTCTGGCGGAAAAGGGTTTAGACTCGCGTGTCGGAGCTTGTCAGTATTACAAGGCAGTTGGGGCCGTCCAGAGTTGCGACTCGGCTGGTAATTTCTCCGGGGCTATTACTTTCGAGGACTGGAAGAGTCAAGTCAAGATCGACTACTATGCTCCGACAGGGACGACGGTGTATACGGCCACCTACGTCAATAAAGAAGACCTGAACGTGACTCGGAATCACCACTCGGTCTCGTATTCAACCAACGTGACACAGAATCCGCCGTTCTCGTACATCGGAACCTACGTCACCAACCATTTGGGTCCGAGTCTGAACCCCCCGCAAAGCGAAATTGATACCGTCGTCCAGAATGCCGTCAGTGGACTAAATGAGATCGCTTCCGTCGCGATGGATTATTCCTCCGCTCCGAGAGTAAACGACAACTCACCATTTGTACGTTTCTTAATCTTTGGTCCTAACGGTCAATTGCTGCCATCAATCAATCTGGACCAACGACGTGAAAAGTTTGTTCCCGGAGCATGTATAGTGTGCCATGGCGGGAATCGTTATGTAGGCAAGTTTCCCGAGGATGGGAGTGGATTGGCAAACGTGGGAGCCCACTTTCTTCCCTATGACCCCTACAACTTTGAGTTTTCTGATCAGCCCTCGTTGACGCAAGCGACTCAAGAACCAGCGATCTATCATTTGAACCAAAACATTTCTAACACGGCTGGTGCGGGTACAGGTGGACTTACACCAGCAACCGCAGCGTTAATCGTGAACTGGTACGGCGGTGGGCAAGTCGTAAACCCGAACTATGTCGATCCTAGCTGGATAGCGGCGTTGGCCGGGAATGTTTACCAACAGGTATATGCACGCAGCTGCCGTACTTGCCATATTGCTTTAGAACGCTACAATTTTGAAAACTTCGGCACCTTTGCTCAGGCCCCGCCTATCGTGGACCCAATTAATTGTGGCGGTGGTTTTGATCACAATCGCAGCTTCAAGATGCCAAATTCACTCATTACGTTCAACCGATTTTGGTCGTCATATGGTTCAACTTCTGAACCCGATCAGGTTTCAATGTTTCACGCTCTTTTTAAGTGCACCAATAACCCGTCTGCCAATAGCGCTTCTACCAAAGTCTTCCCAGCTCGGGGAAAGGCGGCGCACAAATAAGCAAAAGGTGTGTCGTTGATGCATGCGGTCGAAGACCGGCGAGGTTCTGGCGGAGCTTCGTTATACCCGGGCTGCGACTAAGGGTGAGAACTGCAGCCCGCCTGATCCTGTTGGACATCGGCCTCACCACTCTAAAGTGCGTCGGGGCGGAAAGTTTGTCAGTAAACGGTAACGGGTTATAGGGTCCCTGACCTATGCAGCCGCAGACGCAGACGCCGCGCCATCTTCCTCTAGTCGATGCAACTCGGTTTCCGGGATTCTGAACTCCGTAAACCCGCAGTCCATGCAGACAGCAAGCGTCGGAAATACCAGCACGCTAGACTTGTCCAGGCCGGAGAAATGGACGTTGATCTCTGACTTAAACTGCCGCTGGTTGATTGACCCACACGATCTACACATGGCATACCCCCACTCTCGGCCAGTTGTGGGTCGATCGTAACAGAGGGCTGGCATTGTTGGTGACAGAGTATTACTTAGCGGCCAGTCTTCAACACCCAAGTTGGCCTTCCAAGAGCGAGAACTTGCGCGCCGATCCTCGTAAATTGTTGTCAACTAGCCCCAAGACGCTGTACGAGCTTTCTGTACGTACACCGCCCGTGCGCCTTCCAACTCCCCGCAACCCATATGAGCCTTCAAGTTCCTGATACAACCTATCAAGCCATCCTGGCCAATCCGCGCAACTCGCAGAAGCTCCGCCTAGCGGCATTGAGATCCTTGGCCCGCGCGCCAATTGCGTTTCTTCTCCGCATCGAGTGTGACCCGCTTACACCCGACAAGATTCGCTTTGCCTTAGTGCAGCGCCGAGAGGCTGAGATGTCTATTCGAAGGAGATTACGTGCAGCAAGAGACACAAAGAGCGCTATTACAACAGATCGCTGACGATGAACGTCGGCCAGCGCATGAACGAGACGCAGCCCGGCGCGCCACTGCTACTGCGGATCAACCAACACCATCACCACGCCGTCACGGTCGCAACGCCGACGCACCGATGGCTCAGGGTGATCAGGACGCCGACATCGAGAACTCCCTCCGACGCGATCACCAGCTCACCACTCAAGACCGAATCGAGATCGAGCGCGGACTTGACCCGCCAACCCAAGCGATCCTCGCCGCTTTTGGCAGTAGCTTGCTCTGGCTCTTCGGGAACAACTCCGCAGACATCGAGCTTCTGATCGAACTTCACCGCAGAACGCACAGCGACATCGTGCGCAAGAAGACGGCAGAGACGATTCGCTGGATTGGAGATTACTCTTGTGAAAACCAGCTGCAAGATTCAACCCGAAAGGAATAACAAATGAACATCCAGCAAGACACGAAAATCGAGCAGACCGAAAACCAAACGCGATCCCTATCGAGCAAGGCCAGAAGACTTCGACATTGGTGAACCCAATGAGATAGCCAACCGGTCATTGCCGTTACACGGCCAGTGCGGTGACACCAGGCGAGAGTACAACCAACTACTGGCAGTGCGCGCGTTCAAGGCAGGCAAGAGTAAGCCAACCGGACAGGGACTCGATCTACCCACGGCAACCGATGATGCCAGTGAACCTCGCAGGTATTAAATGATCGCTGACCCCTTCGCAGTAGTAGAGCCAGGCTTCGAGCGGTGGCAAGGTCCGCGTGACGCCGAGCTATCACAGCCGGACTTAATGCCACGCTCGCTGAAGGATTGGCTGCGCTCCCATGAAGTCACAAAGGCGCTAGACAGCTCGCAACCACCCGCAACTCTTACGCCGCACCACGACCACGGACGACTTGCATACATTCCCGGTTTCCCTAATTAGGAGATGACAATGAACCAAGAAACACGCAGTAGGATAATCGCAGAAGAGTCCGCGAAGTTTTTGGACCCGAGCTTCGCCCAACTAGACTTGAGCGGCTTCCCAGATCTCCACCATCCTGCCCAGGAAGTATTCGCGACTGAAGATAAGTACGGACTGAATCGAGTCGTCGTCTCGGGTAGCAATCAGCTCAAAGCTCTGGCCGACAACCCAGATCGCGAGGCACTCGAACAGATCGCCAAGGAGACCGGTGATCCAGAACTGGTAGAACGGATTCAAGACGAACGCGAGAATGTTGAAGCGAAAGCTTTCGTCGCGACACATCCCAGCTACTTCCGCAGCGCTGAGAATTACCAAGCAATTCGGGAGTACCTCGATGAACGTGACCTTCCATTCATCCGCGAGAATGTCGCGACTGGATATAAAGCGTTATCGCCAACTGGTACTCTCCAAGTCGATCCTGCCACACCGCGCCCGCTCACCGATCACGTTCGCCGTGCCATTGCGCTCCAGGCCGCCGCTGGTGATGTCGAAGGTGCTGATGGGTGACAGCAATCTTCTCTGCGAAGACGATCACGTCATTCTTCCCAACAGCGTCTTGCCAGTTCTTACACTCTAAGATGAACACCGACTTGTATCCATCCCCGAGATCGATCGTCACGAAGATGTCGATCTCGTGGTGGACATCGTCGACGTTGATGATCTTCTTGCTTTCAATGAGAAATGGCTTCTCGCGCAGCGCGGGCGTGGTGTTGAGAATGTGGCTTTCGATGGCCGCCACGGCTGCCTCTAGCGCGTTTCCCTTTTCAGAGGGTGTCGCCACGCCTTTAGTATAGCCAACTCCTTTTCCCAATCCGGAATGTCAGAACGGTACTCGACACTTTGGGCCGGTGCTCACTTTCCGTTAAGATGTCCTGTTAAGTGACAAATGAGGTGACGTTGCGTGTGGTTGGGTAGCGCTGTACGAGTGGATGAGCCCCGCGCGGATGGCCCTCCACTTTATCCGCGCAAAGCGCCGACGAGACCCGCGAGCACCTGCCAATGTCGTGAATGCGGTCGGCGTCGGCCCGCGTGGATATCGGCGGCGTAAGATTCAGAAACTCCGAGCGCTGAGGACCGTAGTCGCTGCGAGTCGAATCTTCACTAAGATCGATTTTGCAGTTTGAGGCAAGCTAGCAACCGGCGTGCCTTCCACGATTGCCCCTAGATCGCCGCTTTCGTGAACCTTCGAGTTCCATGCCCAGCCCGCCACCCCGAATTACCCAGTACAATCAAAGAAGAGGGGGAAACCAAATGGCAAGTTTCAAGGGATTGGTGTCGATGGTGGCAGAGTTGAAGGCAGAGCGAACGAACTTAGTGAACCAACTTAAGCATATCGACGCGGCTCTATCTGTACTGGGCAAGCTAAACGGCGGAAGTTCCTACACGAAGCCCAGGCATACTCTTTCCGCAGCGGCCCGCAAGAAGATCAGCTTGGCGCAGAAAGCACGATGGGCAAAGCAAGCTTCAGCGAACGGTGAAGTAGTCGCGGTGAAACCCAAGCGCACGATGTCGCTAGCCGCTCGCAGGAAGATCGGAGCGTTTCAGCGGGCAAGGTGGGCGAAGGTGAAGCGGGAGAAAAAGGCGGCGTAGAATCGGACAAGCCATCTAACACGGATGAATCTCCAACGGCTGTTTGACCAGCATCCCGCTGCGTTTGCTGCCATCTTCCCGATCTACTTTTTCTGCTTGTGGCTGCTGGTCGGCGCGACCTTCAGCATCATCGGCGGTTGGTTCTCTCTGGCGAAGGTCTATCGCACCCAGATGGAGTTTGATGGAGCGAAATGGAGAATGCAGAGTGGACGGATGCGGGGGCTGGCGAACTACAACCATGTCCTGACGATTGGAGTCAGTCCGCAGGGTTTGTATTTGGCCAGCATGTTCCTTTTTCGGTTCATGCACCTCCGCTACTTGTGCCATGGAGCGAGATCAAGGTTCGAAGGACCAAGGGCTGGGTGTTCGAGTACGTCGTGTTCACCATGGGACATGATCTTGCAATCCCTCTGCGGATTCGCGAAAAACTGGCGTCGAAGCTTCGAGAGTCGGCTGGCACCTATTGGCCGGTCGAGGAGACGTGAAAGATCGATCTTGCCGCATGACCCGCTTGGCCCGTTGAACTCATCCGTAACCAGCCCGTTGTGCCTAACGTGATCGTCCCCGTCCGGGCCGCTTACAGTACATTGTGATTGAGCAGACTTCGGGGGAGGGATGTTCGACTTAACGTCCCAGGTGACTCATGTGACTCATGTGAGTCTGGGGCGTTTTGTTTTGGAGTAGTGGCGTGTCGTTGGCCTTCTTACTGCTGCAGGGCTCCGGTGACGATTGTGTTGGCGTCGGTCTCTATCACCATCAGTTCTTTGCCGCCGTTTACGATCACGATATTTACATTCATGGTAGACAATCCTCGCGGAGTTATGGCCGCGCTGCCGGTGCAGTTCGAATTGATCTGATAGGTGCCCGTCACTGGAACCGAGGAAGTAATCGCTCCGTTCAGACTGAGCGTCTCGGTGCCGGTGAGCGACCCCTTTCCATCCAGAGTTACCTGACCCACAAGAGCGACCTGACCGACTGCGAGGACGATTCCCGTTAGCTCGGTCGCGTAAGCGTGCTTGACGCCCAAGTTGGTGCAGGTGGCTGTTCCCTGGGCGAGCGCAATGCTGGATTGGACGTGCTTACTGTCGGTCTGAATCAGGAAAGCGCCCTTGTTGGCGTTGTCGAGGGCGATGTTGTCATGCTCGGTCATGCCATCCTGGTTCTTGAAAATGGCGGTGCCGGTGCAGTTAGCCTTGATCTTATAGGTGCCGGTAAACGTGAAGGTCACGATCGTCCCATCGATGCTTTTCGTCGACGAACCGGTGAGATTTCCGTTTCCGTCAGCCGTAATCTGGTCGACGCTAGACGCAGGCTGTCCAGAGCCGTTCAGGCCTACGGAAGTGATTCCGTATACGCCGTTGACGCTAGCGTTGTTGCAGGCAGCTTGCGCCACTGGACCGCCAATCATCAATGCGACGAACATGACAAGCGGAATATAGAGTTTGGTTCTCTTCAAGGTTGTTCTCCTTAGCGTTTGCATAGAAATTCTCGTGGTGCATAGGAATCCCTGAGCCGTCAGAGCAAAAACATGTACTGGCCCGGAGATAACCGCTGGGGAGGCGATGCGACCGAGAGCTGCATTGTGCCATCGGGTCGATTCAATGGCAAGGTAATTCGTCAATGAGACGCTGCTTCCGGACGTGGAACGTGCAAAAGAAAAAGCGCCCCGGACTCGTTGAGTCAAGGACGCTCCCAAGCAGCCCTCCCCAAGAACTGCTCGAAGACACAATAGATCCGCGAACCAAGACTGGTAAATGGCACCGGCGTGGTAAGGTACGGCACGACTGGGCTAAGGGAGCAGTTCATACCTGGCGGGTAGGATGTGCAATTCGTTGCTTGTGAAGGGTCTTGGTAATTACATTTTCCAACAAACTGGAGGTTAGATGATGATGCGTGATTGTCAACTTGCGATTGGCGATGTCTGCGGAGATCCAACAGGCTTGCGGGTCAAAGTAGAAGACGTTGACATACCTGCACAAAATGAAGTACTGACCTAGGATCGATCGACTCGCGACGCCGGCCACGGGGTTGTTCGCACATTCCAGCTTTAGTAACTTTGGTTCGGAGTCATAGCCGGATAAGGGGCTAGACTTGAACCTGTGAGACATTACAGCATCAAAGTGATGAATGGCGTGGCTACGTTCACACGCCAAAGTTGCAAATACTCCGTCACGACATTGGACTTCAGCGGACGGAACGGCAGCCGCCGAACCCAAGCTGCTAGGGCAATGAACGAACAGGTCACGACAGTACATGGCCACCCCGTGGACGTGTGGGCGCCTGATGCGCAGGTGTGGCACGCTAGTTAAAACACACACCATCAGCCACCCAATCGGACGGAGTAAGGCACTTGTGCCCCGAACTCGTATTCTTCGAGAATGCAAGAAACCAGATTACCAAGATGTCGTGGTGAAGCGGAGGAGAAACAAGAGTGGAAGTTCAGCACTGGGTCGAAGCGCGGCTCTGCCCGAGATTTAAGTTAGATGCCAATCTGAAAATTCATTCTGGCACAGGGGAACTACTCTCAGGCTATGCGGTCGATATCAGCGAATCCGGCATATCGGCGATGCTCCCCATTGAAGTGTCGATGGGCGAAGTTGTGGAACTGGATTTCGAGTTACCGCTGGGTCGGGTAAGTGTTCGCGCCGTTGTGCGAGAAAGGAATGCTTTTCGTTATGGATTCCAGTTTCTGCAGCCCAATGCCGCGCACGAGTTCATTGCAGACGCTTGCGCCTTACTCCCTCGTTGCGAGTAACGTTGCGACCTGCCGAGTGAGACCCTGCAACTGCCGAATGATTGATCAAAAGTGGGCCGGAACGTGAGCAAGACCTCGGCACTTTGAAAGTTCAAGGAGAGAAAGTAATGAGCTATAGCGAAGCAAGAATTCACTTTGACAAGGCTAAAAACAGCGCAGTCGATCCGGCACTCAAGGACATCGCGGAGGGACTTAGGCATCTGTCACACGCTATCGAGGAGGACATCAGAAAAGTGGAAGCAGACATCCGCGCCATCCAAAATCAACCGAGATGAATCGGCCGGCGTCGACCCGGTCAAATTCGTCGGCGAAGGAATACTTGGTCGGCTGACGGCAATGGGGGCATGTCAGCATGCTCATCTGTCCGAATTCAGTGCGGT